>Ga0187783_10002846_pt1 | contig 12824 bp, 9 predicted proteins | sample 1015_SJ02_MP02_2_FD_132471 | JGI IMG/M metagenome (GOLD analysis project Ga0187783, IMG submission 132471) | Tropical peat soil microbial communities from peatlands in Department of Meta, Colombia - 1015_SJ02_MP02_20_MG | ecosystem: Environmental > Terrestrial > Soil > Wetlands > Peat | place...
CGCTGGTGTGGCTGCTGTCCAGGTGCACCAACCTGGTGGTGCAGCTGCTGGGCGGTGACCCGGCACAGGCTAGAGGCGTGATGACCGACGAGGAACTGCGGGACCTGGTGGCCGGCCACCAGGCGCTCAGCGCTGACGAGAGGCTTATCGTGGGCGAGGTCTTCGACGCGGGCAAGCGGCAGGTGCGCGAGGTGCTCGTGCCGCGCACCGAGGTCGAGTTCCTGCCCGCCACCATGCCCGTCGCGGAGGCGGCATCGATCGCCGAGCAGGCGAGGTACTCGCGGTTCCCCGTCTACCAGGAGTCCTACGACGACGTGATCGGCTTCGTGCATGCCAGGGACCTCTTCGACCGCCGGTCGGAGCCCGGACTCCGGGTGGGCGAGATGTGCAGGCCGGTGAAGTTCCTGCCGACGAGCAAGATGGTGCTGTCCGCGTTGTCGGAAATGCGGAAGGACCGGGCGCACCTGGCGATCGTCGTGGACGAGTACGGCGGTACGGCAGGCATCGTCACGCTCGAGGACCTGGTTGAGGAGCTGATCGGCGATATTCAGGACGAATACGACGAGGAGGCGTCCCATCCGCGCCAGCTGCACAGCGGCGAGCTGGAGGTCGACGGGCTGCTGAACCTGGACGAGTTCGCCGAGCAGACAGGGCTGGAGCTGCCGGACGGGCCTTACGAGACCGTGGCCGGCTACCTGCTCGCGGCACTCGGGCACCTCCCCGAGGACGGCGAGTCGGCCGAGGTCGGCGGCCGCACCCTCACGGTGACGCAACTGGACGGCCGCCGGATCGCCCGGCTGCGCGTCAGCCCGTCGCCACCAGCCCGCGAAGACGGTCGCGACGGCGCCCAGCCTGACGCGGCGAGCTAGCCGGCGGCTCATAGACTTCGGACATGTCTGAACGGGTGCCGGGCCAGGGGCAGCACGGTGACGAAGGCCGGCGGAGCCTCGAGTCCAGGCCAGTCCTCGTGGTCGACTTCGGCGCGCAGTACGCCCAGCTGATCGCGCGGCGGGTGCGCGAATGCCACGTCTACTCACAGATCGTGCCGAGCACGATGCCCGCGGCGGACATGCTGGCGCTGCGCCCGAGCGCGATCATCCTGTCCGGCGGCCCGTCCTCCGTCTACGCCGACGGCGCCCCGCCCGCGCCGGCCGGCCTGTTCACCGCCGGGATCCCGGTCCTCGGCATCTGTTACGGCTTCCAGCTAATGGTCCGCGACCTCGGCGGGGAAGTTCTGCATACCGGAAACGGCGAGTACGGCGCCACCACCCTGCGCCGCGAGGCGGATGCGGGGGTGCTGCTGAACGGCCTGCCTGACAGCCACCAGGTCTGGATGTCGCACGGCGACACGTGCGCGGCGGCTCCGCCGGGCTTCGCCGTCACGGCGAGCACACCGGGAACCCCGGTGGCGGCGGCCGAGGCGCCCGAACGCGGCCTTTACGGGATGCAGTTCCACCCCGAGGTGCTGCATACCGATCACGGCATGGCGATGCTGCGCAGCTTCCTGGCCGCCGCGGGCTGCCTGGCCGGCTGGACCATGCGCGGGGTTATCGAGGAGCAGACGGAGCGGATCCGCGCGCAGGTCGGAGACGGGCGGGCGATCTGCGGCCTGTCCGGCGGGGTGGACTCGGCGGTAGCGGCTGCGCTCGTGCAGCGAGCCATTGGCTCCCGCCTGACCTGCGTGTTCGTCGACCACGGGCTGCTGCGGGCGGGCGAGGCCGAGCAGGTGGAGAAGGACTTCGTGGCCGCGACCGGGGTGGATCTCAAGGTCGTGGCGGCCGCGGCCGACTTCCTGGCGGCGCTGGACAGCGTGGTCGACCCTGAGGCAAAGCGCAAGATCATCGGCCGCGAGTTCATCCGCGCGTTCGAGCAGGCGGCGACCGAGGTCGCCGCCGAGCACAGGGAGGCACCTGGCTTCCTGGTCCAGGGCACGCTGTATCCGGACGTGGTCGAGTCGGGCGGCGGCACCGGGACTGCCAACATCAAGTCCCATCACAACGTCGGCGGGCTGCCGGAGGACCTCGCGTTCGACCTGGTGGAACCGCTGCGCGACCTGTTCAAGGACGAGGTGCGGCAGGTCGGGATCGAGCTTGGCCTGCCAGACCAGATCGTGTGGCGGCAGCCGTTCCCCGGTCCTGGGCTGGCGATCAGGATCGTCGGCGAGGTGACCGCCGACCGGCTGCGGATCGTGTCCGCTGCCGACGCGATCGCCAGGGCCGAGCTGTCCGCGGCAGGCCTGGACCGGCGCATCTGGCAGTGCCCCGTGGTGCTGCTGGCGGACGTCCGCTCTGTCGGCGTGCAGGGCGACGGGAGAACCTACGGCTACCCGATCGTGCTGCGGCCGGTCACCAGCGAGGACGCGATGACCGCAGACTGGGCCAGGCTCCCTGATGACGTGCTGGCCAGGATTTCGACCCGCATCACCAACGAGGTGCCGCAGGTCAACAGGGTCGTCGTCGACATCACCAGCAAGCCGCCTGCGACGATCGAGTGGGAATAGGACGGTCGGACCAGCACGGGCCCGTCATGAAGCGGCCAACGGCGGAGAACGGGCCGCTTCATGGCGAGCCCGGGCCGGCCCGGCAAGCGCGTCAGATCGTGATCAGATAGTGAAACGCAAGTTCCTGGCTGCTCGGTCGCCTAGCTCGTCGTTGCCGGTCCAGGTGATCTTGCCTGCGTCGATCTGTTCTTGCGGGTCGATGCGGCCGCAGGCTAGCTGCATGAACGTGAGCAAGTCGGTAGTTACCTCGACGTCGGGGTTGTCCAGGTGGTCCACGACCCTGGCCCGGCCGTCGACTACGACCGCGAGGTCGCGCTTGATCGGGCCGGTGACGTGGAAGACGATGCCCGAGCCGTCCGGCAGCGCGACGCGCTTGCCGACGATGTAGCCGAGCGAGCCCTCCACCTCGGCCAGCGCGATCTCCGCAGCCGGTCCGGTGTCATCGGTCGGCCAGCCCAGGGGAGTGGTGATGTCGCGCGCGTGCACCCAGAAGTCGAAAGTGCGGATCTCCAGGAAGCGGCCGAAGGTCTTGACGCCTACCGGGGTCCAGGAGGGCCGGTCCATGTCCTCCTGCGTCAGCGCGGCCAGGTCGCGCCGGCGCCCGGCGAACGTCTCGCTGACCAGCCCGGCGAAGGCGCCGTCGTCGAGGTGGCCCATTTCCTCGTCGGCGCGGGCGACCCGCTCGAAGTGCGGCAGTTCCTCGGTGTTCGCGGGGACCCAGCCGGTCATCGCCTGCTCCATCATGGTCAGGTGCTGGACCACGCCGCGGGCGGTCCAGGCCGGGCACAGTGACTGAACTTGCCAGTCCTGCACGGTCATCCGGGTGCACAGCCCTTCGACTGCGTCGTAGCACTGCTCCAGCGCGCCGCGCGTGGTGGCAAGGTCAGTCATCGTGCTGCTCCTCAGCGAGCCGGGCGGGCCCGGGCCGTCATGGTGTCTCGTTCTGGATCGTGTTCCAGTCCCTCGCCTCAAGGTAGGGCCGGAACGTCGCGGCGATGGCCCCCAGGTCCCCCGGCCGCTTAGGCCGCTGCACCTCGTACAGCGCCGGGAACTCCAGCCAGCCTGTCAGCAGCCGCCAGAGCCGGACGGCAGCGTCGCCTCGCGGCGGGTCGATGAGTACCGGCCCGAACAGGGCACGATCAGCACCGAAAATCAGGGTCGGCACACCCCAGCCGCCCAGGTTCGTCACCCGATCATGATCGGACTTGACCTCGTCGTGCGTGCTCATATCCGCGATCGCCTCGTCCACCAGCGCGGGGTCCTGGCCGAGCTCCAGCATCAGCTGGCGGGCGACCTCCGGCCGGTGCGGCTTCCGGCCGTCGACGTGCAGTGCCGTCCCGGCCGCCCAGTACCAGCGGTCCAGCAGCGCCGGATCGATCCGGCGCAGCAGCGCGCCGATCCGCATCATCGACCAGCCGTAGGACCACTCCCGCTCCCAGGGGTGCTTCTTGCCCTCGGCGCGATTGATCTCCTCCAGGCTGAAGAACCGCCACCCCACGGCAACGCCGAGCTGATCGCGAACCTCACGGATCCAGATCGAGGACTGGTAAGCCCACGGGCACATGATGTCGAAGTGAAAGTCGACCGCGGTGATGTCGTCCTGGCTCATCGCGGCTGCTCGTCCGCTCGCAGCAGCGCGCTCATAGCGGCCCGCAGCGCTGCCTCTGCGCGGGTACGCGACAGGCCCTGGTCGTGGCGGAGCAGCTCGTAGGCCTCGAACGAGCAGAGCACCTCAAGTCCGGGCAGCAGCGCGGCAGACGCCACCAGCTCAGGCGCGAACACCTCGCTGAGCTGCTGGCGCAGGAACGCGCGGTTGCGGCCAAGCTGGCCGGCCAGCATCGGCCGCCGGTTCGCCCCCGCCCGCAGCGCACGCGAGGCGGGCCCGATCACCTCGAACAGCTCGGCTCGCGCGCGCACCACGGCCGCGATCTTGGTGGCCGTCGGCTCGTCCGGCCCGACGTGCGGGTCGACCAGCCGCACGGCAACGCTGAGCTGCCGGTCAACCGCGGCGCGGTGCAGGTCGTTGACGTCGTCGAAATAGCGGAATAGCGAGCGCAGCGACAGCCCGGCCCTGGCCGCGACCTGAGCGGTGCTTGGCTGGTAGATCCCGTCCCTGAACAGCGAGAGCATGGCGTCGATCACCGCCTCGCGGTTCTGCTCGCGCCGCAGCCGCCGCCCGTCGGCGTCCGACAGCTCTTGTGCTACCGCCACCGCACGATCCTCGGATCGAGCAGCAGCGCCTGGTAAGCGGTCGAGGGTTCCTGCAGCGGCAGCGCGGTGCCCGGCGCGATCGCCGTGTACCGCGCGCCGCTCCAGTGCCGCCCGTCGCCGACGATCGTCCCCTCGACGTCGAATGACGCGGCCGGGCCATCGGCGACGGGATCGGGAACCTCGCCGTCCCATATCTCGAGCAGGACCCGGCGCAGGCGGGCCTCGGCCGGCAGGCTATCGAGGGGAAGCGTGCCGAGGACGCTCGTGCGGTCCACGCCTTCCTGCTTGCGCTCGTGCCAGCTCTGGAAGTCCGGCCGCCCGGCCAGGTCGAGGAACGACTGCCTGGACCGATAGCCCACGACAGCCACCCGGTCCCAGTCAGCCGATCCCGCTACCACGTCGGCCACGAAGCACAATGCGGCGCCGACCGAGCCCAGCAGCGGGATCGGGGCGTAGGAACTGGCTGCATAACGGCCGCTGCCGTCGTTGGCATCGACAGCTGCAGGGTTGCCCGGGCTGAACTTGGTGAGGTTAAGCATGTAGATGGGCCCGTCGGCGCGGCCCGCCGTCCAGCGCAGGCGATGGCTGTACTCGCTATCGACCCGGCCGTATCTGGGCACTTTAGGACCCTAAACATCTGACAGTATGAGTGTCAATAATTCGCGCCGTGGCGGAACCGTGCATGGGTCCGGGCAGCTCCGCGGTCAGGGGCGCGGCGCGAGCGCCCGGGACCAGGAAGGGGCCGGAAGTGACCGCAGCTCCCAGCGAGCCGGAGTTCGCTGGCCACATCGGCCGGACCTATGCCGACTCCACGCCGTGGTGGCCTGATCCGCCCGCTGGGCTGCACGGCCCCAATGTCGTGATGATCGTGCTCGACGACACGGGCTTCGCGCACTTCGGCTGCTACGGCTCCGAACTGGCGACGCCGGAGATCGACAAGCTCGCGGCCGCCGGGCTGCGCTACACCGGCTTCCACACCACGGCGCTGTGCTCGCCATCGAGGGCCGCGCTGCTTACCGGGCGCAACCCGCACGCCGTCGGCATGCGCGGGGTGTCCAACTGGAGCACGGGCTTCCCGCACATGCGCGGCGGCATCTCGCCGCGCGCCGCCACTGTCGCCGAACTGCTGCGCCGGCATGGTTATGCCACCTACGCGGCCGGGAAGTGGCACCTCGCGCCAATGACGGAGTGCAGCGCGGCGGGCCCGCACACGCACTGGCCGCTGCAGCAGGGCTTCGACCGCTTCTACGGCTTCCTGCAGGGCGAGACCGACCAGTTCTACCCCGAGCTGACCAGCGACAACACTCACGTGGACCCGCCGGGCAGGCCGGAGGACGGCTACCACGTGTCGCAGGACATCGTGGACAGGGCCACCGGCTGGATCAGCGACCTGCACTCGATCAGGCCGGACCGGCCGTTCTTCCTTTACCTGGCCTTCGGCGCGACGCACGCCCCGCACCAGTCACCGCTGGAGTACCGGCTGCGCTGGCGCGGCCGGTTCGACGACGGCTACGACGCGGTCAGGCAGCGCTGGTACGAGCGCCAGCTTTCCCTTGGCGTGATCCCGGCCGGCACCACCCTGGCCGCGCGCAACCCCGGCGTGCCGGCCTGGGATGAGCTGACCGAAAGCCAGCGGGCGTTCTCTGCCCGGCTGCAGGAGGCGTTCGCCGCGATGCTCGAGCACACCGACGCACAGATCGGCCGGCTGGTCGGGTTCCTGCGCGGCCGCGGCCTGCTGCACAACACGCTGCTGCTCGTCCTGTCCGACAACGGCGCGTCCAGGGAGGGCGGGCCGTACGGCGTCATGGACGAGTTCAGCTTCTTCAACGCCAGGCCGGAGGACATCGACGACCTAGTCGCGCGCCGGCTGGACGACATCGGCGGGCCGCACTCGCACTCGAACTACCCGTGGGGCTGGGCGCAGGCTGGCAACACGCCGCTGCGCTGGTACAAGCAGAACACCTACGGCGGCGGGGTGCGTGACCCGCTGATCGCGGTTTGGCCCGCGGGCATCGCCGGCGGCGGCGAGTTTCGGCGCCAGTTCTGCCACGCGGTGGACATCACGCCGACGATCCTGGATGTCACCGGCGCGCCCGCGCCCGACCACGTCAACGGGGTCGCGCAGCTTCCGATGCACGGCGCGTCGCTGATGAGCACGTTCGCCAGCCCCGATGCGCCGCCGCCGCGGCACGTGCAGTACTTCGAGCAGATGGGCCACCGCGGCCTGTGGGCCGACGGCTGGAAGATCACCACCTACCACATCCAGGGCCAGCCGTTCGACGACGACGAGTGGGCCCTGTACCACCTGGACGCCGACTTCTCCGAGTGCCACGACCGGTCGGAGCAGCAACCGGGCAAGCTTCGCGAGCTGATCGGCGAATGGTGGGCGCAGGCGGGGCTGCACGGCGTGCTGCCGCTTGACGACCGGACCATCGAGCTGTTCGGCGCCACGCCGAGGCCGGGAACGGTGCACGCGAGGCGGGAGTACGTGTACTACCCGCCGGTCTCGCACATCCCGGCGGAGGCATGCCCGCCGCTTGGCGGGCGGTCCTGGCTCATCACCGCGGAAGTGGAGGTCAGCGGCCAGGCGGAGGGCGTGCTGTACGCGCGCGGCGCACACAACGTCGGCCACAGCTTCTTCCTGCGAGATGGCCTGCTGCACTTCGACTACAACGCGCTCGGCACCCACTACCGCGCGACCGCGCCGCTCTCGCTTGAGCCTGGCCGCCACCAGATAACCGCGCGCTTTGACCGAAACGGGCCGGGCGGGCGGCTGGTCATCGGCGCCGACGGGACTGACCTGGGATCGGTGCAGATACCGGCCGTCATCCGCATGCTCGGCTCTACCGGGCTGGACATCGGGCGGGATGCGCTGTCGCCGGTGACCGGCGACTATGACGGCCCGTTTCCGTTCAGCGGGCGGATCGAACGGATCACCTTCAGCGTTCGCAGCAGGGCGGACGCAGAGGAGATCGCGGCGCTGGCGCGCACCGAGATGTCGCGGGAGTAGCGGGTATCAGGTGACCCTGGACTGCTCGACGGGAATGTCTGCGTAGGACTTGTCCGCAGCGATCTGGCGCACCTTGTCCATGGCGTCGAAGACGTCGGCGAACCTGGTGTACGCCGGCGCGGGGCCGAGGCGCAGGCGGTCAGGAGTGCGGTAGTCGCCGATCACGTTCTCCCTGATCAGCGCCTGGCTGATCTGCCAGGCGTCGTCGTGCCGGAGGCTCACGTGCCCGCCGCGGCGCTGCGGATCCCTGGGCGAGGCAAGGGTGAAGCCGAGCGGGGGCAGCCACTCGTCGGCCAGCTCGATCAGGTACGAGGTGAGCGCGATGCTCTTGGCCCTTAGCCTTTCGATGCCGGCCTCGCCGAGCAGCCGGGCGCCCTCTTCGACAGCCACCGTGCCGATGACGTTGGGGGTGCCGGTGAGGAACTGGTCGATGCCTGGCGCCGGGTCGTAGGCCGGGCCCATGGCGAACTGCTCGCGCTGGCCGAACCAGCCCCAGATCGGCTGGCGCATCCTGGCCTGCAGGTCGTCCCTGACATAGACGAACGCGGGCGCTCCCGGCCCCGCGTTCACGTACTTGTAGGTGCAGCCCACGGCCAGGTCGGCCCCGGCGTCGTCCAGGTGCACGGGGACGGAGCCGACCGAGTGACACAGGTCCCACAGCATCAGGGCCCCGGCCTCGTGGACTGCCCTGGTGATCCGCGCCATGTCCGCGAGCGCGCCGCTGCGGTAGGAGACGTGCGACAGGCTGACCAGGGCTGTGCGGCCGTCCAGCGCGCTGGCAAGCTCGGCATCGTTCAGCCCCCCGTCGATGTCGGAGTGCAGCAGGCGCAGTTCGCAGCCGCGCTGCGCGGCCACGCCCTCGAGCACATACCGGTCTGTCGGGAAGTTGTCGTCGTCGGTGATCAGGACGTCGCGGCCGCGCTGCAGGTCAAGCGCGGCAAAGGCGAGCTTGTACAGGTTCACGGTGACCGAGTCGGTGACGATCACCTGGCCGGGCGCGGCGCCGAGCAGGTGCTCGGCCAGCCTGTCGCCTGCCTCGCGCGGCATCCTGATCCAGTTCTCCCAGGACCTGACCAGCCCGACGCCCCAGTCCTGGTCGATGACCTCGGCAACCCGCGCCTGGGCGCGCACCGGGAGCGGGCCGAGTGAGTTCCCGTCCAGGTAGATGATGTCGCGGTCGGCACGGACGAACCGGTCGCGGAACGGCGCAAGCTCGTCGGCCGAGTCGAGCGCTTCCGCATATGACCGATCTGCCGAGAAAGTCGTCACAAAGTCCACCCTAGCTGAGCTACCTTGCGTATTCCGGGTACCCAATGCGCCTGCGCGCTAACGCTCCAGGTCCCGATTGTCGCGCCGGTCAGGCCGCCGGGCGCAGCCGTAGGATCAGATGATGCTCGAAGACGCAGAGATAGGCCGGGTCCTCGTGATTGCGGCGCACCCAGACGACGTCGACTTCGGTTCGGCCGGCACGATCGCGCGCTGGACAGACGCGGGCCTCGAGGTGAGCTATTGCCTGGTTACCAACGGTGACGCGGGCGGCAGTGACCGGTCGGTCTCCAGGGCCGACATGGTCGTGATCCGGCAGGCCGAGCAGACCACGGCGGCCAAGCATGTTGGCGTGCACGACCTGCACTTCCTCGGCTACCCCGACGGCCAGGTGGAGCCGACGATCGGGCTGCGACGTGACCTGGCCAGGATCATCAGGCTGCTGCGCCCTGACCGCGTCATGGTCCCGTCGCCGGAGCGCAACTACGTGCGGATGGGCATCAGCCACCCCGACCACCGCGCGGTCGGGTCGGCCGCCCTCGACGCGATCTACCCGGATTCCCGCAATCCGTTCGCGTTCCCCGAGTTGCTGGAGCAGGAGCGGCTCGAGCCCTGGACCGTGCGGGAGGTCTGGATCTCGGGAAGCCCGGCGCCGACGCACTACGTCGATATCACCGACACCTTCCCCCGCAAGGTGGCGGCGCTGCGGTCGCACGTGAGCCAGATCAGCGACCCGGACCGGCTGGAGCAGATGCTGCGCGAGCGGCTGGCCAGGACGGCGGCGGAGGGCGGCCTGCCTGAGGGCCGGCTGGCCGAGTCCTTCCTGGTGATCCAGGCCGGCTGACAAGCGCGCGTCGTCACGGGCAGTCGCCGCGCCGGCACTCGCGGGCTCGAGCCAGATCTCAGCGGCCGATAGACCGCAAATGCGGTCCGAGGAGCATGAAATGTGCCTGAGGCGGACATGACTGCTTCGCCGGTGCAACGCAGGCGTCGCTTGCCAGGAGGCGCGCGGCAGGAGCGATGCTCCGTCGCGGGACCAAGGGGGCGTGTGCCCAGGGTGGGTCTGGTGCGGCAGGGCTGACCGTCCTAGGTTTGGCATCAGCGCATCCGCCACGTCCCGGAGGTGTCAGCGCATGACGCACATCACCGTTACTGTCGACGGGGTCAGCTACGCCGACCACGTAGAGCCTCGCCTGCTGCTAGTGCATTACCTGAGAGAAGTCGTCGGGAAGACCGGCACCCCTATCGGCTGCGACACGTCGAACTGCGGCGCGTGCACCGTGCTGATGGACGGGGCGTCGGTCAAGAGCTGCTCGGTGCTTGCGGTGCAGGCCGACGGATCTGAGATCACCACCATCGAGGGCCTGTCCAATGGCGAACTGCACCCGGTGCAGCGTGCCTTCCACGAGGAGCACGCGCTGCAGTGCGGGTACTGCACGCCCGGGATGATCATGGCGGCCGCGGACCTGCTGCGCGATAACCCGCATCCCACCGACGAGGAGATCCGGGACGGCCTGGAGGGCAACCTCTGCCGCTGTACCGGCTACGAGAACATCGTCCGCGCCGTCCGGCGCGCCGCAGAGGCGGGAGTCAGCCGATGACAGCAACCAGCGAGGCGCCGTCTGCCGAACTGGGCAAGGCGAGGCTCCGCAAGGAGGACGCCCGGCTCATCACCGGCCAGACGAACTGGACCGACAACATCGTCCTGCCAGGGATGCTGCACATGGCGTTCCTGCGGAGCCCCTTCGCGCACGCGAGGATTAACCGGGTCGACGTCAGCGAGGCGCGGCGGCAGCCGGGAGTGGTAGCGGCCTTCTCCGGTGCCGACTTCGCCGCTGAGCAGGGCAGCCTGCCCTGTGCCTGGCCGGTCACCGAGGACATCGTCATCCCCGCGCACCCGCCGATGGCGGTGGACGAGGTGCGGTATGTCGGCGAGGCCGTGGCCGTGGTCGTGGCGCGCGACCGGTACGCCGCAGCCGACGCCCTGGCGTCCATCGACATCGACTACGAGCCGCTGCCGCCGGTGCTCGACATGCGCGCGGCGCTGAGCCCTGACTCGCCGAAGGTGCACGAGGCGGGCAACAAGAGCTACGAGTGGGTGTTCGGCAACGGTGACATCGACGCGGCATTCCGCGACGCCCCGGTCGTCATCGAGCGCACCTACCGGCAGCAGCGGCTCATCCCGTGCGCCATGGAGCCGCGAGCCGTCGTGGCGTCCTGGGTCGGCGACGAGGTGACGCTCTGGTCGGCCACCCAGATCCCGCACGTGCTGCGGTTCGCGCTGTCGGCGTTCTTCGCCATCCCCGAGCAGAACATCCGCGTGATCGCGCCCGATGTCGGCGGCGGCTTCGGGTCGAAGCTGCAGGTGACGGCGGAGGAGGTGCTCGCGGTCCTGGTCGGCCGGAGGCTGGGCAAGCCGGTCAAGTGGACCGAGTCGCGCAGCGAAGGCAACATGACCATCCATCACGGGCGCGACCAGTGGCAGGACATCAAGATCGCCGCTGACCGCGACGGCCGGATCCGCGGCCTGTCGGTAGACCTGCTGGCGGACATGGGCGCCTACCTGATGCTGGTCACGCCCGGCATTCCGCTGCTCGGCGCCTTCATGTACAACGCCATCTACAAGATGGACGCCTACTCCTTCAAGTGCACCGGGGTCTTCACCACCAAGATGCCGACCGATGCCTACCGCGGCGCCGGGCGCCCGGAGGCGACGTACGCAATCGAGCGCATCATGGACGAGCTCGCCACTGAACTCGGCCTGGACCCGCTTGAGGTCAGGGAGCGCAACTGGATCAGGCACGAGGAGTTCCCTTACACGACTATCGCGGGCCTCACCTACGACTCGGGTAACTACGAGGCGGCGACCGCGAAGGCCAGGGAACTGTTCGACTACGACGGGCTGCGCCGCGAGCAGGCCGAGCGCAACGCGCGCGGCGACAAGGTACGCCTCGGCATCGGCGTCTCGACCTTCACCGAGATGTGCGGCCTGGCGCCGTCACGGGTGCTCGGCTCGCTGTCTTACGGCGCCGGCGGCTGGGAGGCCGCCTCGATCCGGATGCTGCCAACGGGCAAGGTCGAGGTGGTGACCGGGTCAAGCGCACACGGCCAGGGCCACGAGACGGCGTGGAGCCAGATTGTCGCCGATGAGCTTGGCGTTCCCTTCGAGGACATCCGGGTGCTGCACGGCGACACGCAGGTGTCCCCGAAGGGCATGGACACCTACGGCTCTCGATCGCTGGCCGTCGGCGGCCTGGCGCTGGTCGGGGCCTGCGACAAGGTGGTCGCCAAGGCCAAGGTCATCGCCGCGGCCATGCTGGAGGCCTCCGCCGACGACCTCGAGTTCGCCGCCGGCCGCTTCTCGGTGCGCGGCGACCCGGAGGCCAGCAAGACGATCCAGGAGGTGGCGCTGGCCACGTTCGCCGCGCACGACCTGCCCGAGGGCGTGGAGCCGTCACTGGACTCCGATGCCACCTACGATCCCGACAACTTCTCGTTCCCGCACGGCACGCACCTGTGCGCGACCGAGGTGGACACCGAGACCGGGTTCGTGAAGATCCGGTCCTACGTGGCCGTCGATGACGTCGGCGTCGTGGTGAACCCGCTGATCGTGGAGGGCCAGGTGCACGGCGGCATAGCCCAGGGCATCGCGCAGGCGCTGTACGAGGACGGCGTGTACGACGACGAGGGCAACCTCGTGACCGCCACGCTGGCCGACTACCTGGTTCCGTCCGCGGCGGACCTGCCGTCGTACCGGACCGAGCGGACCTCCAGCCCGGCCAGCAACAGGCTCGGCGTCAAGGGCGTCGGCGAGGCCGGCACGATCGCGTCGACCCC
>Ga0187783_10002847_pt1 | contig 12821 bp, 11 predicted proteins | sample 1015_SJ02_MP02_2_FD_132471 | JGI IMG/M metagenome (GOLD analysis project Ga0187783, IMG submission 132471) | Tropical peat soil microbial communities from peatlands in Department of Meta, Colombia - 1015_SJ02_MP02_20_MG | ecosystem: Environmental > Terrestrial > Soil > Wetlands > Peat | place...
AGAATAAACGTATTACCGCACGCAATCGCCGGAATGATCATCCACACCGGCGTCATGATCGGAAAATTAAACGGGCTGACGCCCACACAAACGCCTAAGGGTTGGCGAATGGTATAACTATCCATATCTGCGCTGATATTCTCGGAGTAATCTCCCTTAAGCAGATTCGGAATACCGCAATAATATTCAATTAATTCCAAGGCGCGCAGTACTGAACCCCGCGCATCTTCTAAAATTTTGCCGTGTTCGCGGGTGATGATATTAGCGAGTTCATCAATATTTTTTTCCAACAGTTCTTTCAATTTAAATAATACTCGCGCCCGCTGCAACGGCGGCAGGCTCGACCAATGGGAGTATGCATTCGCAGCTGCACTCACTGCTGCATTCACCTCTTTTTCGCTGGCAAAATTAACTACGCCGACGGCCTGACCGACGGCGGGATTGAAAATGTCCTGCTGATGAGGATTTTCGCTAAAGACTGGTTGACCATTGATATAATGGGGAACTTTGTAACGCATATTTTTTTGCTCCTCTTATTATTCCCTCCCCCTGAGAGGGGGAGGGAATTAATTTTTCGGGAATTTTGTGCTCCACTCTTTAATTTTTTCGAGATCTTCGGGCGTGTTCACCTCGGGAGGAAACCGGTCTTTGGAGATGACTATATGCATACGGCTGCCATTCCATAAAATTCGCAGTTGCTCCAACGATTCCATTTGTTCCAACGGTGACAACGGCCACTGAATATATTCTTGCAAAAAGCTGACTCGGTAAGCATATAAGCCGATGTGTTTATAATGCTGATCCGAAGGCTCGGCTTTATCCGGAGTTTTGAACTGAGTGATGTCCCAAGGAATCGGCGCCCGGCTAAAATAAACGGCGTAATTCCGCCAATTCAATACCACTTTGACCACGGCGGGATTAAATAAATCCTCACCCCGAGTAATGCGCTCGCAAATCGAGCTGATTTTTACATTATCGTATTTTTCCAAATCTTCGGCGACTTGGCGAATACCCTGCGGTAAAATAAACGGCTGATCCGCTTGCACATTAACGATGATTTCATCCGGCGCATAATCCAAAGCCAAAGCCGCTTCCGCAATTCGTTCGGCGCCCGACCGGTGTTCACTGGAAGTCATGCACACTTTGGCGCCAAAACTTTGCGCGACTTTGCTGACCTTGGCGCTATCGGTGGCAATCACCACGCTATCCGCCCCACTTTCCATCGCTCGCTCATACACGTGCTGCAACATCGGTTTGCCATGGATATCCGCCAACACCTTACCCGGCAACCGCGTCGAATCGTATCGAGCCGGAATGATGATCCTAAATTCCATCGGTCACTCCTCTTGATCGCTCAACCGCCGCGCTTCATCAACCAACATAATCGGTATATCCTCCCGAATCGGATACGCCAGTCTATCCACCCGGCAAATCAACTCCTGCTGCCTAGAATCAAAAATCAGCCGCCCCTTACACAACGGACAAGCCAACACATCCAGCAATTTCTTATCCAAGCCCTTCTCCCGAAAATTAAAAACAAAGGAAACGCCTTAAATTTAACACGATCAAGATAATAATCAAGAGAGAAGGAATCCCCCACGCGCGAAGCGCCGTGGGAAGGCGATGGGGTTTCCAAAGGGGAGAAGCGCAGCTCTCCACTTTGGTCGCCCGCGCGAACTTGCTTCGCGCGGAGCGATCCAATCAAACCCGAAAAAAAAGTCAGCTGCGCTGACTTTTTTTTCGGGACGACAGGATTTGAACCTGCGACCTCTTGCACCCCAAGCAAGCGCGCTACCAGGCTGCGCCACGCCCCGAAAACTCGAAAAATGTAAGATGATTATTCAAGCGGATAAAGTTCCGAATTCAAGATTTGCTTCGTACATTACTAATATTTAACTTCTAAATCAACCGCCAATTTTTCCAAATCGCCAATCGCTTGATGAACGAACTCGCGCACCTGATCAATGGCCAGCGATTCCGGCTTGGGCGAGTCAACCAAGGATTGCCGCGCCCCTTCAATCGTGTAGCCTTGCTCATACAGCAATTCGCGAATCCGGCGCACTAATAATACTTCTGAACGCTGATAATAGCGTCGATTGCCCCGGCGCTTGCCGGGACATAATTGTTCAAACTCTTGTTCCCAATAACGCAATACATGGGGCTTGAGTTGACATAATTGGGCTACTTCACCAATCGCGAAATACAATTTGTCGGGAATCAGAGGCAACTGATCATTCTTAGTCAGGGTCCTCCTTCGTTTCTGAGTCTGCATAATGTTCTACCTTTGAACGAAGTTTATGTCCCGCGTGAAAAGTCACCACCCTGCGCGCCGTAATCGGGATTTCTTCCCCTGTTTTAGGATTGCGCCCAGGACGTTGCCTTTTATCGCGTAAGTTAAAGTTCCCAAACCCCGATAACTTTACGGATTCTCCGTGCTCTAAAGCTTGCCGGATTTCCTCAAAAAATAATTCAATCAATTCCTTGGCTTCACGCTTGTTTAAGCCCATGACATTAAACAAGTGTTCAGCTAAATCGGCTTTGGTGAGTGCGGCCATGATTACACCCTCAGCTTTGCGTTAAATTCTTGTTCCAAGCATTTGATTAACTCATCAACAGCTGCTTGGATCTCTTCATCCTTCAAAGTGCGTGAAGCATCTTGAAAGGTCAACCCCAAGGCGATACTCTTTTGTCCCCTCTCTATGTTCTGACCTTGGTAGACATCAAATATTTGCATATTATTTAAAAGTTTTCCAGCCTTTTTTAGAATAAATTTTTCAATGAGCACCGCAGGAATCTGTTGGTCGATGGTGACGGCCAAGTCGCGGCGCACGCTGGGGAATTTAGAAATGTTTCTAAATTCAGTTAATTGCTTTGATCTTATTAAGTCGTACTTTAATTCAAACAGAAATATCGGGGCAGTTACCTCACATTTTTCGATGAGCGAGGGATGCAGCGCACCGAGATAGCCGACCCTTTGTTCTTCCCATAATAATTCGGCGCTTTGACCGGGATGCAATGCCGGATGCCGGCTGGGTTGCCAATGATAACGATGCGGTTGACCGGTCAACGCCAACAAGGCTTCAATATCGCCTTTGACATCAAAGAAATCCACGTTTCTGGCGGGAACGCCCCATTGTTCTGGATAAGCCAGGCCGCTGACCACACCGCTCAGCAGAGTGAATTGTTGCGGTTGATCATTGGGCGGTAAAAAGCACAGGCCGATTTCAAATAAACGGACCCGGGAAGACTGGCGATTTTGATTATATTGCAAGGCTTGAATTAAACCCGGCCACAGACTGGTTCTCATCACACTCATTTCTTGGGAAATGGGATTGGCCAATGCTATCGGCGGTTGCGAAGGATCCAATAATTCTTGAAAACGCGGGCTGACAAAACTGTAAGTAATGGCTTCGCAATAACCGCGATCGACCAATAATTCGGTCAGCCGAGGCTCGGCTATTTGCCGGTCTGACGGCTGCGCCGCGTGAATGGCGACGGTCATGGTTCGCGCCGGTATTTGTTGATAGCCGTGAAGTCTGGCCAGTTCTTCAATAAGATCCACTTCCAGAGTTAAATCATACCGGTAACTGGGTGCTTGTACTTGCCAACCGAACGGTTGAGTCACCACAGTCAAACCCAACGATTGTAAGATCTGCACCACGCGTTCATCGCTCAATTCGATGCCCAATAAGCGCTTGATTTGTTCGCGCCGCAAGGTTATGAGCGCCGGTTTCGGTAAATGCGCCGCATCAACCTTCTCAATCACCGGCCCGGCTTCGCCACCGGCGATATCTAACAGTAATCGAGTGGCTCTTTCCATGGCGTTGACCGGTAAATTAAAATCGACCCCACGGGCAAATCGATAAGAAGAATCGGATTGCAAGGAATGACGGCGGGCGGTCAAACTCAATGGAATCGGGCTAAAAAAAGCGCTCTCCAGAAACAGATGGCGGGTATTGGCTGCCACAGCGGAGGCCGCACCGCCCATCACGCCGGCTAATGCCAGGGGTCGGGCGCCATCGGCAATGACTAAATCATCGGCGGATAAACGGATCGATTGACCATCCAATAAGGTTAACGACTCGCCCGGTTTCGCCAGGCGAACGAGGATTTTCTGATCGATGTTTTCCAGGTTAAAAGCGTGCATGGGTTGACCCAACTCCAATAGGACGTAATTAGTCACATCCACCACCGGATGAATGCTGCGCACGCCGCTGCGGCGTAACCGCTCTTGCATCCACATCGGGGTCACGGCATGAAGATTAATGTTTCGAATCACTCTGCCGGCATAGCGAGGACATCGCGAAGGCGCCTGCAGATCGATTGTCAGCGTATCGGGAATAGCGGCGCTCACCGGCTCGATGTGAGGAGGGCGGCAGCTCAGCTCAAATAAAGCCGCCGATTCCCGCGCCAATCCCTGAATACTTAAACAATCGCCACGATTGGGAGTTAACGCGACCGCCATGATTTGATCATCTAATTGAAAATAATTTCTCAGGTCTTGGCCGATGGGTGCGTCTTGAGGCAGTTCCAAAATATGACCTTCTTTATCTTCTCCCAAGCCCAGTTCGCGAGCCGAACAAATCATGCCTTGAGAAGGTTGGCCACGAAGAACGGTTGATTTGATTTCGATATCGCCGGGTAATTGGGCGCCGATAACAGCCAACGCGACTTTTAATCCGGGCCGCACATTGACGCCGCCGCACACAATGGGCAGCGGTTCGCCCTGGCCGATATTGACTTGACAGCAATGCAATCGCTTGGCATCGGGATGCATCGATTCCGCAACCACTTCACCGATCACGACGCCGTAAAAAGCGCCGGCAGCCGGTTTTAGCGATTCTACTTCCAACCCGGCCATGGTAAAACGAGACGCCAGATTTTCAGCCTGTACCGGCGAGGATAACCATTCTTGTAACCAATGAACACTGAATTTCATAGTTTAAAACTGCATTAACATGCGCAAATCATTTTCAAACAATAATCGCAAATCGGGAATAGCGTAGCGCAACATGGCCAGGCGATCCAAACCCAATCCAAATGCAAACCCACTGTATTTTTCCGGATCGATATTCACATTCTTCAACACCTGAGGGTGCACCATGCCGCAACCCAAGATCTCCAACCAATCGCCATCCGGCCTGCGCATATCCACTTCCGCGGACGGTTCGGTGAATGGAAAATAACTGGGGCGGAAGCGAAATTCCAACGAGGATTCAAAGAATTGTTGTAAAAAATCCTGCAATAAGCCTTTCAGGTGACCCATATTGCAATGGGTATCTATCACCAGGCCTTCGAGTTGATGGAACATGGGGGTGTGGGTTTGATCGGAATCGCAACGATAGACCCGGCCAATCGCAATCACCCGCAAGGGCGGCGATTGTTTTTTCATCACTCGGATTTGCACGGTGGACGTATGGGTACGCAATAGCAATCCGCTGGGGAAAAAAAACGTATCGTGGCTGTCTCGCGCCGGATGGTAACTCGGGATATTCAATGCTTCGAAATTATGAAAATCATCTTCAATCTCTGGTCCCTCGGCCACGCTAAACCCCATCGCCGAAAATAATTGAATCACCCGATGCCGCACCTGTGTCACCGGATGCAAGGCGCCGAGACCTTGTCCCCTTCCCGGCAAAGTGACGTCAATCGTCTCTGACTGTAACCGGGTGTTTAATGCCTGCTCGGTTAATACCGCCTCTTTTTCAGCGAGTAAATGCTGTAATTCTTGTTTGGCTTGATTGATGACTTTGCCGAGTTCGGGGCGCTGTTCAGCCGGTAAATCCACCACCGATTTGAGTAAAGCCGTCAACTGACCTTTCTTTCCCAGATAATGCACTCGCAGCTGTTCCACCACTGCGGGATCAGCCGCTCCCTCAATAGACGCCTTCGCATTATCTAATAAAGCAGCTAATTCGTTGTGCATGTTCGCAACAACTATTGTAACGCTTGTTGCGCCGTTTCAGCCAAGCGGGCAAAGGCGTTGGCGTCGTTTAAAGCGAGGTCGGCGAGAACTTTGCGATCGAGGTTAATGTTGGCTTTTTTCAAGCCGTCCATTAATCGACTGTAAGAAAGACCGTGCAAACGCGCTCCGGCATTGATGCGGATAATCCATAAGGCGCGGAAATTGCGCTTGTTCTGCCGGCGGTCGCGAAAAGCGTATTGCGCTGCTTTGATAACGGCTTGTTTTGCAGTGCGATAAACCCGGCTGCGGGCGCCGTAATAACCTTTGGCTTGATTTAATAATTTTTTGTGACGGGCGCGGGCTTGCACCCCTCTTTTTACTCTGGGCATATTTCTCTCCGGTTTAACTTAATAATCGATCAATATTCGCAAGATCGGATTCGTTTATTCGAGCAGGCCGAGCCAGCTGACTTTTTCGTTTGGGCGCTTTTTTCGTTAGAATATGATTACGAAAAGCACGCCGGCGTTTAATTGCGCCCGTGCCCGTGCGTCGGAAGCGTTTCATGGCGCCTCTATTTGATTTTATTTTCGGCATATTATAGACCTCATTTTATCAATAAATTCCCTCCCCCTCCCAGGGGGAGGGTTAGGGTGGGGGTGATCGCTATAGCACTTTATTCCCAGAGGGAACAATCATTCAGTGTCTGATTTCTTCGCCGGCTTTGCTTCTTGTTTACCGAGCGACACCACCATTCCCATTTGCCGGCCTTCGATTTTGGCTTCTTGCTCGACGATTAAGCCGGCGGGTAAATCACCACGGATTCGGGTCAGCAACCCCATACCCAATTCGCGATGCTGCATTTCCCGGCCACGGAAACGTAAACTGATTTTTACTTTATCTCCGCGTTCCAAAAATTCAATAATTTTTCGTACCTTGACCTGATAATCGCCGATATCCGTCACCGGACGGAATTTGACTTCCTTGATCTGAATACGGCGCTGCTTCTTCTTTTGGGCAGCTTGCTTCTTACCCTTTTCAAAACGATACTTGCCGTAATCCATCACTCGACAAACCGGCGGATCGGTATTAGGGGAGATCTCTACCAGGTCTAATCCGGCGCGCTCGGCAGCGATTAACGCTTCCCGAATGTTCACGACGCCGATCTGCTTACCCTCTTCATCTATTAACCGCACTTGAGGGCTGTGAATCTGTTGATTCACTCGCGTTTTCTTTTCACTAATGGCTACTTTCCTCCACGGTTTTTATTGCGAATCTCTTGTAACAATTGGTTGACCCATTCTTCGAGCTTTAGAGTCACTGACTGTTCGCTACCCAATCGACGGACGGAAACCGTTCGGTCGATCACTTCCCGATCACCCACCACGATCTGGTAAGGTGTTCGAGCAATAGTCTGTTCGCGGATTTTAAAGCCAATCTTCTCATTACGCAAGTCCGTATTGGCTCTAACGCCTTGATTACGTAAAATTTCTGTTATTTCCCGGGCGAAATCGGCCTGCCGGCCGGTAATATTCATGACCACGACCTGAATCGGCGCCAGCCATAATGGCAATCCCTCGGCGTAATGTTCCAATAAAATGCCGATAAACCGCTCCATCGAGCCGAGCATCGCCCGGTGGAGCATGACCGGAACCTGTTTGGATCCGTCTTCGGCGATATAATGGGCGTCTAACCGCGCTCCCAGGAAAAAATCTACTTGCAAGGTGCCGCATTGCCAAACCCGGCCTAAGCAGTCGCGCAAGGAAAATTCGATTTTGGGTGCGTAAAATCCGCCTTCTCCCGGAGAATATTGCCATTCGACTCCGGCCGCATTGAGGGCGTCTGCTAATGCTTTTTCCGCAATATCCCACTCGGCGTCGCTGCCGATTCTTTTTTCAGGGCGGGTCGAGAGCTTATAAATAATATCGGTAAAGCCCATGTCGGCGTACACTTGGCGCAATTGCTGGATAAACGCGATGGATTCTGCTTGAATTTGCGCAGGGGTGCAGAAAATATGGGCGTCGTCTTGGACAAAGCCGCGCACGCGCATCAGGCCGTGTAAGGTGCCGGAAGGCTCGTTGCGATGGCAACATCCAAATTCGGCCATGCGGATGGGGAGATCGCGATAACTTTTTATGCCTTGCTTGAAGATCTGCACGTGGCAAGGACAACTCATCGGTTTAATGGCGTATTGGCGATTTTCGGATTCGGAGAGGAATAAATCGTCACCAAATTTTTCTAAATGGCCGGATTGAGCCCAAAGGCTGACGTCGACCAGCTGGGGGGTATTCACTTCCATATAACCGAAAACACGCAATTTTTCTCGGATGTAGTCGCGCAGAACGCGAATTAAAGTCCAGCCGTTGGGATGCCAGAATATCATTCCCGGCGCTTCGGACTGGATATGAAATAAATCCATTTTCTTGGCGATTAATCGATGATCGCGTTTTTCCGCTTCTGCAAGCCGATGCAGATAGTCTTTAAGCGCTTTGGTATCCGCCCAGGCGGTTCCGTAAATTCGTTGCAACATTTCGTTTTTGGGATCGCCGCGCCAGTAGGCTCCGGAAACTTTGGTGAGTTTAAATGCGCCTAATTGGCCGGTGCGCGGGACGTGAGGACCGCGGCATAGATCGATGAAATCGCCTTGCTGATAGGCGGTAATGGTTTGATCGGCGGGTATTTCTTTAATAATTTGTACTTTGTAGTGCTCGCCCATTTGGGTAAATAAACGGATGGCTTCATCCCGGCTGAACACTTTGCGCTGCACGGATAAATCGGCTGTCACCAGTTGGTGCATTTTGGTTTCGATGAGTTCTAAATCTTCGGGGGTGAAATGGTGATCGCAAGCGAAGTCGTAATAGAATCCGTCTTCAATCACCGGGCCGATGGTGACTTGGGCTTCCGGGAATAATATTTTTACGGCTTGGGCTAACAGGTGGGCGGTTGAATGGCGGATGACGTTTAAACCCAAGGGGTCTTTACCGGTAATTATTTTTACGGTGGCGCCTTCTTGGGAAATGGGGCAGGATAAATCCACCAATGTTTGGTCGATTTGTGCAGCCAATGCTGCTTTTGCTAATCCAGGCCCTATCGACTCAGCGACTGCCTGAGCGGTCACCGAACCCGGAAATTGTTTTTGACTGCCGTCTGCTAATGTAATCCGCACCATTCTGTTCTCACATCAATCTGTTTGGTAGGCACGAGTGGGATCGAACCACCGACCACCACCATGTCAAGGTGATGCTCTACCACTGAGCTACGTGCCTATTATACTGTGCTTGTATTGTGCTTACACCCCGTAAATATTCTTCTAACCGCCAAGAGGTTCGCGGGACAATCGCGACGCGGGTCCTGTCAGCGACGGCCTGACCTTTCCCGTGCTCACTCCGCAAACGATGAGAGGCTAAATCTTTCCCTGCTCCGTTCGCACGGGAAAGATCAGGCCGTCCCTGCCACCCGCTTAGCTGGCGCCTTGGCGGTTAGAAGAATATTTACTGCACTGTAGGGATGCTTGTCACAGTATCATTATAAATTGATATAATCAAGCAGTTAGTAATTAGGATTTTTAAATAAAGCTGCATTCTCCGCTAAAAAATGCGGAGAATGCTGAGTGATGAGGTTATCTTCTTTTGGCGTGAGATCTTCTGCGGGTAGAGGTAGAGCGGCGGTGATGACTGTGGCTGCCTCTTCGGTGAGAAGTTGTCGAGTAGCGGGAAGGCGGTTTTCTCTTGGTGGTGGAACGGCCTTTCACGAATCGATTCAAGGGATGTCCTTTTTTGGTTGCGGAAGCAACGCTTTTAGCGACGCTGCGGCGAGCCGTCTTCGCCTTTTTCGACAGGTCTCGACCCATTTTGTTGATGGTTGCCCAGGCACGGTGGATGGCTTCCCGAGCAGAAAAACCTTTTGCACGATACTTTTTAGCGATATGCTCTACTTGATGTTTTTGTTTTTGAGTGTACCGGGCTATAGAGCCACGATGTGAGGATGATTTTCTCCTGACTGTCATTTTTTTCCCCTGTACTAGTTTTCAACTAAACTAAGTATAGTATATAATCAATAAATAATTTATACATGCACGAGGCAGTATGGAATCCAGCTCTCAACCACTGTGGCAGCCACGAGACGATGCGAAGGCTGCCAGCGAAATGACTCGATTTCTAAGTTATGTAAATCAATATTACGGCTTATTGCTTCGCGATTATTTTGATTTACATCGTTGGTCTGTTACTTATCCTGAAAAATTTTGGCAGGCGATTTGGGCATTTATGGATGTGATGGCATCGCACGACGCGCAAACTATTTATGTTCCCGGCGCACGTATGCAAGAGACTCAATGGTTCGTTGAGGCGCGATTGAATTTTGCGGAAAACTTATTGCGGTATCGCGATGAAAAACCGGCGTTGATTTTTCGTTCCGAATTAGGAAGCACTCAAATTATTAGCTATTCGCAGCTTTACCAGCAAGTCAGTGCGTTGGCGAATTGGCTTCGTCAGGCGGGTGTGGCGGCAGGTGATCGGGTAGTAGGTTGGCTGCCCAATCGCCCTGCCACCGTGATCGCCATGCTGGCCGGCGCCAGTCTGGGCGCGATTTGGTCGGCTTGCTCGGCGGATTTTGGATTACAAGGATTGTTAGATCGATTTAGCCAAATCGAACCCAAAATTTTGTTTGCAATGGATGCTTACTCCTACAGTGGCAAAGTGATGGCACGCTTAGAAGATCTACGCGCATTACAGCGGCAATTGCCCAGTTTACAACATACGGTGATTGTTCCATTGACTGATTCACTGCCCGATAAAAACCAATTTCAGACTCCGGCTGATTATTGGCAAGATTGTTTCTCGACGACCGTGGATATCATTCCATTTGAGCAACTCCCATTTAATCATCCTCTCTATATTTTATATTCGTCGGGCACTACCGATAAGCCTAAATGTATGGTGCATGGCGCGGGCGGTGTGTTATTGCAACATCTCAAAGAATTGCGATTGCACACGGATTTAAAACGAGAAGATACCATTTTCTTTTATACCACTTGCGCATGGATGATGTGGCATTGGCTGATCAGCAGTTTAGCCGTCGGCGCCACGGTGGTGCTTTATGAAGGCAATCCATTTTACCCAAAAAAAACTAGGCTATTTGATTTAATTGATGAACTCGGCATTACCGTGCTGGGCGCCGGCGCAAAATTAATTGAATTGGCGAAAAAATACGGTTTGCAACCGCGAACAACTCATTCTCTGACGACGTTACGCACTATTTTAACAACGGGGTCGCCGTTATTACCGGAAAGTTTCGATTATATTTATCAAGAGATAAAAACCGAGGTCTGCGTGTCGTCGATTTCAGGAGGCAGCGATATTATTTCTTGTTTCGCTTTAGGTAATCCTATTTTGCCGGTTTATCGCGGCGAATTACAATGTTTGGGTTTAGGCATGGATGTGAAAGTATTCAATCCGCAAGGACAAGCCGTGATCGAAGAAAAAGGCGAACTAGTTTGCGCCACGCCCTTCCCTTCAATGCCGGTTTATTTTTGGAATGATCCGAATGGAGAAAAATATCAACGGGCTTATTTTGATCGATTTCCGAATGTGTGGACTCACGGCGATTATGTTCAATTAACCGAACACGGCGGCCTGATCATTTACGGGCGTTCCGACGCGACGATAAAACCGGGCGGTGTGCGCATTGGCGCCGCTGAAATTTATCAGCAAGTGGCAAAATTCCCGGAAATTTTAGATTGTTTGGCCGTCGGTCAAACCAGACCTCAAGGCGAACGAATTATTTTATTTGTGGTGATGCGCGAAGGTCAGCCATTAACCGAAGAACTCATTGCCGCCATTAAAACCACGATCCGTAAAAACACCTCTCCTCATCACGTCCCCGCCAAAATCATCTCAGCCCCCGATTTACCCAGAACGCTGAACGGCAAACTGATGGAAATCCCCGTCAAAAAAATTATCAACCACCAACCCCTTGCCCAGACAGAGGCTTTAGCGAATCCTCGCTCTTTAGAATTTTTTCAGCATCTCAACCTGGACGATTTATAAGCCTAACTAAGACTTCTCATAGACGATTCATAAAAAACCGGTTATGATGATTTATGGATATGATTTCACCCATTGTGACAGAGAACCCCCGAGGTTTATTTGTCGGCTATTCCAATTTTGGCGATGTTGTTCGGGAAGAATTGGATTTTGTAGATAAGACTTTATTTATCCAAGAGATTTTAGATGACGCTGAGACCCAAGTGGTTGTCATTACCCGTCCCCGGCGGTTTGGAAAGACATTTAATTTATCCATGCTGGAACATTTTTTAGCCCCCGAATCAGGATTGTTGCCGACTCAAGGATTGTTTGATGGGCTGAAAATTTCAAGGCTGGGCGAAAAATACTTACAGCATCAAGGGAAATACCCGGTCATCTTTATTTCTTTTAAAGATATTAAAAAAGATGATTATGTCTCTGCTTGTGAGAGTCTGCGCATTCAAATGGCGCAAGTTTATATGGCGCACGACTACCTTCTTTCGAGTGCGGCCTTACATGACAGTGACAAAGATTTCTTTTTAACCGTTTTGAATAGAAAAGCCAGCCCGGCGGAAATTAATGTTTCTCTCAATTATCTAAGTCGCTTTCTTTTTAAGCACACCGGCGTTAAACCCTGGCTGCTAATGGACGAATACGATACGCCTATTCAAGCCGGTTATTTAAATGGTTATTACAAAGAGATTGTTGCCACCCTGCGAGAACTGTTCGGACGCGCATTAAAAGACAACACATTTTTAAAGCGCTCGGTCGTCACCGGCATTTTGCGGGTTTCTAAAGAAAGTTTATTTTCAGGGTTGAATAATGTTGAAATGTATTCGGTGCTGGATCAGAAATACAGCGAACACTTCGGCTTTACCCAATCTGAAATAGACCAA
>Ga0187783_10002848_pt1 | contig 12815 bp, 11 predicted proteins | sample 1015_SJ02_MP02_2_FD_132471 | JGI IMG/M metagenome (GOLD analysis project Ga0187783, IMG submission 132471) | Tropical peat soil microbial communities from peatlands in Department of Meta, Colombia - 1015_SJ02_MP02_20_MG | ecosystem: Environmental > Terrestrial > Soil > Wetlands > Peat | place...
CCACGAGGGGGTGACAGGCTTCGACTTCGGCAGTTGATCCAGGGGAAGCGGGTCGGGGACGGCGGACATAACCCCGTTAATACTGTGACCGCACAACAATAAGTGCCAACTCAATGAGCACTCAGGCCAAGCTGGCCCTCGCAGCTTAATAACCTGCAGAGTCAGTAGCCTTGTCAGCCCGGGAGTTCCTCCGGCCCGGTGTCTGGCATCAGCGAGGAGGATTCACCGGATAGCCCGGTCGCGGGGCTTTCCGGGACATCTCACAGCGACTGAGCCCGTCGGCAGCTTGCCTGCGTGACCGCCGGGGCTGAGAAAAGCACAGCAGGCTGCACCCGGAGAAGCCCTGGTGAGGTGCTGAAGGACGCGGGTTCGATTCCCGCCACCTCCACGAGCGCGCAGGCGCGTGGCGCGGGCAGCCGCGAGCGCGCTGACCGCGGGGACCGTCGCCCTCCGCTAGGAGCTGAGGTCGTGAACGAGCTTCTCGTAGTCGGTGTCGAGGGCGTTGAGTTGCGCTTGCAAGGACGAGCTCGCGAAGTCGCTCTCGTACTGGCTGACCGACGTGGACGTGGCCAGCTGGTTCAGCGACGCTTCCGCGCCGCTCGCGTCGCTGGCCAGCCTGCTGGCGTCGGCCGCGGGCTGTCCGCTGAGGCCGGCTGACGTGACCGCTGCGGCGAAGGTGCGGAGCGCGGTGGCCTCCTTGCTGTCCTGCGCGGTGACGCACGACAGCTGGCCGCTGCACGCCTCGGTGGCTGACTCGAACTTCGACGCGCTGCTCGCCAGCTGGTTGTAGGCCGCCTCGACCAGAACGAGACCCCTGGCGTTGCTGAACGCCGAGACGGGGTTGGCGGGCGCCCGCGGCGCCACGAACGCTACGATCACGAAGATCGCGACGCCCAGCACCAGGACGACGGACACGAGGGCCTTGGCGCCGCCGGAGAGCACCAGCCGCCACGGGTCGGTGAGCGACGGCACGGGTGCGCCCCCGCCGACGGGCGCCGTTGCGGTGTAGGCGGGTGTGGTGTCGGGCGGCGCGCTGCCGGGTTCGGGGCGTTCGGCGGCATCGCCGAACAGTCCCCACCACGGGTACACGCCGGTCACCATGAAGGCGTAGCCGGCGTACCTCGACTGGTACCGGAGGAGTGCCGCGAGAGCCTGGTGCAGCGAGTCGGGCAGCCGGCCCGCGACAAGAGCGATGAGCCAGACGAAGAACGCCACGACGGCCAGGCCATAGCTGGCGGCGAACAGCACGATCCCGGCCGGGATCAGCAGGATGAGGCGGAAGAACACCGCGAACCGGTTCAGCCTCGCCCGCGCGGTAACCAGCCGCACGGGATAGACGTCGTCGTCCAGCGAGAACGGCGGGTATGCGCCGGTGAGGAAGAACTCATAGGCATACACCCGGAGCTGCCAGCGGAGCACGCCGGTGACGAACGTGTGCGCCCACTCCGGCAGGCTCCCGGTGAACAGCGCCGCGAACCAGCCGATGAAGACGATGATCTCGGCTGCGACGCTGAGCGCCCACAGCACGACGAACTGCGGAATGAGCATGATGATCCGGAACGCGATGGTCAGCCGGGACTGCTTGACCGGCGGCGCGAAGCTCATCAGCATCGGCGCCGGCCCGACAGCCAGCGGCTGACCGCCGGGTTCCGGTGGCCCGTAGCCGGGCGGCACACCATATCCAGGCGGCGGGCCGTAGCCAGATGGCGGGCCGTAGCCGGATGGCGGGCCGTAGCCGGGCGGCGGGCCGTAGCCGTAGCCGGGTGGCGGGCCGGGCGCAGCTGGCTGGTCAGGCACCGGCGACTCGTCCGGTGCAGGCTGCTCGCCGGGCTCGGGCTCGGACGGGGTCGGCTCAGGGGGCTCACTCACCGGACGGCTCCGTTCTCGCCACCGGACCGGCTGCAGGTACGAGCCAGCCGCGACCTGAAAGTTGGATAAGAAGGTACTGCAGACGGCCTGAATGTAGTTCAGGCTGGGTACATCCGGCTAGACCTAATAATTTGCGGAGATTCTCAGCGGAATGCGGGAGCAGGCTAATTCCGGCAGAGCTGATGAAAAAGGATCCCCGACCGGCGAGCAGCACCGCATGGGAGTGAGTTTGGTATCCCGATAGCAATACCAAACTCACTCCCATGCCCACGGTGCGTCCGGCGCAGTCCCGACAAACCACGCGCACAGGTCCCTATCGCAACGTCGGCGGACGGGTCTCAGCACGAGCCGCACGAAGTCGGCTGGACAGCCGCATGCACGCCTCCTAGAGTTGACTGTATGATCAGTCAATCACGGTCCGCCGCGGCACCCCTCGACCCCGCTGGCGTCGCTGCCGCGCTCCGGCCGTTCGGCGAGAGCCGCATGCTGCCGCCGGCGGCCTACACCGACCCGGCCGTCTTCGGCTGGGAACAGCGGCACTTCTTCGGGGGCGGCTGGCTCTGCGTCGGCTTCGCCTCCGAGCTGCCGAGCCCCGGCGATCAGCGCGCGGTCCCGGTCGGTTCCGGCAGCGTGCTGCTCAGCCGCGACGGCGATGGCGGCCTGCACGCGTTCGCGAACTTCTGTCGGCACCGCGGCCACGAACTGCTGCCCTGCGGCGAGGTCGCGCAGCGGCCCGCGATCGTGTGCCCTTACCACTCCTGGACCTACGGGCTTGCTGGCGAACTGCGCGCCGCGAAGGGCTTCAAGGGCACGGCCGGGTTCGACGAGTCCAGCTGGGGGCTGGTCGAGCTGCCGGTCGCCGACTGGCACGGGCTGATCTTCGTCGACGGCTCGGGCAGCGCCGGGCCGATCAGGCCCGCGCTGGCCGACCTGGCCGAGCTGGTCGCGCCCTACGAGCCGGAACGCCTCATCATCGCGGGCCGGCACTCATACGACGCCGCGGCCAACTGGAAGATCCTCACCGAGAACTACCACGAGTGCTACCACTGCCCGGTGATCCACCCTGAGCTCTGCCGGGTCAGCCCGCCGAACAGCGGCGAGAACTACGAGACGGCCGGATCGTGGCTCGGCGGCTGGATGGAGCTGCGGGACGGCATGGACACCATGTCGCTGGACGGCAGCAGCCTCGGCGTGCCGCTGCGCGGCCTGGACCCCGGCGGCCTGCGCACCGTGATCTACGTGAGCATCTTCCCGAACGTGCTGCTCAGCCTTCATCCCGACTACGTGATGACGCACCTGCTGACGCCCGTCGCGGTCGACCGCACGCTGATCCAGTGCAGCTGGGCCTTCGCGCCCGAGTCGCTGGCCCGGCCCGGTTTCGACCCCGGCTACGCGGTGGAGTTCTGGGACATTACCAACCGGCAGGACTGGGGCGCCTGCGAGTCGGTCCAGCGCGGCCTGACCTCGCCGCAGGCCGCGCCGGGGCCGCTGTCACCGGACGAGGACGCCGTCTACCGGTTCGTCACCCAGGTCGCGGGCGGGTACACCGGGCACGCGGTCTGGCAGGCCGCCATCAGCACGGGAACGGGCTGACTCGGGGCCGGTGCCGCTCGTCTGGTCGCGGCCGTCCCTACTGCCGGGCGTGGCTGGGCACCTGGCGCGGCAGCGCCAGCACGAGGACGAGGGCCGCGACCGCGAAGCCCACGTTGGCGAGCAGCGCCAGCTGGGCGCTATGACCGAAGGCGGCGGCCACCGCGTCCGGCCCCGGCAAGAAGCGCAGGCTGCCGAACAGCACCGTGCCGACCACGGCGATGCCGATCGCGGTACCGAGCCGCTGGGACGTGCCGAGGATGCCGGCCGCGGTGCCAGCCTCCTGCCGCGGCACGGTGGCGAGCACGAAGTCCTGGTTCGGCGCGATGGTCATGCCGGTGCCGAGGCCCGCGAGCAGCAGCGGGCCGATCAGGGCCCAGCCGTTCACGCTCGGGCTCGTCAGGTGCACCACCAGCGCCACTAGCAGCAGGCCCGTGGTCAGCAGCGAGCAGCCGAGCACGAGCACCATCCGGCCGAGCCTGGCCGACAGCTTGTCGCTGTTCGCGGCCGCGGCCAGGGTGCCGGCCGAGTACGGCGCGATGACCAGCCCGGTGATCAGCGCGGAGTGGCCGAGGCCCTCCTGCCACAGGATCGACAGGGTGAAGAACACGGTGCTGAAGCCGCCGAAGAACACCACGGCGAACACCGCGCCTGCCGAAAACGACGGCTGCCGCAGCAGGCCCGGCTTCAGCAGCGGATCGCCGCCGCGCTTGTCGGCGCGCAGCTCCCAGGCGGCCAGCAGCGTCAGTACCACAGCACACGCGCCGAAGCAGGCCCAGGTCCAGACCGGCCAGCCGTCTTGCTCGCCTTCGATGAGCGGCACGAGCAGCAGCAGCAGGCCGCCGGTCAGCAGGATCAGGCCGGCCGGGTCGAAGCCGCGCCGGGTGCGAGCGACCGACGCGGGCAGCCGGCGGGCCGCGAGCGGGATGGCGACGGCGCCGATGAACAGGTTGACCAGGAATACCCAGCGCCAGCCCTCGGCGGTCCCGGCGGCAGCGATGATCAGCCCGCCGAGCAGCGGGCCCATCGCCGTGGACACGCCGATGACGGCGCCGAGCACCCCGAACGCCCTGGATCTGGCCGGCCCGGTGAAGGAGTGCTGAATGGTCGCGCTGATCGCGGGGAAGAACAGCCCGGCGCCGGCGCCCTGCACGATCCTGGCCGCCACGATCTCGCCCTGTCGCTGCGAGACGCCGCACGCGACGCTCGCGAGCGTGAAGATCGTGAGCCCGATGAGGAACAGGCTCTTGTGCCCGAACCGGTCGCCGGCCCGGCCGCCAGGCACCAGGGCGAGCCCGTAGGCGAGCGCATAGCCCGACACGATCCACTCCAGGCTCGCCGACGACGCGTGCAGCCCGGTGCGGATGCTCGGCAGCGCGACGTTCACGATCGTCGTGTCGAGCAGCGCCATGAACGCGCCGATCAGCACGATCGCGACCGGCCCCCAGCCAGCCTGGTCGCCGCGCGACGGCCGATCGGACGTGGCCTGCGCGGCCGCGATGGAATCCGGTGTGCTCACGTCGTCCTCCGGTCCTCGGCCTACTCGGCCGGGCGCAGTTGCTGCGGGCTGCCGACGCCCGCCTCGAAGTCCGCGGCGATCTTCGGCACGCGCGCGGCCAGCTCGGTGTGCCAGCGCACCTCCGCCTCGGTCCGCTGTATCCAGTGCTGGATCATCATGCGTTCGGCCTCGTTCACGTACGGGTCGGCGTGCTCGGCGCGATGGCGCATCCCGGACAGTTCGACCTGCAGCGCCGCGAGCCGGTCCTGCACGATGCGCTCGAGGTCTTCCTCGGGGATGTCCCGCGACTGCGTCAGCGCGAGATCGAAGGGGTCATAGTGGCGCTCGATCCGGTGCAGGGCATCCTCGCGGACGGCGGCCAGCGCCCGCCGTCCCTCGCTGGTGATCTCGTAGATAGTGCGCTCCGGCCGGTTGCCGACCCGCTCGGTGCGCACGTCGCGGACCAGCCCCTCGCTCGCGAGCCGCTTCAGCGCCCCGTAGACGGAGCCGACCTTGATGTCGGACCAGACCTCGGTGCGGTCAGCCAGTGCCTGCTGCCGGATCTGGTGCCCGTGCAGGGGGCCGCTGGCCGAGAGCGTCCCGAGGATGAAGAGCCGTATTGATGACACGCGATTAGTCTTACACGAGTAATCAACTACGAGCAAGTATCCTGGCCCGGCATATCTCGCTGGCGGGCGGTGTTAGTGGCAGTGCCGCGCGGACGGCCGCGCGGCTTTCCCTGAGCGTGAGGACCGTGACGTGACTCTGCGCGATATCCCCGTGAACACGCTGGCGGGCGAGCCATCATCGCTGGCCGACGCCGATCTCGACGGCAAGACCCTGCTGGTCGTCAACGTGGCGTCCAAGTGCGGCCTCACTCCGCAGTACGCGGGGCTCGAGGAACTCCACGAGCGGTACGCCGACCGCGGCTTCGCGGTGGTCGGCTTCCCCTGCAACCAGTTCGGCGGGCAGGAGCCGGGCAGCCCGGAGCAGATCGCCGAGTTCTGCTCGATGACCTACGGCGTCACCTTCCCGATGTTCGAGAAGATCGAGGTGAACGGCCTGGGTCGGCACCCCATCTACACCGAGCTGACGGCCGTGCCCGACGCGAGCGGCGAGGCCGGTGATATCCAGTGGAACTTCGAGAAGTTCCTGGTCGGGCCGGACGGCGCGGTGCTCGGCCGGTTCCGCCCGCGGACGCCGCCGGACGCCGCCGAGCTTGTCGCCGCCATCGAGGCCGGCCTGCCTGCTAGCTAACGGGGCGTAGGGCCGCACCCCGTGCTCAGGCGAGCGCGCGCGGGCCGCGCTTGACGAGCTGGTCGGCGATGATCGAGCGCTGCACCTCGCTCGTGCCCTCCCAGATCCGCTCGACCCGCAGCTCCCGGTACAGCCGCTCGGCCACGTTCTCGCGCATGTAGCCGCGGCCGCCGAAGACCTGCACGGCCCGGTCGGCGACCCGGCCGGCCATCTCCGACGCGTACAGCTTGGCCATCGAGCACTGGGCGTGCTGCACCTTGACGTCGGCGCCGGCGTCGATACCGCGCGCGGTCTCGTAGACGAGGGCGCGGGCGGCGAACAGCTCGGTGAGGCTGTCGGCGAGCATGCCCTGGATGAGGCCGAAGGTGGCGATCGGCTTGCCCTGCACCTCCCGCTCGGTGGCGAAGGCGGTCATTTCCTCGACGAGCCGCTGCGCGCCGCCGAGGCAGCGGGCCGCGACCATGAGCCGCTCGAACCGGAACCACTCGTAGGCGAAGCCCATGCCGTCGCCCTCAGCGCCGACGAGGTGGCTGGCCGGCACGCGCACGTCGGTAAACGCAACGATCGGGTGCTGGTGGCTGATCGTGTGCGAGTAGGCGGGCGTGCGTACCACCGCGACGCCCGGGCTTGGCAGGTCGACCAGGAACATGGCGTGCTCGCCGTCGTGTTCGCCGCCGACGAGCTTGGCCTGGAAGAACGCGTAGTCCGCGGTGTTGAACGACGTGACGTGCCACTTTTCCCCGGTGAGGAGGTAGCTGTCGCCGTCGCGCCGCGCGGTCGCGACGATGCCGGCCACGTCCGAGCCGGCGCCCTCCTCGGTGATCGCATAGCACTCCTCGCGCTCCCCGCGAACCGTCGGCAGCACGAATCGCTCGAGCTGTTCCGGGGTTGCCACCGCGGGCAGCCAGGACGGGGGCGTCGCGGCCACCCAGGCCAGCGCGTTCGTGACCCGACCGACCTGCTCCTGGACGAGCACCTGCTGCAGCGATGTGCAGCCGCGTCCGCCGAGCTCGGCCGGCATGTTCGTGGCGAACAGGCCCAGTTCGATGGCGCGCGCCTTGTGCGCCGCGACGACGTCCTTGGGCAGTTCGCCGCCGGCCAGCTCGGCTTCCAGCTCGAAGGGGATCAGTTCGTCCGCGAAGTCCCGGGCACGCCCCTGGAGCTCCCGATCGGCTGCCGACAATCCGTACATCGCGGTTACCTCAGCTCGCTTCTTGACTGAATGTTCAGTCTAGGCCGAAAGGGCGCCGCCGTACCAGGCCAGCGGGGGAAGTTGCCCATCGCGCTGACGGACCAGACCGCGCCGGTGTGCTGCCGGACCCGCAGCGCCGGCCGGACGGCGCCGACGGGCTTCTGCCGGACCCGCAGCGCCAGCTCCAACCTTCTTGACTGAACATTCAGTCTAGGACAGGATGGGCCGGTGGGCGGTGGCACATGCAGGTAACAGACACCGCGGACGCGGTCGTCGTCGGTGGCGGCACGGTCGGCGGCTGGTGCGCCTATTTCCTCCGCCGCAGCGGGCTTGACCGGGTCGTGCTGGTGGAGAAGCGGACCCTCGGCCAGGGCGCCAGCAGCCGCGCGGCCGGAATCGTCCGGACGCAGGGTGGTACCCCGTGGGCCGTGCGGCTCGGCGAGTGGTCGCGCCGGTTCTACCTCAGCCAGCGAGATGAGATTGGCATCGACTCGGGGTTCACTCCGCAGGGCTACGTGCTGCCGTGCTTCACCGCCGCGGACGTCGCCGCGGCGCACGAGCGGATGGCCATGCAGAACGCGCTCGGCCTGCCGGTGCGCTGGCTGGAGCCGGGACAGCTCGACGCGCTCAATCCGACGCTCGTGCCGGGCCTGACGCTTGGCGGCACGTACTGCGCCGACGACGGCTACCTGCACCCGCCGCGTAACGTCCTTGCGTACGCGGTGGCGCTGGCCACGGCGGGTGTGCAGGTCCGCGAGCGGGTTGCGTGCGTCGGGCTGCTGACCCGCGGCGACGCGGTCGCCGGCGTGCGGACGCCGGCGGGCGACATCGGCGCGCCGCTGGTGGTGCTGACCGGCGGGCCGGAGCTGGCGGACGTCGGCGGTCTGGCCGGCATTCGGGTGCCGGCCGGTGGCGTGCGGCACCAGGTCGCGGTTACCGAGCCGCACCCGAGCCTCGCCGCCGAGCGCGTGCCGATGGTGTTTGACCTGGGCGCCGGGCTCTACTGGCGGCCGGAAGAGGGCGGGCTGCTGTTCGGCATGAGCAACCCCGACGAGCCGCCGGGCGAGGCGGCCAGCGTGGACGAGCCGTACCTGACGCGGATGCGGGGCCGGCTGGCCGAGCTGGTGCCGGTCACTGCGGAACTCGGGCTGCGCCGCACGTGGGCGGCCACCATCGACTACACGCCGGACCATCTGCCGATCATCGGGCCCGCGATCACCGACGCGGGCGTGCTGCGGGGCGTCATCGTCGCGAGCGCGGGCGGCGCCGGCATGATGTGGGGACCCGGCGTGGCCAGGGCGGCCGCCGACGTGGCGCTGAGCGGCACGTCCGGCGTGGTGGACGTCGCGGACCTCGGCCTCGACCGGTTCGACGCGGCCGGGAACAGCCGGCTGCGCACCGATCCGATCGCGCTGCCGTTCCCTGGCACGATCACCCAGCTCTAGCGGCGCAACGACAAGGACGAGAAGGAGCACCCCATCATGACCGACCTCACGCCCTACCTCGCGGCGGCCGCCACGGCCGAACTCGAAGACTGGGGTCCGCTGGCCGAAGCAACCGGCGAGCCCATGCAGACCCGGGGGCTCGAGATCTGGAAGGACGGCAGTCAGGAGATCGGCGTGTGGGAGTGCACGCCGGGGCCGTCGTACTGGCGGCAGGAAGACCACGAGTTCGTGCACATCCTGTCGGGGCGGATGACGGTCACGCCCGACGGCGGCGGCTCGCTCGAGATCGGCGCGGGCGACACCGCGTTCTTCCCGCGGGGCTGGACGGGCGCCTGGCAGATTCACGAGACCATCCGCAAGGTCTTCGTGATCTTCTGAGCAGGCCTGCGGCGGCGTCGCTGCGGGCGGCCGCGGGTGAGCAGGCCCCGTTCCCCCTTGCTAGTGCGCTGCGCGGGAAGTTTCTTTCCGTTTGATTGTGGCCAGTAATCCGTCAGCCGGTTTGGTCCACACGAAGGGCTGGCAGCGGTCGTTCCAGCCGTCGATGAAGGCGCCGATCTTCGCTATGAGGTCTTGGACGGAGGTGAAGGTGCCGCGGCGGATGGCCTGCCGGGTGATGATGGAGAAGAAGACCTCGACCATATTGAGCCACGAGCACCCGGTCGGCGTGTAGTGCAGGGTGATCCTGGGGTTCTTCGCCAGCCATTCCTTTACCTTCGGGTGCTTGTGGGTGGCGTAGTTGCCGCAGACCACGTGCAGGTCCCGGCCGGGGTAGGCGGCGGCGACCTTCTTGAGGAACTTGAGGAACTCCTGGTGCCGGTGCCTGGGGTAGCAGGCGTCGGTGACCTGGCCGGTGGCGACCTCCAGCGCGGCGAACAGGGTGGTGGTGCCGTGCCGGATGTAGTCGTGGGTGGCCTTCTCGGGCAGGCCGGGCCGCAGCGGCAGGATCGGCTGGGTGCGGTCCAGTGCCTGCACCTGGCTCTTCTCGTCGACGCAGACGACAACCGCGTTCTCGGGCGGGTTCAGGTACAGCCCCACGACGTCGGTGAGCTTGGCCTCCAGCTGCGGATCGGTGGAGAACTTGAAGCTCTCCCGCCGCCACGGCTGCAGGTCCCACTTCCGCCAGGTCTCGATGATCGACGCCGAGGAGATGCCCAGCTGGCGCGCGAGCAGCCGGGACGACCAGTGCGTCACTCCCAGCCGGGCGGGCGGCTTCTCCAGCGTCGTGACCACGATGGCGGTCTCATCGACCGTCTTCGGCCGCCCGGACCGGGGCATGTCCTCCAGCGCCCGGATACCGCCCAGTGTGTACCGGGACCGCCACTCGCGGACCACCGGCACGCTCACCCCGGCGCGCTTGGCGACCTCGGTGTGCGGCAGCCCGTCAGCGGACAGCAGCACGATCCTCGCCCGCCGCGCCAGCCCGGCTTCCGCAGTGCGCGACGTGGTAATCCTGGTCAGCTTCTCCCGGTCACCGTTGCGCAGTGCCAGCTGCGCGGCTACACGCATACTCCATTGTGCCAGAAAGAAAGAAACTTTTCTATCTCGACGTCGGCGTGCCCGCCCGAGCCTTGCGGGGCGAAGCCGACAAGGTGGCCGATGGCAGCGTCCTGCTGCGCTGAGTCGGGCGGCCGGCATGGTCCCTCGGAAGCGGTCCGGCAGGTACTGGAACTGCCATGACCACCGCGAGGGCCATGCCGGCGCGGCTACCCGTCCATTACCGGCGTGTCACCATCTGGTCGGCCGCCAGCTTCAGAGACGACTGCGCCGTGGCCTTATTTAGGTCCGCCAGGGAAGTGCACCACCGATACGCCATAGCCACTTGCGGGCGGTGTGCTGGCGCAGGTGTAGGACTTGGTGTCGATGAGCGAGGCCACGGTCTCCTGGCCTGGGTGGCCAGTTCCCTGGACCGAGGCAAGCTGGAAGAAGCCGAAGCTCAGCTCGGTGCCGGCGGGCATGGCCGCCGGGTTGATCGTGAAAGTTAGCGGAGTGCCGGGCAGCGATTTTGGCGCTCCCGTTACCTGATTGAACCCGGCCGGCGTGGGATCTGAGGAGCAGAAGCTGCCCGTGGTGACCAGCGCCGGGATGCCGTCTTGCTGCAGGTCGCTCTGCAAGATACTGGGTTCCAGCAGCACGTTGACGTTGAGGGTCAGCGTCGCGGTGCCGTTGGTGTTCATGGTGAGCGTGAAGGCCGTGGTGCGGATCGTGCCCGTGCCGTGAGCCGGGGCCGAGCCGAAGACCCCGGTAAGGCCGAGGCTTAGCACCACTGCTGCGGCGGACATGGCGGCGGTGATGCCCGCGAAACCCGCGAGCCGCCGCCGCCGCTGGTGCGTGCGACCCCTGGCGGCGATCGCGGCCAGCGATGGCCGCCCTGGGGCGGCCAGTTCGGCCAGGGAGTCGCGCAGTTGCTCGGTTAGGGCGCTGTCGTTCGGGTGCTCGTCATGGTTCATCGTCTGATCTCCATGGTCGTGCCGTTGGCGAGTTCGTTGCGGAGGGCTGTCATGGCCCGTGATTGGTGAGCCCGGACCGTTCCAGGTGCAATGCCGAGCTGCCTGGCGGTCGTGTCGACGTCCAGGTCGAGAAAGACGCGCAGCACGATCACCTCCCGCTGGCGGGCTGGCAGGCGGCGCAGCGCGGTGAGCACAGTAGTGTCCAGGCCGGTCCGCTGGTTGTCGGCCGACGCGGTGTCATGATTGGTCAGCGCCGTTTCCTTGATGCGCCGCCGCCACCAGGACGCCCCAACGTTGAGCGCAGTGCGGACTATCCAGGCTCTGGGGGCTGGATGACGGCTGACCTTTTCCCAGGACGCCCACGCCCGGGCGAACGCCTCGGCGGTCTGGTCCTCGGCCAGCGTCATGTTGCCGGCGCTGGCGGCCACTGCCCGCAGGCAGGGGTCCCAGCTTGCCGTGAAGAATTCGGCGAACCCGGCCCTGTCTTGACTCACACTCGTTAACCCGCCGGTGACACGAAACGCTTACCTCGACCCAGGCCGGCATCCCCCGCACGCGAGGACGCGATCCTGGCCAGCTTCTCCCAGTCACCAGCCCGCAACGCCAAAGCAGCAGCTACATGCATGCTCTATTGTGTGGGAAAGAAAGAAACTTTTCTATCGCGACACTAGCTGGCCTCCGGAAGTTCCTGCGCGTCGGTCGCCATCGCCCCGCCCGGCAGCACGCGCAGCGCATCCGGCGCGAGGTAGGCGTGCACCGGGGTGCCCTGGGCGAGGTCGCTGCGCCCGCCGTCGTTCGGCAGCAGGGCCTGCACATCGGCACCGGCGGCCAGGTGCAGGAACACCTGCGTCGACGAGCCCAGATAGACCAGCCGCTCGACCATGGCCGGGATCCGGTTCGGGCCGGCCGAGCCGAAGCTCTCGATCCGGACCCGTTCCGGACGGACGACCGCGTGGGCACGGTCGGGGACGTCGACGCCGGCGTGCTCGACGGTCAGCAGGCTGTCGCCGAGCTTCACCTGGCACTGGGAGCCGGGTCCCCTGGACACGACGTCGACCGGCATCAGGTTGGAGACACCGAGGAAGTCGGCCACATAGGTGTCGGCCGGCTCTTCGTAGACCTCGGCTGGCGCGCCGATCTGGACAATCCTCCCGTCCCGCATGACCGCGAGCCGGTCGGACATCGTCAGCGCCTCTTCCTGGTCGTGCGTCACGTACAGGAACGTGATGCCGACCTGCTCCTGCAGCGTCTTGAGCTCAACCTTCAGTGACCGGCGCAGCTTGGCGTCAAGCGCGCCCAGCGGCTCGTCCAGCAGCAGGACCGAGGGTTGCAGCACCAGCGCCCTGGCCAGCGCCACCCGCTGCTGCTGGCCGCCGGACAGCTGGCCCGGCCGCCGCTTTTCGAACGATCGCAGGTGCACGAGTTCCAGTGGGGAGTAGACGCGCTGCCGCAGCTCGTTCCTGGACAGCTTCTTGTTGCGCAGGCCGAAGGCGACGTTGTCGAAGACGGTCAGGAAC
>Ga0187783_10002849_pt1 | contig 12811 bp, 15 predicted proteins | sample 1015_SJ02_MP02_2_FD_132471 | JGI IMG/M metagenome (GOLD analysis project Ga0187783, IMG submission 132471) | Tropical peat soil microbial communities from peatlands in Department of Meta, Colombia - 1015_SJ02_MP02_20_MG | ecosystem: Environmental > Terrestrial > Soil > Wetlands > Peat | place...
CCTCCTCGGTTCCCCGCCGACCATTGAGGGCGAGACGCGCCTCGCGGCAATCGCCGGATCAAACGACGGGTTCGAGCTGGCCGAAATCGACCTCGCGATGCGCGGCGAGGGAACGCTGCTCGGGGTTCGCCAGCAGGGGCGCAGCGACTTGCGACTGGCGAGGCTCGTGAGCGACGAGGACCTGCTCGTCGGGGCGCGGGACCTCGCCGAAGCGATGGTCGAACGCGACAGCGCGCTTGCGGACATGGTCGACGAGCTCAAGCTGTTCGTCGACGACGATGAGGCTGCCTATCTATTCAAGTCCTAGGACGTACCCTTAGAGCGTGCGAGTAATCGGCGGCGTGGCCCGCGGGCGCCGGCTCAAGGCGAAGTTGCCGCCGACCGTGCGCCCCACGACCGACTACGCCCGCGAAGCCATCTTCTCGATGCTCGAGAGTCGCGGGGGCCTCGCGGGACTGGTGGTGGCCGACCTGTACTGCGGCTCGGGCGCGATGGGCATCGAGGCCCTCTCGCGTGGCGCCGCCAAGGTGTACTTCGTCGACGCGGACCCGGCCTGTCTTAGCGCGGCGCGGGCCAACCTCGAGCCGTTGGGGCTGGCCGGCGAGGCGCACTACGTGCGGGCGAGCCTGCCGCTGTGGAGCGCGCCGCGCGACGTCGACCTCGTGCTGGCCGACCCGCCGTACGGGCCGCTGGACCTCGACACCGTGCTGCGCGACGTTGGTGCGTCGCGCGTCGTGATCGAGAACGACCGACACATGGCTGCGCCACATGGCTGGCAAGTGACCAAAACCAAGCGGTACGGCACTACGCTCGTAACGATGTTGGAACCGAGCGTCGGGCGGAACGAATGACGGTTGGCCTGATCCCGGGCTCGTTCGACCCGTTCCACAACGGGCACCTCGAGATCGTCGAGCGCGCCGCCCAGATCTTCGACGAGATCGTCGTGGCGGCGATCCGCAACCCCCAGAAGTCCGAGGCGCTGTTCAGCCTCGAGGAGCGCCGCGACATGATTGCCGAGTCGGTCGTGCACCTGGACAACGTGCGCATCGTGTCCATCTCCACCTTGCTCGTGAACGTCGCTCGCGACGTCGGGGCGACGGCCATCGTTAGGGGGCTGCGGGCCGTGTCGGACTTCGAAAGCGAGCTCCAGATGGCCCAGATGAACCGTTCGCTCTCGGGGGTCGACACGCTCTTTCTCCCGTCGAGCTCGCACCACTCGTTCATCGCCTCGCGCCTGCTGCGCGAGGTCGCCCGCTACGGGGGCGACGTGTCGTCCTTCGTGCCGCCGCCGGTCGCCAAGCGCCTGGCGGAGAAGTTCCCCGCGGGCGGCCGATGACCTCCTTCGACGACTATCCCGAGCCCGAGGGCGCCGAGGAGGGGGCCCGTCACGCCCGCCGGGACATCGAGGCCGACCTGCACGACCTGATCGAGATCATGGTCAACGCCAAGCAGATGCCCCTATCGAACTCCTCGCTCGTCCCGCGCGAGGAGGTCATGGCCCTGCTGGAGCAGGCGCTGCACAGCCTGCCCGACGAGATCCGCGAGGCCCGCTGGGCCCTGGGCGACCGCGAGGAGCTGATGGCCGCCGAGATGCAAAAGGCCCAGCAGCTGATGGACCAGGTGCGCGCCGAGGCGGCTCGCATGGTCGACAAGACCGAGATCGTGCGCCAGTCACGCCTGAAGGCCGAGCAGATCGTCGCCGACGCCCACGCCCAGGCCCGCCAGATGATCAACCAGGCCGAGGACTTCATCGACGGCAAGCTCGGCGGCTTCGAGATCGTGCTGGAGCGGCTGCTCAAGACGGCGCGCTCGGGGCGCGAACGCCTGAGCGCCCAGGGCCTGCCGACCTCGATGCTGAGCGACGAGGCGCCCGGTGACGACTTCTTGGCGCCTGGCCCGCGCGAGGACCGCTACGGCGACGCTGAGGACGGGAGCTTCCTCTTCGACCAGGACTCCCCCTAGGCCGTGTCGTCGCCCTACCTGGTGCCGGTCGCCCAGCTGCTGCGCGACGTGCCTTCGGGCTTCGAGGTTGAGTTCGAGGCGCCCTTTGACGAGGACCTGGAGTTCGCGCCCCGCGGGCCGATAGAGACCGACGTCGACCCCGAGGCCCTCGTGCACGTGGCGGTGCGCCTCGAGAGCTTCAGCGGCGGCCTGCGCGCCAAGGGCCGGGTCTCGGCGCCCTGGCACGGGGTCTGCCGGCGCTGCTCGGCGCCGGTGCTCGGGATGGCCAACGTGGCGGTGAACGAGCGCTTCGTCGGCGAACACCAATTGGACGACGACGAGACCTACCCGATCGAGCAGGGGTTCGTCGACCTCGCGCCGCTCGCGCACGACGCGATCCTGTTGGACCTGCCGCTCGCGCCGCTGTGCCGCAGCGACTGCCGGGGTCTCTGTCGCTACTGCGGCACCGATCTCAACGAGGCGTCCTGCGACTGTCAGGCACCCCTCGACGCGCGCTGGGCTACACTGGACGGACTTCAATTTGCGGACCCCGAGGAGGGGACCGGCGAACGCTGACTCAGCGGCGGAAAGAGAAGACCGATGGCCGTACCCAAGCGCAAGACCAGCAAAGCCCGATCGCGCAGCCGGCGCGCGGCCAACTGGCGCCTCGAGCGGCCCGCGCGCAGCGTCTGCCCGCAGTGCGCGACCTCCAAGTCGCCCCACGTCGTGTGCCCGAACTGCGGCTGGTACAAGGGTCGCGTCGCCGTCGAGGTCGACTGAGTTGACCCTGCCCATCGCCGTTGACGCGATGGGCGGCGACTTCGCTCCCGAGGAGATCGTCGCGGGCGCCAAACGGGCCGTCGACGAGCTCGGGCTGAAGGTCATCCTCGTCGGGGTGCCCGAGCTGCTCGGGGACCCGCTCGGGCTCGAAGTCGTGCCCTGCAGCGAGGTCATCGCCATGGACGAGGACCCCGGAGCGAGCGTGCGTCGAAAGAAGGACTCGTCGCTGGTGCGCGCGGCCGAGCTGGTACGCGACCAAAAGGCGAGCGCCATGGTCTCGGCCGGCAACACCGGCGCGACGATGGCGGCGGCGCTGCTGCGCATGGGACGACTACCGGGCGTGCAGCGTCCCTGCATTGCCACGCCGATCCCCAACCCGGGCCGCACACCGATGGTGCTGGTGGACGCGGGGGCCAACGCGGAGTGCACGCCCGAGATGCTCGCCCAGTTCGCCTCGATGGCCTCGACCTACGTGGGGGCGCTCTACCACGTCGAGTCGCCCACGGTCGGGCTGCTCTCCATCGGCGAGGAGTCGGGCAAGGGCACACCGCTCGTCAAGGCGGCCCACCAGCTCTTGAGCGAGCTCGGCTCGATCAACTTCGTGGGCAACGTCGAGGGCCGTGATCTAGTGCCGAGCCCGGTCGACGTCGTGGTGACCGACGGGTTCACCGGCAACGTCGCCCTCAAGACCCTCGAGGGTGCGCTGAAGTTCGTCTTTACTACCGTGCTGTCGGTGATCGGCACCGACGACGCGACCAAGGCCGCGGGCGACGTGCTGCTCGAGTACCTGCTGCCGGTCGCGCGCCAGATGCGCCCCGAGTCCCAGGGCGGCGCGCTCTTGCTCGGGGTGCGGGGGATCTGCGTGATCAGCCACGGGACCTCGAACTCCACCGCCATCAAGAACGCGATCGGTGTCGCGGCCGAGGCCGACCAGGCGCGGCTCGTCGAAAAGCTGGGGATGGCCGTACGGCCTGATCAAGTGGCGTAACCGGGGCCCCGACGGCCACGGCTCGGTAGTCTGTGGACCACGGCCAAGGAGGCGTCATGGGCGATGCACCACTGGATCGGGCAGCCATATCTACTCTCGTGCGAGACCAGCTCGCGGAGATCCTCGAGCTGAGCCCCGGCGACATCGCCGAGGACGTGTCCTTCTCCGAGCTGGGCGCCGACTCGTTGGCCCTGATCGAGCTGGTCGAGGCGCTCGAGGAGAGCCTCTCGACGAGCGCGGTGGGCTTTCACATCGACGATGAGGATCTCGAAGACCTCACGTCGGTGCGCGACGCCGTCAACTACGTCGCGGAAAAGCTCCAGGTGGTCTAACGAGGCGCGTGAGCCTTGTGGCCCCGTCGCTCGAACTCATCGCGGCGCGGGTGGGCCTGGCGCCCACGAGCGACCTGCTCGCCACGGCGCTGACCCACTCGAGCTTCGCTGCCGAGCACGACACCGAGTCCAACGAGCGTCTGGAGTTCCTCGGCGACGCCGTCGTCGACCTCGCGGTGGCCGACCTCATCGTGACGCGCCACCCCGAGCTCAACGAGGGGACGGGCTCGCTGGTGCGCAGCCGCGTGGTCAACGAAACGGCCCTCGCCGATGCGGCGCGGCGTCTCGAGCTCGGCTCGGTCCTGCGCGTTGGCCGGGGCGTGCGAAAAGAGCAGGGCGCCGAGCGACCGAGCCTGCTCGCCGACGCCTTCGAGGCGGTGGTCGCGGCGCTGTACCTCGAGCGCGGCTACGACGTGGCGCGGCGCTTCGTGCACGCGGCACTCGAGGGCGAGGTCGAGGCCGCTGCGATCGATCCCGGCGAGGTCGATCCCAAGACGCGGCTGCGCCAGTGGGCCGAGTCCAGGGGGCTGTCCGCGCCGACCTACGAGGTCACGGCGCGCGGCCCCTCGCACGACGCGCGCTTCGTCGCGACGGTCTACGTCGGCGAGATCATGGCCCTGGGCGAGGGGCGCTCGAAGAAGGCCGCCGAGGCCCAGGCGGCCCAGGCGGCCTGGAGCGAGCACGGCCATGCCTGAGCTCGCCGAAGTCGAGACGGTGCGCGCGTCGCTGTCGCGCGACGTCATCGGCAAGAAGATCAAGAGCGCGTCGGTCACTAACGGGCGCTGCGTGCGCCGCCACAAGTCGGCCAAGGACTTCCGCTCGCTCGTCGAGGGCCACACGATCCGCTCCGTGCAGCGCCTCGGCAAGAACCTCGTGCTCGGGCTCGACAACTCGACGCACCTGGTGATCCACCTGGGCATGAGCGGCCAGATCCTGCGCGCGAAGAGCGCCAAGGACCCCAAGCCCAAGCACACCCACGTGGTCTTCTCCTTCGCCCAAGGCGGCGAGCTGCGCTACGTGGACCCGCGCACCTTTGGCGAGATCTTCGTGTCCCGGGCCCCCGCCGAAGGCGATCCGCCGACCGAGATCTCGAAGTTCGCGCGGCTCTCGATCGGGGGCGAGGGACTCGCGCTGCGCAAGGCCGTACCCGAGCTCGCCCACATCGGCCTCGACCCCTTCGAGGACCAGATCGGCTGGGACCGCTTCGCCGCCATCCTGCGCAGCCGCTCGACGCCGCTCAAGAGCGTGCTCACCGACCAGGACATCATCGCGGGCATCGGCAATATCTACGCCGACGAGATCCTCTTTGCGGCGGGCCTGCGCTTCGACCGCCCCGCTGAGTCGCTCACCACGATCGAGATCCGCCGCCTGCACCGCGCGATCACCGAGGTGCTGACCGAGGCGATCAAGCACGGCGGCTCGACCCTCGAGGACGAGCAGTTCGTCGATCCCGACGCGCACCCGGGCACCTTCCAGCAGTTCCACCAGGTCTACAACCGCGAGGGCCAGCCCTGCTACCAGTGCCGCCAGCCGATACGCCGCGAGATGGTGCGCGGCCGCTCGACGTTCTATTGCGAAAAGTGCCAGGCCTAGAGGTTGCTCGTCGATCGCGGGCCGGCCGGCGGGGCTGCCCGGCGAGCGCTCGCTGAGCCGCTACCCGCTCCGTGAGTGGCGGAGGGAGCAGCCTCTAATGGGCCGAGCCCGCGCCGACGCGGTTGCTAGCGTCGAGGCGTGTTTCTTAAGCGTCTGACGATGAAGGGCTTTAAGTCCTTCGCCGACACGACGATCTTGGAGTTCGAACCGGGGGTCACCGCCGTCGTGGGACCGAACGGCTCGGGCAAGTCGAACGTCGTCGACGCCGTCACATGGGTCCTTGGCGCCCAGAGCACTCGCGCGCTGCGCAGCACGCGAATGGACGACGTCGTCTTCATGGGCACGGCCAATCGTGCAGCGCTCGGTCGGGCCGAGGTGTCGCTGACCCTGGATAACTCCTCGGGACGACTTCCCATTGACGGAGCGGAAGTGACGATCTCGCGCACGCTCTTTCGCAACGGCGACTCCGAGTACGCCATCAACGGCACTACGTGCCGCCTGCTCGACGTCCAGGAGCTGTTGGGCGACTCCGGGGTGGGCCGTCAGCAGCACATGATCATCGGCCAGGGCCAGCTCGACTCCATCCTCTCGTCCAATCCCGAGAACCGACGTGCCGTCATCGAGGAGGCGGCGGGCGTGCTCAAGCACCGCCGACGTAAGGAGCGTTCCGAGCGTCGCCTCGCCGCCACCCAGGAGAACCTCGAACGACTCGGCGACCTCGTGCGCGAGGTCCGGCGCCAGATGCGACCGCTCGAGCGCCAGGCGGCCTCGGCTCGCAGCTACGCCGACGTTGAGGGCGAGTTGCGCGATGCTCGGCACGTGCTCTTCGCCGCGCGCTTGCACAACTTCGAGCAGCGACGGCGAGAACTAGAGCACGTGCTCGACGAGTCTTCGATCCGCGAGCGCGATCTGCGCCACGAAATCGTTGCGCTCGACGCCAAGTCGTCGGCGGCGGCCGCTGAGATGGCGTCGCGGCGCGAAGAGGTCCTAGCGTCGAACCTCGGTCGGCTGCAGGGTCTCGCGGAGCGGGCGCGCGGCACGTCGTCGGTCATCCATGAGCGCGAGCGATCGCTGCGCCAGGCCCTTATCGCCTCGGCGGACGAGAACGTGATCGCCACCCTCGAAGCCGACGCCGCGCGGATCGGAAGCGACTTGGCGGCTCTCGGCGAGACCGAGCGGACGCTCGCACCGCTTCGCGAAGCGCTCGTGGCGTCACGACGCCGGCTGCTTGACGCCGAGGCGCGACTCGAGACCACCGAGCCAGGGATCGCGTTCGGCGAGGACGCGCGCACCGAGATCTCGCACGCCGAGGGTTCGCTGGCCGACCTGCGCGAGCGGGCGCGCAAGGCCCGTCAGCAGGTGGACGTCCTGCTTGAGGGGCTCGCCCTCGAGGGCGACGACCTCGTGCGCCACGCGCCCTCGCTGCGCGTGCTCGCGGGCGAGCTCGCCGAGGAACTGCTCGACGTCGACGCGGGAGCAACCGAGCTGCGAGCGGTGCTTCCGCGGCTGGGGGCAGCGCTGGCCGACGCCGCCGAGCGAGACCTTCGCCGCCGCGAACTCGAGGCGGAGCTCGCGGGCCTGCGTGGGCAAGTCGGCGAGGATTCGACAGCGCTCGACCGTCACGAAGCCGAGGTCGCCGAGCGACGCCGTCTCCTTGAGTCGCGACTCGGCGAGGTCGAAAGCCGCCTCGCGGGTCGTTCGGGGGAGCGCGAGGTCGCCGCGGTACGGCGCGAGGCCCTGGAGTTCGATCGTCGAGCGCTCACGCGGCTGGCCGCGCTGGTCGAGCGCGCCGCCGAGGAGATTCGCGTCGCCCAGGGCGCGCTCGACTCCTCGTACCGCGAGCAGCTTGAAGCCACGCGCGCCAGCGCCGAGATGATCGAGGAAGTGCGCGCCGCGCGCCACGACGCCGACGCGCGGCTCAGTGCGCTGGGCGACGGCATGCGCCGGCACGAGATCGAGCAGGCGGAGTTGGCGGTCAAGATCTCAAACCTGCACGAGATCATCCGCCGCGACCTCGGCGTCGACCCCTACGAGATGGGCGCGCCGCCCTACGTGGACCTGCCCGAGGGCGCGACCCTCGAGGGCCGGGTGGCCGAGCTCGAGGCGCGGATCACGTCCCTCGGCCCGATCAACCCGCTGGCGCTCGAGGAGCTGGCGGCGCTCGAGGCGCGCTACAAAGAGCTCGACGCCCAGGTGAGCGACGTGCGCCACGCCCGGCGTGAGCTCCAGGAAGTGCTGCGCGCGCTGGACGAGCAGATCATGCAGACCTTCACGGCCGCCTTCGCCGACGTCAACGAGCACTTCTCGTCGCTCATCGCCACGCTCTTTCCTGGCGGCCAGGGCCGGCTCAGCATGAGCGAGCCCGACGATCCGCTCAACACGGGCGTCGAGATCGAGGTTCGCCCCATGGGCCGTAACGTGCGCCGGATCTCGCTGCTCTCGGGCGGCGAGCGCTCCATGGCGGCGCTGGCCTTCCTCTTCGCGGTCTTTCGCTCGCGCCCGTCGCCCTTCTACCTCATGGACGAGGTCGAGGCCGCCCTGGATGACGTCAATCTCCAGCGGTTCCTCAGCCTGGTCGACGAGTTCCGCGACGAGGCGCAACTGCTCATCGTCACGCACCAGAAGCGAACGATGGAGGCGGCCGACGTCCTCTACGGCGTGACCATGGTGCCCGGCGCGTCGTCCAAGGTCGTCAGCCAGCGCGTGACGCGGGCGAAAGAGGAACAGTCGGCGTGATCGCCCTCTACGTGGTGTTGGCCGTGGCCGTCCTCGTGGCGGCCATTTTCATCATTCGCCGCGCTCGCCGTCCACGGCCCACGCCGCTCGCGCGACCCGCGATGCCCGAGATCCTGGTGCGTGACGTCGCGCCTATGCCCCAACTCGAGGGCGCGCCTTCGCTCGATCAGCGGCTCGCGCCCTCGCGCGGGGTCTTCGAGCGCGTGCGCTCGATCGCCGGCACGCGCGAGCTCAGCGCCGAACAGCTGGCGCTCGTCGAGGAGGTGCTGCTGCGCAGCGACGTCGGGGTGCGCACGACCGGCGAGGTACTTGAGGAGCTTCGTGCCAACGGGGCACCCGAGGGCGTGGCGCCCGCGCTACGCCAGCTGCTCCTCGCCTCGTTGCAGCGACGTCGCGCGACGTCGAGTGTGGCCGACGCCGGTCGAGTGGCCGTGTGGCTCTTCGTGGGCGTGAACGGGGTGGGCAAGACCACCACGATCGGCAAGCTCGCCGAGCACCACCGCGAAGAGGGCCGCCGGGTCATGCTGGCCGCGGGCGACACTTTTCGTGCGGCCGCGGCCGACCAGCTCGAGCAGTGGGCGAGCCGCACCGGGTCGGACATCGTGCGCGCGGCCGAGGGGGCCGATCCCGGATCAGTCGTGCACGACGCGATCGGGCGAGCCAGCGCACGGGGCGACGACATCGTCCTCGCCGACACGGCCGGCCGACGCGCCAACAGCTCCAATCTGCTCGACGAGCTCGCCAAGGTCCGGCGAGTGGCGGACCGCTCGCCGGGCCAGGTGCTCGAAACCCTCCTCGTGCTCGACGCGACGACCGGTCAGAACGCGCTCAGCCAGGCCCGCGAGTTCCTCGCGGCTACCGGCGTGACGGGCATCGTCCTGACCAAGCTCGACGGCACGGCCCGCGGGGGAATCGTGATAGCCATCGAACGCGACCTCGACATCCCGGTCAAGTTCGTGGGCGTGGGCGAGGGCGTGGGCGACCTCATCGCGTTCGACCCCGAGGCGTTCGTTGATTCGCTGCTGGGAGCCGAGAAGTAGCCTGAGTAGTCATGTTCGACGCCCTCAGTGAACGCCTCGAGCGGCTGAGCGCTTCCTTGCGCTCCAGAGGGCGCCTGAGCGATACCGATCTCGACAACGCGCTCGACGACGTGCGAACGGCGCTGCTGGAGGCCGACGTCGAGCTGGGTGTCGTGCGCGCCTTCCTCAGTGCCGTCCGCGAGCGGCTGAGCGGCCAGGCGCTCGCCCAAAGCCTCACGCCGGGCCAACAAGTGATCAAGGCCGTCCACGAAGAGCTCGTCGAGGTGCTCGGCGCCTCGCCGCTCAAGGTCACCTACGCGTCCAAGCCGCCGACGGTCGTCTTGCTCGCCGGCCTGCAGGGCTCGGGCAAGACCACGGCCGCGGCGAAGCTCGCCGCGTGGTTCAAGCAGCAGGGCCGAAATCCGCTGCTCGTCGCGGCCGACCTCCAGCGTCCCGCCGCCGTCGAGCAACTGCGCGTGCTCGGCCGGCAGATCGGCGTCGACGTCTTCTCCGAGCCCACGTCACCCCTTGACGTGGCCCGTCGCGGCGTGGCTGAGGCCGCGCGGCTGGGCCGTGACGTCGTCATCGTCGACACCGCTGGTCGCCTCACGGTCGACGAGGAGCTGATGGACGAGGTTCGAGCCATCGCCAAGGCCACCGCGCCGCACTACACGTTCCTCGTGATCGACGCCGTGACCGGTCAGGACGCCGTGCGCACGGCGCGCAGCTTCAACGACGCCCTTGCGCTCTCGGGCCTCATTGTTACGAAGCTCGACTACGACGCACGCGGCGGCGCGGTGCTCTCGGCCCGCGGCGTCGTGGGCCGCCCGGTGGTCTTCGCCTCCAGCGGCGAGAAGATCGCGGACTTCGACCTCTTCTACCCGGATCGGATGGCTTCGCGGATCCTGGGCATGGGCGACGTCCTCACCTTGATCGAGCAGGCCGAGCGCACCGTCGACGCCGACGTCGTGGCCGAGTCGGCGGGGCGCATGATGAGCGGGACGTTCACGCTGGACGACTTCCTGGCCCAGCTCGCCCAGGTGAGAAGGATGGGCTCGCTCGGCGGACTGATGAAGCTGATGCCCGGCGTGTCCAAGGAGATGCGTTCTGCGGCGCGCAACGTCGATGAAGGCGAGCTCGATCGGGTCGAGGCGATCGTGCGCTCGATGACGCCCCTAGAGCGCCGCAACCCCAGCATCATTGACGGCTCGCGACGCACGCGGATCGCCAAGGGCTCGGCGACGAGCGTCAGCGCCGTCAATCAGCTGCTGCGACAGTTCGGCGAGATGAGAAAGATGATGCGCCAGATGGGCAGCGGCTCGGCCCCAACGCTGCCCGGCGGGCTCGGCAAGATGGCGAGTCTGGCCGCCAAGGCGTCGCCACGCGAGCAGTTGCCCGCGGGGTTCGAAGCTCTGGGCGCGGGCATGGCGAGTGCGGGGAGTGTTCCGCGCGGCGCGCGGAACAAGAAGAAGAAGGGCGGGAGGGTCACCCCTCCTAAACAACGCTAAACTTGTGCGCTCGGGTGTATCGCCCGTGGCGTCGTGTGACACCGGTTGGAGGAATTGCGTCGTGGCCGTGAAACTGCGCTTAGTGCGAATGGGAAAGACGAAGCAGCCCACCTATCGCGTGGTGGCCGCCGAGAGCCGTCGCGCCCGCGCGGGGGCCTTCCTTGAGATCGTGGGCACGTACCAGCCTCGGGGCCTCTCGACCAGCGAGCCGGACATGGTCCTCAAGCTCGACCAGGACAAGGTGCTGCGCTGGCTCGGCCAGGGCGCCCAGCCCACCGAGCGCGTCGCCAAGCTCCTCAAGATCAGCGGCACGCTCGACGCCTTCGAGGCCGCGAAAGCCGCCCCGTGAGCGACGGCGAGGACGACTACGTCGCGGGCGACGTCAACGTCATCGACGAGGACAGCTACGACGAGCCTGACGTCAACGACGTCAACGTCGCGACCAACCGGGCGCTGACGGCGACGGCCGCGCTCGAATTCATCGCGAAGTCACTGGCCGACGACCCCAGCGCGGTCTCCATCGACGTCGCTGAGCGCCAGGGCCGGGTCATCCTGTCACTGAGTGTCGCGTCAAACGACATGGGCCGCATCATCGGTCGGCGCGGGCGAACGGCGCAGGCCATCCGGGCGCTGGTGGGCGCCGCGGGAGCTCGTGACGGCGTCACGACCTCCGTCGACATCGTCGACTGACCGTGGCCGGCGAGCGCGGCACGCTCGAGGTCGGGCGCATCGTACGTCCGCACGGACTGCGCGGTCAGGTGCTCGTGGACCTGTGGAGCGACCGGCGTGAACGGCTCGATCCTGGGACGACCCTGCTCAGTAACCGTGGCCCGCTCGTCGTCGCAAGCGCCACCGCGCACCAGGACCGCTTCATCGTGGCCTTCGAGGGCATTAGCTCGCGCTCGCAGGCCGAGCCGTGGCGCGGCGTCGTGCTGTCGGCGCCGCGCATCGACGACGGCAGCGTCATCTGGATCGACCAGCTCTTCGGGGCCGAGGTGGTTGACGCGGCCGGCGTGTGTCGTGGCGTGGTCGTGGACGTCGAAGCGAATCCGGCCAGCGACCTGATGGTGCTCGACACCGGTGCGCTGGTACCGCTCACCTTCGTGGTCACGCTCGAGGCGAACCGCCGCGTCGAGATCGACGCGCCCGAGGGACTCTTCGAATGACGCTGCGCGTGGACGTGCTGACGCTGTTTCCCGAGGCGATCGTGGGGTACGCCGCGACGTCAGTGCTCGGGCGGGCCCGCGAGCGGGGCTGCTGGGAGCTGCACGTCCACGACTTTCGCGACGCGGCCAGCGACGCGCACCGCACGGTCGACGACACGCCCTTTGGCGGCGGCGCGGGGATGGTGTTGCGGGCCGAGCCGATCATCGCCACGGTCGAAGCGACGCCGCACCTGGCCCGGCCGGTGATCGCCCTCACGCCCTCGGGACGGCTGTTCAGCCACGACGTGGCGCTCGAGCTCAGCCGCCTTGCGGGTTTCACCCTGCTCAGCGGACGCTACGAGGGGTTCGACCATCGAGCGATCGAGCTCGTCGCCGACGACGAGCTGTCCCTGGGCGACTTCGTGCTCTCGGGTGGCGAGCTCGCGGCGCTCTGCGTGATCGAGTCGGTGGTGCGGCTCTTGCCCGGGGCGCTGGGCAACGACGAGTCGAGCCTCGACGAGTCCTTCAGCGACGGGCTGCTCGAGTACCCCCAGTACACGAAGCCGGCCGAGGTGCGCGGGCTGCGCGTGCCCGACGTGCTGCTCTCGGGCGACCACGCGCGCATCGCGCGCTGGCGCCGCGCCCAGGCGCTGCGCGCGACGATCGAGCGCCGGGCGGACCTCATCGAGCGCCGCGGGGGACTCAGCGACGAAGATCGGGCGATCCTGGCGGAGTTCGCGGGGCCGGAGGAGCCAGGCCACAGCGGCTA
>Ga0187783_10002850_pt1 | contig 12808 bp, 11 predicted proteins | sample 1015_SJ02_MP02_2_FD_132471 | JGI IMG/M metagenome (GOLD analysis project Ga0187783, IMG submission 132471) | Tropical peat soil microbial communities from peatlands in Department of Meta, Colombia - 1015_SJ02_MP02_20_MG | ecosystem: Environmental > Terrestrial > Soil > Wetlands > Peat | place...
CGAGGTTGTTGATGTTCTGCCCAACGGAATGCTGGTGGTCCAGGCAACAAGGCAGTTGACTTTCTCGGAGCAGACACAGCTCATTGAGCTGCGCGGTCTGGTGCGCCCTGAAGATGTGAGCAGCCAGAATCAGGTGCTTTCGACGGCCATGACCGACCTCGAACTCGAAGTGACGGGGAAGGGAATCGTGAATGATTCGACGTACCGGCAGAATCCTTTGGTGCGTGTTCTGGAACGAATGCTGGTGTTCTGATGTGCGGAATGTTGAGCGGCGAAGAAAGGATCGGCGGGGCGAACCATGTGGCTTCGAGGCCGAGGGCGGTGAGTCGGACGATCACAGGCAGGTTGCCTTGGGATCGGATTCTTGCCGCTGCATGGCTCCTGTCCATGGCTCTTCTTCCCGCGCAGGACGCAGGCAGAAAGGCGCGCATCAAGGATGTCGCTTCGATCGAAGGGATTCGCGAAAACCAGCTGGTCGGCTACGGGCTGGTGGTGGGCTTGAAAGGGACGGGTGACAGTTCGCAGACGGTGTTTCCTGCGCAGACCCTGGTTTCCGCGCTGGAGCGCATGGGTATCACGGTTCCGCAGACCGGCTCAAACAGTGCCAGCAATATGCAGGTGAAAAACATGGCGGCGGTGTTTGCCGTTGCCACGCTGCCGCCGTTCAGCCGGCCGGGTTACAAAGTGGATGTGACGGTATCATCGGCCGGCGATGCACGCTCGCTTGAAGGCGGAATCCTGTTGATGACTCCACTGTACGGCCCGGATGGGCAGATCTATGCACAAGCCCAGGGAGCGCTGGTGTTGGGCGGATATGTGGCGGCGGGCGGAGGAAGCGCCAAGCAGATGAATCATCCGACGACGGCGCGGATTCCTGGTGGCGCACTCGTAGAAAGGCCGGTTTCTTTCGACTTGAAGGAGATGCATTCCGTCAGTGTGCTCCTGAACGATGCCGATTTTCATACCGCCGAGCGCATGGCGGCAGCGATCGACCAGGCGCTCGGATCGGCACGGGCGCACGCAGTCGACAGCCGGAGAGTGGAGGTTGCGGCCGCGCCGGACGAAGATGTGGCAGCGTTGCTGGACCATATAGAGAGCGTCGAGATCGATGTCTTTCCGCGAGCAAGGGTCGTAGTGAATGAGCGCACGGGTACCGTGGTGATCGGGTGGACGGTGCGGCTGCAGCCAGTCTCGATCCTGCATGGCGGATTGAGCGTGAATGTGGTTTCGAGGGTTGAAGTGTCACAGCCGAATGCATTGGCGTCGGGCACGACACAGGTAGTGCAGCAGACCTCTGTAGAAGCTCAGGACAAGCCGGTCAATCGGATCGAACTGAAAGAGGGGGCTACGGTAGAGGATTTGGTCGAAGAATTGCAACGAACTGGAGCGGGGGCGCGGGATGTGATCTCGATCCTGCAGGCAATGAAGGAAGCGGGCGCCCTGGAAGCGGACCTGGAAGTGTTGTGAACGCGTGGATTGAGTGGTAAGGGTCCAAAGCGTCTAGGCAGTAGAGCGACGAGGGAAAAAGGGAACACCGGAGCGAACCAGTGGCAGTGGAATCGATCGGCGGAAATGCAGAGATTGGCGAAGCGCAAGCCATGCCTCCGCCACGGCTTGTCAAAGCGGCACACGAGTTTGAAGGACAAATGATGAAGGAGTTGTTCCATCCCATGACAGATGGCGGCGGGCTGGGTCTCGAGGGCAGCAACGACGATTCGAATGCGGGATCGAGCGGCGTATTGGGTGAATTCGCGGCCGAAGCGCTTGGGCAGGCGCTGAGCGAGCGGGGAGGGTTTGGGATCGCCGATCGAATTGTTCGAGAACTTTCCCATTCCGGTAACCGACACCAAGAGAGGCCGCAATCAGGAATCTTCACGCGAATGCCAGGATGAGCGTTCCTCAGAAAAACTAAAGTTATGAAGGCGTTTCGCCGATAGAACCAGCAAGGAGTCTCGCGTATGGATGTTCGTTACAGCCTGGAAGGATTGAGAACGCTGTTGGGAGTGGATCCGGCAGCGTCTGCCGCAACGAAGGGAAGAGGCGCTCCGCAACCGTCTGGGGGTGCGTTATTGAGCGACCGGGCAACGTTGAGCAGCGCAGCCAGCCAGGTATCGCAATCGGCTGCCGATGATGGCGTGCGAATGGATAAGGTTGCGGCTGTGCAGGAGGCGTTGGCTGCGGGGACCTACAACGTTCCTGCGTCGGCCGTGGCCTCAAAGATGGTAGACGCGATGTTGTCCGGTGACCGGTAATTTCTAAGCAAGCAGAAGGCAAGCGGGAAGGTCGGGCCGGGGTGGATAACCGAACTACGAAAGCGGCGACGATTGAGTTGAAGGCGCTCGTAGCAGAAGCGTCGCAGGCGCTCGCCGCTTTGGACGCGCCGAGGTTGGAGGAGCTGGTACATTCGTGCGAGGCGCTGAATCGGGAGCTTGCGCAAGAAAACAACCGAGAGCAGCGAAAGCAACTAGCTCGGCAGGCGCGCGAAGCCGGCTCCGATATGGCGGTGTTTGGCCGGGTGCTGGAAGCAACGCGCGCAAACCTGCAGGTGATGAACCGGCTGCGCGAAATGCGGCTGGGGCGGCTCGAGTACAAGGCGCAGGGCGGGGCAGCCGATTGGGCGGGACCGCTGCCCGGGAGCGGCGATGGGAACCATTAACTCCGCGATGAGCTTAATCGGCGGCGCGCTGGATGCCGATCAGGATGCGTTGAGCGTGGTGGCCAATAATGTGGCCAACGCGAACACCGCAGGATACACCGACGAGAAGCCTGACTGGCAGGAGAATGCTCCGATAACGGTTGGAGGGATTCAGATCGGCGACGGAGTGACGGAAACCGGAGCCACCTCGCAACGCGATCGGGTGCTGGAGGAGCGGCTGGACCAGCAGCAGCAGATTGCGGCTGCTTCCAGCGCGCGGCTGGCGTCGCTCAACAACATCCAGGCGCTGTTGACGCCGGATTCGGGTTCATCGAGCGCGACTGCCGGCGATATCGGCAGCGACATTACGAACTTCTTCGACGCATTTTCGTCGCTCGAGAGCGATCCGACCGACAACGCGCTGCGCGAGCAGGTGCTTTCTTCGGCGTCGACGCTCGCCGGCGATATTTCGAGCGCAGCCAACAGCCTGAACGGGCAGAGCGCGGCGCTCAGTCAGAACGCCACGGGAATCGCCAGCCAGGTGAACTCGCTCACTGGCGCCATTGCGCAATTGAACCTCGAAATCGAGTCGACGTCTCCGGACGCTGACGCGGGAACGCTGGAAGACGAACGGCAGCAGGATCTGAGCCAACTCTCGCAACTGATTGGGATCAATCAGGTGGCAACAGAAAACAACGGCTTGTCGATTACAACGACATCGGGGCAGTTGCTCGTGTCCGAAGGTGAGAGCTTCCAACTGACAACCGGAACCGTGGACGGTGCAACGGACTTTTTCCTCGGCGGAACGGATATCACGTCGCAATTGGCGTCGGGTGGCGGGCAGCTCGGCGGGTACCTGACAGCGCGAGACCAGGACATTCCGAGCGCGCTCAACTCGCTGAATCAAATTGCGTACTACATTTCGACCCAGGTGAATACGGACAACAACGCGGGCGTGGATGCGGAGGGTAACACCGGGGCGCCGGTTGCAGGTTCGATAACGGGCGCGTGGACGCTGGATATCTTCTCGCCGCCTCCGACGTACGCCGCGAACCTGGCATCAGATGGAACGGATACTTCGGGCGCCGCGGCGGCGATGACGGTGGTGATGACTGATCCGAACCAGATTGCCGCCGCCAGCGCAGGCAATGGAACGGGAGACAACTCGAATGCGGTGACGATGGCTGGTATCGCGAACCAGGCTATTGTTGATGAGCAGACGCCGGTGAATTTCTACTCGAACTTTGTTTCCACGTTGGGTTCGATGGTCAGTGAGGTGCAGGCGGAAAACACCGCGCAGAATGCATCGGTGACGCAATTGCAGACACAAAACAATGCGCTGTCGAGCGTCAACCTGAACGACGAAGCGGCAGCCATGTCGACCCTGGAGACCAGCTATCAGGCAGCGTCGCAAGTATTTACGCTCTTGAATACGCTGATGGCTTCGGCGCTGAACCTGGGTGAGGAGACGACGGTGTCGTAAGGGCAGGGAAGAGGGGACCGGACGAACAAGGGACCAAGAAAGCGTCAATTTTCTTGGCGAGTTTGGGGAGTACCATGCGGGTGGATCCGACATACATAACGAACCTGGTGAATTCGCTCGATCAGACGCAGGCGAACGAACAGCAGTTGAGCTCGGAGTTGTCGAGCGGAGTCAGCATCACGTCGCTCAGCCAGAACCCGGTGGGCGCGGGCGAAAATGTGCTGCTGATGAACCAGATTCAGCAGGACGACTCATTCACGCAGAGCGCGAGCACGGTGGGGGGGCAATTGCAGGTTGCCGATTCGACACTGGGCGACGTAGTGACGCAATTGACGCAGGCCATTTCACTGGCGACGAGCGCCAATAACGGAACCATGAATGCGAGCGACGTGCAGTCGATTGGAAGCCAAATCGCGGGAATCTTGAACGAAGTGCAGTCTCTGGCGAACACGAGCTACCAGGGGCAATTTATTTTTGCTGGCGGAGGTACCGGGGTGGCGCCATTCTCGACGTCAAATGCAACTTCGCCCGCAGTGACTAGCTACAATGGCGGCGAGACGGTAAACGATCTCGTTCTGCCGAACGGGCAAAAGATCCAGTTAAACGTGCCCGGTGACCAGCTTTTTCTCGCCGGTGGAACCAATAGCGTCTTCGGAGCGCTGAATGCGCTCGTGGCCGACTATGCGAGCGGCACAGTCAACACGCAGCAAGCGGTCAGCGACACCGAAGCTCTGAGCTCTGCGCTCAACTATGTTTCCCAGCAGCGCGTGACCATTGACAACTCAATTACGCAGTTGAACGCGGCATCGAGCGCCACTACCAACGAGCAGACGCAGCTAACTGCGGCGCAAACCACTCTGATGCAGGCCGATATTCCCACCGTGTCAACGCAGCTTTCACTGGCCGAGACGCAGCAGACGGCGCTCGAAGACGTGATCGCGCAGCTTGAATCGGTGTCGAACAGCTTGTTCAGCAAGCTGCAGGCGGGTTGATCGAAAGATCATGTCCACGCAGTTTGATTCGTTTGAAGCGCGTTTCTCGTGTCAAGTATCATGGCTTTGCGGGGTGATATCGAGACCAGCTGGTTTGTTGTGCCTCGTTCCCGTAGAGGACGGAACCAAGTGTTTGAACCGATTCGATTTCTCTGGAGTGCGACGCGGGGGCACCGGCTGACGCCGTGGCGCAGCCCCTTTTTACGCTGGCGCGTGGAGACTTATTCCGGTATGAAGGCGGACACGCTGACGGTGAAAAGCATATTCGGTTTTATGTGGACGGAGCGGTGGGAGCTGTTGCGCTTTCTGCGGTGGACGGGACAAATGGAGCGCGAGGCGCGGAAAAAAGCGTAAGGCACATCGGCTCCGGAATTGCGGAGCGAACAGCGTGAGGCAATCCTCAAGGCCGCCTCGGCGCTCACGGCTCTGGAACAAACTCGGAGCCGGTCATTTGGCGCCTTTCAATCAAAACTATCCCGAGATTTGTACGTGAGAGTACTATGTTGCTCGTGTCATGAGGCGGGCGCCTTCTTCTCTTGATATGACAATGGCTGCGCTGCCGACGAAAGATCAGACTTTGCACGCACCTTCCCCCTTTTCGGATTGATGGCGCTCAGTTGAATCAAGATTGCCGAGAGGAGGCCGATCAGGATGAAAATCCAGCACCGAATCAAGATCTTTGCTGTGCCGTTTATTGTGATCGGATTGCTTTTGAATTCCGTCGCTGTGATCGCACAAGATCCCATCCCCTTCAACGCCATGATGCAATCAGCGGGGGCACCCGCGGCCGTACCGCCCAAGCCGGACTCAGACGCCGCCGCGAACCAAAAATCGAATGCCGGAAAGATCACCTCGGGGGGAAAGGCCGAAATTGTGGGCGGGGTTGTCTTGTTCGCAACCGGTGTCCTGACTGTCACCGCAACAGCGTTGTTAGCTGGCGCCAAGGCCAATGTCGGATCCAAGGGGATGGCCCTCTACGTGGGCGGATCGGGTGTGGCCGTGGTGGGAGTAACCCTGATCGCCCTGGGGAGCAACCGGCGCCACAAGAAGTGACACCGGAATCGTCCGGATTGGTCGGAGCGGGACGAGCGATTGCAATGATTGTTCTGGGTACGGCAATGAATTTCGTGGCGCGTAAGTCTCGCAATGCCCGAGCTGACCGGTTTGCGAAATCTTTCAGTTGGCAGCAACCGTCAATGGAATCTCCATGGACCCCGTATTGCCTGAGCTGACATCTTGAACGGCAATCCGCAAAGAGTTCCGCCCTTCTGGCAGATCCAAGGTTAGCCGGAAGTCGAGGTCCCGGCTCATTGCCTGATCAAATTGCTGGGGTTGAATCTTGGGGATGAATTCGCGCGAGAGGCCGTTCACGCGATGGCCATCTGGGTTGTACGACACCAGAGCGAATTGCAATTGCGCCTCGCGCATCCCGTCGGCCGCCGCTTCGAAAAGAAGCGCGTGCGGATCAATGGTTATGTCAACGACATATTTCTGCGTCGGCTGCTGCAATTTTGAGGTCATATCGCCAGAATCGCTCAGCGGAAGGGCAGTTCCCTTCAGGGAAGAGTCGCTGGCAGGCAGCACCCGCACCTGAAAAAGGATTTGCGTGGATGGCGGGGCGCCGTGAAGCATGGCCTCCTTCATGGAATTTTCTGAACCCCCGCCATGGTCCGAGGGCTTATCGGGCGCGTCGGAATAGTAGCCGTTCTTGTATATGAGTTGGTAGTTACCGCCGTCAACGCGAACCTGAATTTTGCGGAACTTTCCATCGAGTCCCTCATTTGAAGGAATGTATCCGAGAGTGTAATAGCTGGACCCGTCGTCGAGAGCGTCTGCCAAAGCGACTTTGAGATCGTTGGCGTCGACAAACTCCCTGCCGCCAGTAGCGGCGGCAATCTGATGCATCGCGGCCTGATCTCGGGAGCTTTGGTCGACGAACCCGTTGCCTCCCAGCGCTTGATCAACCGACTCCGCCAGACCAGAAGGCGCTGGATTGAGGCCGAGAGGTCCCGCCATCTGCTCGCAAGTGTATGTCCGAGTCGCATCATTGCACGACGACATCCTCATTCCACGCGCATCGACCGGATAAATTGCCACGCGGGCAGCCGCCAGCGCGGAAACCGGCGCTGGAGGGAACGATCCTGCAAACCAAACGAGGTTTTTGCGGCCAGGAATAGCGCTCAGGTAATCGGCAAGCGCGCGCAGCGCCACGGCGGTCATGCGCGCCCGCTGTTCCGCGTTTGATGCCGATTGCGCGCGCTCGAATTGTTGCAGGCCCGCGGCGATATCGTTCTCAAGAAATGCATTGAACCCGGATGCCAAATCATCGATATCGACGCCCACCGAGTCGCTCTGCGTGCCGGGCCTGTTGATGGGTTTGGGCGCGGCTTTGCCGCTTTGAAGTTCTCGGGCCAGTTGAGTCATGTCGGTCGTGAATCCCGCCACCATGCGAAGTTCAGACGATAACGAGAAGATGGCCAACGAAGTGTTGGACCCGCCATGCATCAAAAAATCAATCATCTGGCTGCGCATTCGCTGTAGGTCAACAGCGGGCGTGTTGAGGGCATCGAGCAGCAAAACGTTCACTGCACGGCCGGACGGATACAACGGCATATTGCTGTAAACATTTGGCGGCAGATGAGGCAGGACGGTTTTATCTACGGCAGGGCCGTCCGCGTTCAGCCGATGTTCGTCAAAGGCCGATATTGTTTGCGGCTTCTCGTCCTCAGAAACGTGGAAGCGGTCGCGGTCGATGCCATGGACTGGCCTGTTGTGCTCCGTCACTACCGTGTCGACCAGGACCAAATTTGTGCGGCTGCGCAAGACGACAGCGGGGCGGGGCGCAACAGGCTCTGAAGGAGACGATGGTTCAGCCGATTCAGTCTGATTGATCGCTGCCGCTGCGGAATCAGAGCTCGTCTGGCCGGAATTGGGATTTTGTGGTTCAGGAACCTGTGGACCACTCTGTGCAACCGGCCATAGCTGATTGACTGCCGATGTTTCAGTTGTGGGCTTGGGAGGCGCGGGGCTCGCATTGGAAGAGACTGCAGCCTGAGTGGAAGGGTTCTGTGCTACTGAACCCGCATCGGAAGCGGCCGCCGTTTCCCGCGCGGGACTGGTAATTGTGGGACTCGCATTGGGAAGAACTGCTGCTTGCTGCAGCGCGTTCGGCTCTTTGGCTGACGGAGGCTCCGTTATGAGGTGCGCCGTCGAACCGAAGCGATGGTAATTCGAGAACCGAACCTCGTTGAGCTGAACAATCGGCTCTCCGCCCAGCCGACTCCTGATCGAAGTGATCGCCACGCTTCGCACCGGAGATTGATAGGTATTTTCGCCAATCATTACGCTTCCATACTCGACGGCAACAGCCGCGTAAGTGATCTCATCCGTCGATTTGAGTTCGGCGACCATGGTCAAGCGCTGAACGGTTCCGTTCGACGGATCGACGGCAATCGTCCCGTGGTAGCCGGGTCTTCCGCAATATTCGCCTGTGTTTCCACTTGGTCTATGCGCGGAAGTTGCCGCCGGGCACTTACCGACCTCGAAATGGGAGGCCTCCTCCGGCACCGCATATCGGAAAATGGCAGCCGGGCCCTCTGGAGTGCTTTCCCAATGGCTCCAGACGAGCTTTCCCTTTGAGGCGTCAAGGAACACGATTTCGAGTGCGGGGCCGAATTCCCCGCTCGAGGTGAGCCAGGTCGCCGACTGCCTCGCGGCTCGACTCGTGCCCGGATCCATCGCTTTGCCGATCGAAACTTCCTGTCCGTCCCGGTAGGTAATTTCCTGGCTGAATGCACCTTCCAGCTGCAGATTTGTGAGAGCTAGATTCGAATGTCTAGCTCCTACTGACGCTGCGACATCGCCGAGAGCCCCGGCCGGGCTCGCAGCTTCAGCCATCACATCGGGCTCACCTTCTCCGCGCAAAGGCAAGACAGCTGGCCCACTGCCGCCGATTACCGATTGGCCGAAGCTATGCGTCTCGCGGATGGCGAGGAAGTCGGGCATTTGCCGCAGCGAAACTGCCGCAAAATTTATCGCCTGGTTTAATAGCGATTCCCGCGTTGCCGGGTCGGGGGGATCCAATTTGGACTCTTCATTCGCAGGTGGGTCCAGAAATGCTGAGGTGTCTGCAAGAAGGTCCAATGCCTGCGCGGTCTTCGGGCCCAATTTAAATTCGTTCTCAAGATTTGCGAGGGTGGGCGCGGTCAATCGTTCGCTTAGGTCCAACCGCATAAGCCGGCGAGCAACTTCGCCGTCACTCTTGTGGGCTGCGAACTGCACAGACAGAAACTCGTGAAGCTGGTTCACGGTCATAGGCGCGGCGCCAGGCGCAGCTATCGCGGTTACGCCGATCATTGCCAAAAGCACCGATTTACAAAGTGTTTTCGATGCAAGCAATTTGTTTTTCTTGCCGATTGAAGGCGAATTCATGAAGCGCGGCCTCCGACAGGGGGAAGGCTCCTGCGGAAAACTACCATCAACATGATGCTCTCAGACGGCAGAGATGGGAAGCGTCGTTGCCAGCAATAACATGGGTGGGCACGTGGGGGTTCAGGTGAGGTTCGGGCTGTTGGTTACTTCTGGTATTTCCAGTTCCGCTGTTTGCCTTCGGCGATCCACTCGACTGCGGTGACGATGCGCTGGTCCCGGGTTTCGGGACGCTTGGCATCGGCGATCCATTCAATGTATTCGCGCTTGCAACTAGGGCTGAAGGCGTCGAAAGCGCTCCGCGCTTTTGGGTTTTGGTTGAGAGCTTTGGTGAATGGAGGGGGACTCTTGAGAGGGGGTCTGGGCGCTTTCACGACCTTGTTGCGGGCCGCAATGGGACTGGTGTACTCGCCTGTGTCGACAAACTTGGCTGCCCGACGTACCCAGGCGAGGAGCTGTTTCTCTGGCGGGAGCGTATCGACGCTGGTGATGCGGCCCAGCGAACCCATCGCGCCGGCCTTGACCGCGCCGGCCTCGCGCAGAATGGCGCCAATCTCCTGGCCCCAGAAACCGAAGGCGCAATGCTCGTTGAAAGCCGACATGTTGCCGAGGATGACGCCTTTGTATTCGAAAAATGGCCGGCTCCACTTGATGGTTTCTTCCACTCCAGGGCAGGCAGCGTGGACGATCTTGCGAATGTGGACGAGGATCGGCTGGGCAAAGGGCCGCGCCTTTTGGATGTAAGTGTCGACTCTGGGGTTAGTGGCGGCCGTAGGCATCAGATTTGACTCCGGTACTGCGAATCAGAGTGTACATCACAAGCAGTGGTCACTGATCAGTGGTCAGCGGTCGGAGGTCAAAGGGCAACTGCAGATCCCTCGGTTTCGGTCGCTGGCAGGGCGCGACCGACGCTCGGGACGACGGTGTCGCGCAGGCGAGTGCGGTTCGATAAGCTGAAGGTCTAAACGGCATGCGAGCCTGGAATTTTCCATTTGTAATTCTCCTGTTTGGGTTGGCGCAGGCGGCAGGGCGAACGCAGCAGTTGCCGCCGGCGGAGGGTCCGCAGACGATGCCGGTGCCGCAGGGCGAAAACCCAAGCCTGCGCGTGACGACCACCGAAGTGCTGGTGCCGACACTGGTGGAGAAGAAGGGCGGAGGGATTCTTTACGGACTGAAGCAGAAGGACTTTGTTCTCGAAGACGACGGCGTTCCGCAGAAGATCAGGGTGCAGGAGGAGTTGGATACGGCGCCGGTGGCACTGGTGGTGGCGGTGGAAGAAGGCGGCATGAGCCCGCTGGAGTTCGAAAAACTGGCGACGCTCGGGCCGTTGCTGGATGTTTTCTTGAGCGACGCGCGAAGCCAGGTGGCACTGGTGGGGTTTGACTCGACCCAACATCTGATCGAGGATTTTAGCCATGCCGGCGATAAGGTGAATGAGGACCTGGCACATCTGGAGCCGGGTGACGGAGACGCTGCGATTCTGGACACGGTGAACTATGCAGTGACGCTCCTGGAGGATGAGCCGAAGGAGTTCCGGCGGGTGCTGCTTCTGATCAGCGAGGAGCGCGACCATGGGAGCAAGCACACGAAGGCGGTGGATTTGATCAAGAAGATTGGCGAGTCGGACGTGCTGGTGCTGAGCGTGAGTTTTTCACCCGCAGCCGCGGAGTTTGCTCACGATGCGATGGATAACGGCGACGATCGCACCATGGATATGGTAGGCGCGCTGGTCGCCGCGGTGAAGGCCTTCAAAAAGAACGTGGCGAAGGAGATTGCCCAGGAGAGCGGGGGTGAGTACGCCACGTTTTTAAGTGACAAGAAGTTTGAGGCGCGGGTTGTGAGTGCGGCGCGGGATGCGCGGAACCGGTACCTGATTACGTTCAGCCCGTCGAACCCGGCGCCGGGACTGCATACGATCAAAGTACGGATGGCAGAGGACTACGGGGCGCGGATTGTGGCGCGGGCGAACTACTGGGCGGGGCAGTAAGTGCAGGGACCGAGGGAACAAGGGGACGAGAAGGCAACTGCAGATCCCTCGACGCGCAGGCCGCGCTGAATGCAGCTTGCGTCGCTCGGGATGACGCGAGACGGTTTAGGTCGTGCTATCCCACCCAAGCAAAGCTTTGGTAGGGCACCCGCAGTGGGTCAGTTTGAAAGCGCCTTCCCTCAGGGGCTAAAGCCCGCAATCAATTTTGGATCTTTCACGGCACGACTGAAGTCGTGCCCCTTCAAGACCGGACTCAAACTGACCCACTACCGCTGTCAGTGGTCGGTGACCTGGTAGCGGGCAGCCATGCCGGCCAGCATGTGGTCGCTGATGTGGCAGTGGTAGAGCCAGATGCCGGGGGCGTCGGGGACCATGTCGGCGGTAATCATTTGGGCGGAGGTGATAGCAATAACGTCGGTTCGCTGGCCGGCGATGAGGACGGTGTTGCCGTGCCAGTGAGGGGTGTGAGCGTTGTTGAAGTCGCCGAGCGTGGCTACGTACCAGCGCACGCGGTCACCTTTCTTCATGGTCATCAGCGGCGTGTTGCCGTAGATGTAGCCGTTGATGGTCCACTTGACATTGGTGTTCACAAAACCTGTATTGGCAGTGATCGTCGAGTACCCCATCGCCGAGAGGAGGCTGATCTCCGCCTTGTTGACCCCTTTGGGGTCGGTGGTGTGATCGCGGATGTTGTCGTCGAGATACCAGCTTTCGTTTTCGTTGATGGCGATGAACATGGTGGCGAATTCGTGGTCGACGTCTTTGGGGCGGCCATCAGGAAGAGCCATGCCGCGACGGGTGATGACTATCATGCCGAAGAGGCCTGAAGCGACATCGCGCAGCTCGTCACAATGAGAGTGATAAAGCCACACGATCGAGCTTGGATCTTGCGGGCCGGGACCGGCGCGCTCGGGGACCTGCCAGGTGTAGGTGTGCGTAGCGCCCGGAGCGACGCAGCCGTCTTCCTTATCGGCGCCGGTGGTCGAGTCGTTGTAGTCGGCGCCTTCGGAGTCTTTCTGATAGAGGACACCGTGGGGATGCATGCCGAAGGGGTGCGTGGCGTTGTTCTTGAAGACAATTTTGATGGTATCGCCGACTTCGGCGCGAATCAGCGGGCCGAGGAGCCCGAGATATTTTTCCTCGGACGGACGCACCTTCAGCGTGGAAAACGAGCTGTCGGTGTACTCGTGGTAGATGGCCTTCTTGTTGATGCGGCCAATCTGATGTGGGCCAGATTCGGTGAATCCTTTAGCTACGGGGTCGAAGTCCATGCCCATGGCTTC
>Ga0187783_10002852_pt1 | contig 12806 bp, 8 predicted proteins | sample 1015_SJ02_MP02_2_FD_132471 | JGI IMG/M metagenome (GOLD analysis project Ga0187783, IMG submission 132471) | Tropical peat soil microbial communities from peatlands in Department of Meta, Colombia - 1015_SJ02_MP02_20_MG | ecosystem: Environmental > Terrestrial > Soil > Wetlands > Peat | place...
CGAGGCCTACGTGCGCAAGGGCAAGCTGCAGCAGGCGATCATGGTGCGGCGCTTCTTCCTCGACGAGACCGGCAGGCACGTGGCCCCGCTCGTCCCGCGCGCCGATCGGGCGGACGCTGCAGGCTGAAGGCCCTCGTCGACCAGGCGGCGCGCGTCGCGAACAGCCGCATCCGGCTACCGTGTCCCGCGCCGCGCTGATCGCGGGCGCCGCCGCCGGGGAAGTCCTCCCGGTAGTGCGGTTCGTGCTACCCTTTTGGGATCAGGTGGACCGCGCCGCAGAACGCGACTAAATAAAGGCAGCACCCGTGGCTGAGCCGCCGGAGGTCTTCGTAAGCTACGCCCGCAGCGACAAGGAGCGCGTGCTCGAGCTGGCGGGAAGGTTGCGCGCCGCCGGAGTCTCGCTGTGGCTGGACACCAGCGGCATCGATGCCGCGACGCTCTGGGGCGAGCAGATCGTCAACGCGCTCGAGAGCGCCAAGGTGCTGCTCCTGATGCTGACCGGGTCGGCGGTCGAGTCCAAGAACGTCGCGCGCGAGGTCATGCTGGTCAGCGAGCGCAACGGGAACATCCTGCCCGTACACCTCGAGCCGATCCAGATCCCGCCGACCCTCAAGTACCAGCTCGCGGGGATCCAGCACGTCGAGTGCTTCAGCCAGGGTGATACCGCCGACAGCCTCAAGACCATCGTGCGCGCGCTGCAGCGCCTCGGGGTGAAGGTCGCGCCTGTCGCCCCGGAGGTAAAGCCCGCGGCGCCCGCGATGCAAGCCGACACCAGCGCCAGTGCCGGTGCCAGTGCCAGTGCCAGTGCCAGTGCCAGTGCCAGCGGCAGTGCCAGTGCCAGCGCCGAGCCGTCCGCAGGTGCAGAGCGCGGCGCGCTGGCGGTACTGCCTTTCGACAATATCAGCCCGGACCCGGAGACCGACTACTTCAGCGACGGACTCACCGAGGAACTGATTGCGCGGCTCTCCATGCTGCGCGATATCGAGCTGGTGTCGCGCTCGGCGACCCGGCAATTCAAACACGCCAAGCACGACATCAGCGCCATCGGCCGCGAGCTCGGCGCCCGCTACGTCGTCGGCGGCACGGTGCGGCGCTTCCAGGACTCGGTGCGCATCACGGCGCAGCTCGAGGACGTCGGCACCAACCGCCAGGTGTGGGGAAACACCTACAAAGGCAAGCTCGACGACATCTTCGAGATCCAGGAGCAGGTCGCGCAACAGATCGTGGAGGCGCTGAAGCTCAAACTCACCTTCTCCGAGAAAGTCTCGCTGACCAAACGCCAGACCCTGAATGCCCAGGCCTACGATCTCTACCTGCGCGGCCAGGAGTACCTGTACCGCCTGACGAAGCGCAGCGTGGAGCGCGCCATTCAGCTGTTCGAGAAGGCGATCGAGCTGGATCCGCGGTACGCGGCCGCCTACGCCGGCTGTTCCGGTGCCTACGGACAGATGTACTGGCTGTTCTCGCGCGACGAGAAGTACCGCGAGAAGGCGCGCGAGATGAGCTTCAAGGCGCTCATGTACGACAACAACCTTGCGGAAGCGTACACCGCGATGGGCGTCTCCTATTTCATCTGGGGCAAGTTCGCCGAAGCCGGCGCCTCTGCGCGCAAGGCCATCGAGCTCGACCCGGACGACTTCATTGCCTACTGGACGCTCGGCCGGATTCACTTCGCGAACGGAGAATACGATCTGGCCTATGATGTCTACCAGCGCGTCATCAAACTCAAGCCTGAGTTCGTGAACGCGTACTCCGACTTGAGGATGACCTGTCAGCGACTCGGGCGGGAGCAGGAAGCGGCCCACGCACGCAGCGAGCTGCTCGAGCGCATGCCGACCTACCTGCTGCAGAATCCGGATGATGCACGGCAACGGATGCTCTACGCGACCGCCCTCGCGGAAATCGGCCATAACGACGAGGCGCTCCGCGAGGGCACTCAGGCGCAGGAGCTGAGCCCCAACGATCCGGCGATGCTTTACAACGTCGCCTGCGTTTATTCGCGGCTCGGCGAGCCCCGGCGGGCCGTTGAGGCATTGGGTCAGGCCATTACCGCCGGGTACGAGAACTTCTCCTGGCTGCGCAATGACCCGGACCTCGATGCGTTGCGCGAGGATGCCGACTACAAGGCCCTCATGACCGGGCGGTAGGGTCGCGATTCAATCCACGAAACGCCGCGCGTTGCGGAACAGCCGCATCCAGCCGCTATAGCCGCTCGCTTGGCGCGGCCGCCAGGAATTCTGCAGATAGCGGTACGAGCGCTCGGGGTGCGGCATGGTGACGGTCACACGGCCGTCGCGATTGCAGAGCGCCGCGATGCCGAAGGGCGTACCGCTCGGATTCGCCGGATAACTCGTGGCGACGCTGCGGTCGCCGTTGATGTAGCGAAAGCCGACCAGGCCGCTGGCGTTGCAGGCCGCCGCCGCCTCGGCGCTGGCAAACTCCGCGCGCCCCTCGCCATGGGAGACGGCGATCGGCAGCACCGAGCCCGTCATGCCTGCGAACAGCACCGAGGGCGAGCGCAATACTTCGACCAGCGCGAAGCGTGCCTCGTACTGTTCGCTGCGGTTGCGCACGAAGCGCGGCCAGTGCTCCGTCCCCGGAATCAGGCCGCGCAGCGCGGCGAACATCTGGCAGCCGTTGCAGATGCCGAGCGCGAAGGTGTCGGCGCGGTCGAAGAAGCGCTGAAATTCATCGCGCACCGCCGCGTGCAACAGGATCGACTTCGCCCAGCCACCGCCCGCGCCGAGCACGTCACCGTAAGAGAAGCCGCCACAGGCGATGAGCCCCCTGAACTCGCGCAGGTCGCATCGTCCCTCGAGCAGATCCGTCATGTGCAGGTCGTGGGCCTGGAAGCCGCAGGCGTCGACTACCGCCGCGGTCTCCACCTGACTGTTGACGCCTTGCTCGCGCAGGATCGCGACCGGCGGGCGCGCGCCGCGCGCGACATAGGGGGCGGCGATGTCCTGCGCGGAGTCGAAACTTAAGGCGACACTCAAACCCGGATCGGCGGGCGCCGTCTGCGCCGCGAATTCCTCGTCGGCACACTCCGGGTCATCGCGCAGCCGGCGCATGCGCCAGGAGGTCTCCGACCAGGCCCGGCGCAGGTCCACCCAGGACTCATCGAGCGTCTGCTCACCGACCCGCACGCGCACGCGCAGCTCGGCGAGCGGCGCGCCGAGGCGCAGCGCCGCCGGCCCGAGACCGTGGCGGGCGAGGATCGCGCCGAATGCCGGCTCGTCTGCCGTGAGCAGCTGCACGACCACTCCCGGCTCCTCGGCGAACAGCTGCGCCAGTGCGCCGCCGCGCCCGGCCGGCAGCGCGATGTCGAGTCCGCAGTGGCCGGCGAAGGCCATCTCGAGCAACGTCACCAAGAGGCCGCCGTCGGAGCGGTCGTGGTAGGCGCGCAGCAGACCGCCGCGGCGCAGCTCCGCGAGCGCAGCCGCGAGCTCGATGAGGCGCCGCGGCTCATCGAGGTCCGCCGGCTCCTCGCCCAGCTCGCCGTAGACCTGGGCCAGCGCCGAGCCGCCGAGGCGATTGCGACCGCCGGCGAGATCGATGAGCCAGAGCGAGCTCGGACGCTCGTCGAGCTCGAGCGCCGGAGTGAGTGTGCGAGCCGCATCCGCGACGGGCGCAAACGCCGAGACGACCAGCGACACCGGCGCGACCACGCTGCGCTCGAGCGCGCCGTCGTGCCAGGCGGTCTTCATCGACAGCGAGTCCTTGCCCACCGGGATCGCGATGCCGAGCTGCGGACACAGCTCCTTCGCCACCGCGCGCACGGTGGCGTACAGCGCCGCGTCCTCGCCCGGCTCGCCGCTGGCGGCCATCCAGTTCGCCGACAGACGCACCTGTGACAGGGAGGCGATATCGGCCGCGAGGATGTTGGTGAGCGCCTCGCTCACCGCCAGGCGGCCCGAGGCCGGCGTATCGAGCAGCGCCACGGCCGGACGCTCGCCCATCGCCATCGCCTCACCGGCCGTACCCTCGTAATCGGCGAGCGTCACGGCAACGTCGCTCACCGGCACCTGCCAGCGTCCGACCAACTGGTCGCGGCTGACGAGGCCGCCGACGGTGCGGTCGCCGATGGTGATGAGGAAGGTCTTGTCGGCGACGGCCGGAAAGCGCAGCACACGGTACACCGCCTCGCGCAGAGCGATGGGTGCGCTCTCGAAACGACGGCGCTGCTGCGGCCGTGTGCGCACATCGAGCCTCAGGCGCGGCGGCTTGCCGAGCAGCACTTCGAGCGGCATCGCCACGGGCGTGTCCTCGAAGAGCGCATCATGCACGGTGAGCGCGCCGGTCGCGTCCATCTCGCCGATCACCGCGAGCGGGCAGCGCTCGCGCGCGGCGATGGCGGCGAGCTGCGGCAGCGCGGCGGCCGCGATCACCAGCACGTAGCGCTCCTGCGCCTCGTTGCACCACAGCTCGAGCGGCGACAGTCCCTCCTCGGCGCTGGGAACGGCGCGCAGCTCGATGTGCGCGCCGCCTTCACCGTGGGCGACCGCCTCCGGTACGGCATTGGCCAGCCCGCCGGCGCCGACGTCGTGGATGAGCTCGATCGGATTGTGCTCGCCCAGGGCCCAACAGCGATCGATGACCTCCTGCGCACGGCGCTGCATCTCGGGATTGCCGCGCTGTACCGAGGCGAAATCGAGCTCGGCAGTCGAGCTGCCGCTGCCGACCGAGGAGGCCGCGCCGCCGCCCAGGCCGATGAGCATCGCGGGTCCCCCGAGCACCACCAGCTGCGCGCCGGGGGCAACCGCGGACTTCTCCACGTGCGCGCGGCGGACGTTGCCGAGGCCGCCGGCGATCATGATCGGCTTGTGATAGCCGCGCACGCGCCCTTCGCGGTCGCCGGGAAGCCGCTGCTCGAAGGTGCGGAAGTAGCCGCCGAGCGCCGGCCGTCCGAACTCATTGTTGAAGGCGGCCGCGCCGATCGGCCCGTCGATCATGATCTCGAGCGGTGAGGCGATGCGCCCCGGCGCGCTCCCCGGCCCTTCCCAGGGCTGCGCGTAACCGGGGATGCGCAGATGCGAGACGCAGAAACCGGTGAGCCCCGCCTTCGGCTTCGCGCCGCGGCCGGTCGCGCCCTCGTCGCGAATCTCGCCGCCCGCGCCGGTGGCGGCTCCGGGGAAAGGGGAGATGGCGGTCGGATGATTGTGCGTCTCGACCTTGACGACCATGTCGATCGGCTCGCGGGTCGCGTGGTAGACGCCGCTTCGCGGGTCGGGGAAGTAGCGCGCCCCCTCGGGACCGGCGATGACCGCGGCATTGTCGCGGTAGGCGGACAGTACTCCGGCGGAATTGCGCGCGTAGGTGTAGCGGATCATGTCGAACAACGATTCCTCGCGCGGCTGCCCGTCGATGATCCAGCGGGCGTTGAAGATCTTGTGGCGGCAGTGCTCGGAGTTCGCCTGCGCGAACATCATCAGCTCGACGTCGGTCGGATCACGCCCCAGGCGGCGGAAACTCTCGAGCAGGTAGTCCATCTCCTCGGCCGACAGCGCCAGTCCCAGCTCCCGGTCTGCCTGCTCGAGTGCGCTGCGCCCTGCGGCCAGGCTGACGCGCGCCAGGGGTCGGGCGGCGGCCCGCTCGAACAGCAGTGCCGCCTCGGCGCGCTCGCTGAGCACCGCCTCGGTCATGCGGTCATGCAGGGGCGGCGCGAGACGCATCAGCTGCTCGCCGTGCAGCGGCCGCGCCGCGCGCAGGCGATACTCGATACCGCGCTCGATACGCTGTACCGCATCGAGCCCGCATACGTGCACGATGTCGGTCGCCTTGCTCGACCAGGGCGAGATCGTGCCGGGCCGCGGCACCACCAGCAGGCAGCCGGCGGCGGGTGTTTCCTCGGGCGCCGGCAGGCGCGGCCCGTAGACGAGCAGCTCATCGAGCGCGCGCTGCTCGTCGGCACGCAGCGGCCGCGCCAGGTCGGCGAAGTGCCAGAAGCGCGCCTCGAGTCCCAGCACTCCCGCATCGAGAGCACTGAGGCGATCGAGGAGCTTGGCGAGGCGGAATCTCGACAGCGCCGGCGGCCCGGGAAGCTGCAGCATGTCGCGCGTCCCGCGCCTCACTTCTTCTCGCCGGGCGGACTCGAGTAGATCGGCACGGGGAACTGGGCCACGTTGGCACCGCTCTCGAGCGCGGTGATCTTGGCCGTGCCGTGCTTCTTCACCTCGTCGATGCGCAGTATCGAGTGCAACGGCAGGAAAGTGCGTTTCACGCCCGAGAACTCACCCTTGATGCGCTCCTCGGCAGGATCGAGCACCACGGAGGAGCGCTCGCCGAACAGCAGCTCCTCGACCTCGATGAATCCGAACAGCTCGCCGTGGCTCACGCGCCGCGCGTACACCTCGTAAACCTTGCCCTGATTCACGAACATAATGCGGAAAATGTGACTGGCTGCCATGGCTCGATCGAAGGCTGCTGCTAACGTGAAGCAGGGCATTATATGTCTGTCGCGCTTACGGTCGCTGCCGCGCGTAGCGGAGCGTAAGCCGCGCACCTCATAACGCGACGGTGGCTCATTTGCGGCGGGGAACCATGCTCAGGCTGCGTATCGTGAGTGATCAGCGACGTTCGCTCGCGGAGCGCGCCAGTGCCGAGTTCTCCGTCGAGGGCGGGACCATCGGCCGCTCGGCCGACAACGACTGGGTCTTGCCGGACCCGTCGCGTTACGTCTCCGCGCACCACGCCCGCGTGCTCTTCCGCGAGGGTCACTTCTACGTGCAGGATGTCAGCACCAACGGCGTATACGTCAACGACGACATGGAGCCGCTCGCCAAGCGCGGCTCGAGCGGCTACCGCCTCGCCAACGGCGACTTGCTGCGCATGGGCGAGTATCACATCGTCGCGGCGCTGGAGAAGGCCGGCGCGGCCGGCAATGAGGACGCTGCGGTACCGACCAGCATTCACGCGCTGCGCAAGCTGGCGCGCGGATCCGAGCGCGAAATCGACGCGAGCCTCGACGTCGGGGAGCTGCTGGTGCCGGAGATCGATATGGACGCGCTGCTGCCGGTCAGCGCCTACGGCCAGGAGGTCGACTCGGGACGCGTGCAGGCTCTCGCGCGCTCCTCCGGCGAGAGCGCCGCCGACACGGACGCTTCGGGCGGATACGGCACCGCCGCCGAGCAACCTCTCGCCGCCTCGCTGGCGCGTCTGGCCGAGGCGGTCGGCCGCGAGCCGAAGGGCGGCACTGTGCTTGCGCTCGAGGACGTACACACGGGCCTCGACGCTTTCTGCCGCGGCGCCGGCATCGCGCCCGAGCAGCTGCCCGCCGACGCACAGGGACGCCTGCTGCATCTCGCCGGCCGCCTGCTGCGCGAAGCGCTGGTGGGCTTCAAGGACCTCGAGCGTACGCGTGCCGAAACACGCAACCGTTACCGCATCGAGACGCCGGCTCCCGACACAGACGACCCGCGCCCCTCGCTGGCCGACTCGGTGGTGGAGGAGCTGCTGGTCGCGCTACTCGTGCAGCACGAGGCGCGCCGCTTCGATTCGGTGCAGTGGATGCGCGACACGCTCGGGGAGTCAAAGCTGCACGAGCAGGCGACGGCACAGGCTACGCGCGCCGCATTCATCGAGTTCCTGGACCGTCTCGATCCCGCCGAGCTCGAAGCGCGCTTCGAACGCGCCGCGCGCCGCGGTAAGGCGCGCTCCGCCGACAAGGCGCAGTACTGGGAGCTCTTCATCACCTTCTATCGCAATCTCATCGAGATGCCGGCAGACCATCTGCCACACACGTTCGTGGAGGCCTTTGCCGCAGCCTACCGCGCGGCGCTGAAGAAACCCGACTGAGTACAGCCGGCGCGATTCCATACTGCCGCAGCGCGCACTCGCGGCGCACGCGCCTCGCCGGCCTATAATGCGTGCTGACACTTTCGGCAGGATGCCCGAGGGCACAAAGATGGCGGAGAGGGTGGGATTCGAACCCACGTGCCGGTTTTACCCGACCATCCGATTTCGAGTCGGCGCCGTTGTGACCGCTTCGGTACCTCTCCGGCCGGCCCAGCCCGCACTGCGGGCCGGGTATTCTAGCGGAAAGCCGGCGAGCCGCGCGGCGTTGCACCGGGCAGTCTTCGTCGCCGCGCTCGGCCTGCTCGCCGCCTGCAGCAGGCTCGAGACTTCCACCCCTTCCGCACTCGATGTGATCCGCGCGCGCGGCGAGCTGCGCGTGGTGACGCTCAACCTGCCCACCTGCTACTACCTCGGCGCCCAGCGCAGCGAGGGCCTCGAGTACGAGCTCGCCGGAGCTTACGCGGCGAGGCTGCACGTGCGGCTCGCCATTTACTCAGTCGCCGACGAGCGCGCCATGCAGGCCGAGCTGGGCGCCAATCGCGCCGACATTGCCGCCTGCTCGCTCACGGCCGCGCCGGAGTGGAGCCGCGTCGGCGATGCCGCCCGCCCCTACGCGCGTGTGCCGCAGCTGGTGGTGTACCAGCACAACGGCGTGCGGCCGCGCGACACGCTGCAGCTCGAGGCGGCGAAGCTGGCGGTGCGCGCCGGCAGCCCGCAGGAGCGCATTCTCGAGCGGCTCAAGACCACGGTGGCGCCCGCACTGCAATGGGAGGAGACGGCGCCGAGCTCGGCCGACCCGGTGGAGGACGTCGACGGCGGCGATGCGCAGTATGCCCTTACCGACGCGCGCGAGTTCTCCTTCGCGCATCACCTCTACCCGAATGTGCTGGTGGGGTTCGCACTGCCCGAGGAGCGGCCGGTGCAGTGGATCGTGCGCCGCGACTCACCGCAGCTGCTCGCCAGCGTCAACACTTTCTTTCGTGATCTGAGCGCGAGCGGCCGTCTGGCGCAGCTGCTGCAGGAGTCATCCGGCGACACGCGGCCATTCGCCTACGAGGAGTCGCGCGAGTTCCAGGCGCACGTGGGCGAGCGGCTGCCGCGCTATCGCGCCTGGTTCGAGCAGGCTGCGACGCAGGCCGGGCTCGACTGGCGGCTGCTTGCCGCCGTGGGCTATCAGGAGTCGAAGTGGGACCCGCGCGCCGAGTCCGGCGACGGTGCGCTCGGCGTGATGATGCTCACCGCCAATACGGCGCAGGCCTTAGGCGTACGCGACCGCGCCGATCCAGAGCAGAATATCTTCGGCGGCGCCCGATATCTTGCGCAGGTGCGCGAGATGATTCCGCAGCGCATCGCCGAGCCTGACCGCACCTGGCTCACCCTCGCCGCCTACAACGTCGGCTTCGGCCATCTCGAGGATGCGCGCATCATCACTCAGTCCCTCGGCAAGAATCCCGACGCCTGGACCGAGGTGCGCGAGCGGCTGCCGCTGCTCGCGCAGGAGCGCTGGTACTCGCGCGCGAAGCGTGGGTATGCCCGCGGCTGGGAGCCGGTGCAGTTCGTCGATCGCATCCAGCGCTATCTGCGCCTTCTCGAGTGGCAGCCCGGCGAGAGCGGCAGTGCGCGCACGACGTCTCCGGCGCCTGCGCCGAGCGCGTTGCCCGCCCCGACGGCCCCGGCGCCGGATCGGGACGTGACCGCGCCGGGCGTGTGAGACTTGCCGGGCGCCCTGCAGGGCGCGGCCGGCGCATCAGCCGCGACGTTCGGCAAAGAATGCCTGCAGCAGCCGCGCGCACTCCTCCATCAGCACCCCGCCGAACACGTCCACCCGGTGATTGAGCGTCGGCAGGGTGAACACGTTGGCGATACTGCCGGCCGCGCCGGCGCGCGGATCGAAGGCGCCGAACACCAGCCGGCGCACGCGCGCGTGCACGATGGCCGCAGCGCACATGAGGCACGGCTCGAGCGTCACGTACAGCGTGGTATCGGTCAGGCGGTAACTGCCGAGCGCGCGTCCGCCGGCGCGCAGCGCGGCGACCTCGGCATGCGCGGTCGGATCGTGACTGGCGATGGGCGCATTGCTGCCAGTGGCGATGATCTGCTCGCCTCGCACCAGCACGGCGCCGACCGGCACCTCGCCAGCGGAGGCCGCGGCCGCGGCGTGCTCGAGCGCAACGCGCATGAAGGTAACATCGCGCCCTCCCTCAGTGTTGTCCGTCATGCGACTCGGCCGCCGGCGGCGGCAGGAACAGCGCCGGGTCGACGAAGGCGGCGTTCAGCGCCACGCCGAAATGCAGGTGCGGCCCGGTCACCCGGCCCGTGGCGCCGACCTTGCCGATCACCTGCCCGGCACGAACGCGTGCACCGCGCCTGACGCCGATCGAGCTGAGGTGGCAGTACATGGTGACGAAGCCGCCGCCGTGGTCGAGGATGACCGTATTGCCGTTGAAGAAGAAATTACCGGTATCCAGCACGCGGCCGCCGGCGGCGGCCTGCACCGGCGTTCCGAGCGCGGCGGGGATGTCCATGCCGCTGTGGGGATTGCGCGCCTCGTTGTTGAAAACTCGCCGCGAGCCATAGGAGCTCGACCGGATGCCCGGCACCGGCTGCAGCAGCTTGAGCGTCGGCGGCATCTGCGCCGAATAGGTGGCGTAGTCCTCGTGCAGGCGCGGCTGCTCGCGCGCGTAGCGCGCCTGGTCCTTCGCCGACAGGTTCACCTGCCCCGGCGGCACAGTGAGGCGCTGTACGGTGTACTGCTTGTCGGCGACCTCGAAGTCGACGGTTCGCTGCGCCGCCTCACCTGCCGCGACCTGTAGCAGGGCGTGGCCGGGAACCTGCGCGAGCGGCAGGCCGACCACAGCCAGCCAGCCCTCTTCCCGGCGCAGCACCAGCACACGCTGGCCGCTGAAAGTCACCCGCGGCGGCTGCGCTGCTTCCCCGAGCGCAATGAGGGCGATGCCGCCGGGGACGCGCTCCTCGACGGGCAGCGGCACTGCGGGCGGTGCGGTCGGCGCTGGCATCCCGGGCAGCTGCCCGGCCGCGACGCTGCCCAGGCACACCAGCAGTATGCCGGGCGCGGCGCACGGCGCTCCTCTGGCGCGAGCGGCCATCGAGCGCCTCATTTTCTACCGGTAACGCGCGCGACCAGCGTGCCGCGCGCCAGCCGCGCCTCGATCTGCTCGCCGTCGGCAGCACGCGCGGCATCGGTGAGCAGCGTGCCGTCGGCGCGCAGCACGATGGCAAAGCCGCGGCTCAGAGTGGCAAGCGGGCTCACGGCATCCAGCGCGCGTGAGCTGAGCGCCAGGCGGTGTGCGGCGCGCGCTAAGCGCGAGTGCACGGCGCTCTCGAGCCGCGCCTGCAACCTCTCGACCCGCAGGCAACGCTCGCCGACGAGCTTGAGCGGCGCCGCCTGCTGCAACCGGCCGTGCAGCGCGTGAAAGCGGGCGCGCGGCTCGAGCAGCAGCCGCTCGCGCGCCAATCCTGCGAGGCGCAGCGCCAGGTCATCGAGGCGCTGCGTCTGCTGCTCGAGTCGCACGCCCGGATGCGCGAGTCCGAGCCGGCGCTCGATGGCCGCGAGCCGTGCCGCAGCGGTGCGCTGCTCGCGGGCGATGCCGCCCTTGAGCCGCAGCGCGGTGCGCGCGAGCGCCGCGAGACAGGCCGCGCCGTCGGGCGCCACCAGCTCTGCGGCCGCCGAGGGCGTCGGCGCGCGCACATCCGCTACGAAGTCGGCAATGGTGAAATCGATCTCGTGGCCGACGGCCGAGACTACCGGCACCGCACAGGCGTGCAGTGCGCGAGCCACGCGCTCGTCGTTGAAGGCCCACAGATCCTCGAGCGAGCCGCCACCGCGGGCGAGGATCAGCACGTCGCACTCGGCGCGCACCGAGGCGCTGCGCAGCGCCGCGACCAGCTCCGGAACCGCCGCGACCCCCTGCACCGAAGTCGGGTAGATGAGCACCGTGGCGCAGCGGTAACGGCGCGCGAGGATGTGGAGAATGTCACGCAGCGCCGCACCCGAAGGTGAGGTGATCACGCCGATCCGCCGCGGGTAGCGCGGCAGCGCGCGCTTGCGCTCAGCAGCAAACAGCCCTTCCGCCGCCAGACGTGTCTTGAGCCGCTCGAACTCGCGTTGCAGGGCCCCGACTCCGGCCTCCTCCAGGTGCTCGACGATCAGCTGGTATTCGCCGCGCGGCTCGTAGACGCTGAGCCGCCCCCGCACCAGCAGCTGTGCTCCGGCGCGTGGCGCGAAGCCGACCAGCACATTCTTGGTGCGGAACATGGCGCAGCGCACCTGCGCCTCGCGGTCCTTGAGCGAGAAGTACCAGTGGCCGGAGGCGGGCTGGGAGAAGTTGGACAGCTCCCCCTGCACCCACAGTACCCCGAGTCCGCGCTCGAGCAGCACTCGCACCTCGCGATTGAGGCGCGAGACGCTGTACACCTCTGCGGCCGGTGCGGCCGCGGCGGCGATCTCATGAGCGCTTGGCATAAGTCACCATAGCACGCGGTTTACCGCCGCGGCCCCGCTGCATATAATTACGCATGCGCATCCTCGAAGAAGCTCTCACCTTCGACGACGTCCTCCTGGTTCCGGCCTACTCGGAAATTCTGCCACGCGAGGTCGACCTGTCCACCCGCATTACGCGGCGCATTGGGCTGAATGTGCCGCTGGTGTCGGCCGCCATGGACACCGTCACCGAGGCGCGCCTGGCGATCACCATCGCCCAGGAAGGCGGCATCGGCATCATCCACAAGAGCATGAGCATCGACGCCCAGGCGCGCGAGGTCGGGCGGGTGAAGAAATTCGAGAGCGGTGTCATCAAGGACCCGATCACCGTCTCGCCCAACATGTCGATCCGCGAGGTACTCGACCTCACCCGCTCGCGCGGCATCTCCGGGGTGCCGGTGGTGGTCGGCCGCAAGGCGGTGGGCATCGTGACGCACCGCGACCTGCGCTTCGAGCACAAGCTCGAGGCCCCGGTCTCCTCGGTGATGACGCCCGAGGAGCGCCTGGTCAC
>Ga0187783_10002853_pt1 | contig 12806 bp, 14 predicted proteins | sample 1015_SJ02_MP02_2_FD_132471 | JGI IMG/M metagenome (GOLD analysis project Ga0187783, IMG submission 132471) | Tropical peat soil microbial communities from peatlands in Department of Meta, Colombia - 1015_SJ02_MP02_20_MG | ecosystem: Environmental > Terrestrial > Soil > Wetlands > Peat | place...
GCCTAGCTCTACGCGGAGCGCAAAGAACTGAGGTCCTGTCTGCCGCCCGACCGCTCAACAGAGCTCGGCCAGGCCCGTCGCAGGATGCGGCCCCTCGACCAGGACACCGCCGACCTCTACGCCGGCACCGGCCGCTGGCCCAACACCGGCGCCGGGGAAGCTGCCCGTGACCTCGACCTAGCGGCGGCCAGTTACCAAGAAGCCGCACAGGAGCTGGAGTCTGGTCACCGCGGGCCGTGGGCACGGCACAAGGCGCGCCGCCAACTGAGCGAGGCATCCGACCGGTTCGATATTGCCAAGCAGGCATGGGAGGACCGTGTCCAACCGTGTGCACATCAACTCGCTGCAGCCCGCGAGCAGCTCAGCGGTCAGGTGGCGGAGCTAGAGCAGGCTCAACAGGCTCGCACCACTTTCCTTGTCGAGCACCCGGACGTTCCCCAGCGTCTGGTCGTCCTGAATGAGGCCATCAAGCACGAGCAGGCTCTCCAACGCCCGCACAGCTTCCAGCGCATCCTGCAACGGGAACAGGCTCAGGCCCTGGGCAATTCGCACGAGTCGGACGCCGGCATGGGCATAGGCATGTGACGGCCGGTCCCGAGGGCTGTGCCTTGAGGCGCACCCTGTCAGCTTTGTGACGGCTTCGCGCCCGGACCGGCCATAAATATGGGTGAGGAAGGAGGTGATGACGGTTTGGGAGGTGGTCCCAATACAGAGGATGCGAGGGCCTTCGAGGGCTTCTATGCCAACCACTGCCAGGCCGTCACGAGTTATGTCCGCCGAAGAGCCGGCGACGCCGAGTTCGGCGACATCGTCGCTCAAGTATTTTGTGTTGCCTGGCGACGGTTCGACATTGTCCCGTCTCCACCCGAAGACCGCCTATGGCTCTACGGCGTGGCCCGACGCATCGTGGCGGATCACCGACGTTCGGTGCTCAGGCGGACGAAGTTACGACAACGCCTTGCCGGGGAGTTAGCCCACACAACCGACTTGCCTGCCAGCTTTGAGCTGCTCCAGTCCCAGGTCGCAGCGGCAATGAAACGTCTAAGTGCACGAGAGCATGAGGTGCTTCGGCTGGTTGTCTGGGAAGAGCTCAGCCATGCGGAGGCGGCAGCGCGCCTGGGTTGCTCCCCGAACGCTGTCGAAATCCGTTACCGGCGTGCCCGGGTCCGGTTCCGTGCCGCCTTCCTTGCTTATACGGGTGCCGGCTCCAAAGAGGCACTCGCGGTCACGCCCGCTATCACCGTTCGGCCCGCGGCCGGCGAACAACCACATGGAGGCCACATGCCACGCGCTTTGATCACCGGGATTACTGGACAAGACGGCCGTTACCTGGCGGAGTTGCTGATTGGGAAGGGGTACCAGGTGCACGGGATGGTCAGGGGTCAGGCCAACCCGAAGGCCAAATTGGTCCAGGACGAGGTCCCCGAGGTGGAACTGATCGACGGCGACCTGACTGACCTTTCGTCCCTTATCGCCGTCGTCGAGCAGGTCCAGCCAGACGAGGTCTATAACTTGGGGGCCATCAGCTTCGTGAAACTGTCTTTTAGCCAGCCGGAGCTCACCGCCAACGTGAGCGGCTCAGGGGTACTGCGAATGCTGGAGGCCATCCGCATCGTTGGTGGGCACGACAACCGCATCCGCTTCTACCAGGCGGCCACTTCGGAGATGTTCGGCGAAGTCCACGAGGTCCCCCAAACCGAGACGACGCCGTTCCACCCCCGCTCCCCCTACGGTACGGCCAAGGTCTTCGGCTACTACACCACCCTCAACTACCGCGAGTCCTACGCCATCCATGCTTCTAACGGCATCTTGTTCAACCACACCAGCCCGCGGCGCGGCCTCGAGTTCGTCGAGCGCAAGATCTCCAACGCGGTAGCCCGTATCTCCCTCGGCCTGCAGGGGACCTTGACTCTTGGGAACCTTGAAACATCGAGGGACTTTGGCTACGCGGGCGACTACGTCGAAGCGATGTGGAGGATGCTCCAGCAGGATGAGCCGGGCGACTTCGTCGTGGCCACCGGGAGGACATGGTCGGTCCGCGAAGTGCTGGACCTCGCCTTCAGAGCTGTCGGAATCGAGGACTGGGCGCCGTACGTGGCGACCGACGGTCGGTTTCGACGCCCAGCCGAGGTCGACCATCTCGTCGGTGACGCGTCGAAAGCACGCGCCGTCCTTGGGTGGGAGCCGAAGGTCGAGTTCCCACAAGTGCTAGAGGAGATGGTCCGCAATGACATAGAGCTCGAAAGGGCCAAGGCCAATCTTGAGTGAGCGCGGTCCAAGACAGCACTGGCTGGTGCGACACGATGACGGGCCTGGGCTTACAAGGGCTTCGAGGAGGGCAATCGCATCGTCCGGCTAATCGGCGCGATAGCTCGAATGGTTCGTTGACGTGTTGCTTCGACACCACACAGACGTATCCGGGGAGCGGAGCGTCCGGCTCAGCCGTGACCCAGCACGTCGCAGTCTCGGCGATCACATCGAGGGGTCGCTCAGCCCGGCAGATGACGCACCCGTCGGGTGTCCTACGGCTCTCCCGCTCGGTCCGATGGGACCAGACCACGCCACCTGTCGGGCCGAGATCCTCGCGTGTCATTTGCAGACCGTACCAACGGAGTGCGCCGTTGAGCCCATTCCAAGCTGGCGATCGCCTGTGTGGACACGAGCGCCGATGTCCCGGCTGCGAGCCTGAAGCTGGCAAGCGGATGAAGGAGGAGGTGGTGGGCTCAGCTGAGCACGTGTAGGTCGACGCCCAGCTCCTGGGCGGCGCGGTTGGTCGTCCGACCGATATTGGTACTAGCGCCGAAGTAGAGCTGGCGGCCATTCGCCATGCCTGCGGCGAGGGTCTCGCATGTGAGCAGCCCGCCGCCCTACCTGGCGGCCCCGCGAGCGGCGTGATCGAGCAGCGGACGGGGATCGATGACGGTGAGAACCTCGGGATGGGGGAAGCGGACTGCGTCCAGGTCGTCGCCCGGTAACGAGGCCAACAGTTGGGACAACTGGCCCGCGCCGGGGTTGTGGACCCGCTGCAAGAGCCGCCAGTGACATCCGGCAGGCAGGCCCAGATCCTCATCGTCGGGCATCCCGCCGGGCCAGTCGCCACCCAAGACGCGCACAGCCAGGTACTCGTCGATGACGATCAACGCAAAGCCTTCAGTTCAGTCGGCCGGCTCATCCGCTTCGCCCGAAAGCATCGGGTCAGCGGCTGCAATGGCGTCGAGGTCGGCTTGGAACTCTTCGACCAGGTCGCCCGTGGTCATACGACGGAACAGCTCACGACCCGCAGCTGAAACGCGCGGGTCACCGGCCTGACGGGCCCGCCGTCTCTGTTCGAGCAGTTCGTCGCCGATGCTCACGCCCTCCAGTATGCCGCAGGGCTGTGACGGTCTGGCGGCCTGGTCTGCGCGTGCGGTGCGCGCGAAGTGGTGCCAAAACTGGTCGGCGCTTGACACCAACCACGGGTGTTGAATATGCGAATCACTCAATTCGTTTCGCAGTAGTGCTTCTCGGTCTATGAGGCCGGACTTGGCCGGAGTACCTCCTCCGGCCTATAGCCATGCCGGCTGGCGAACTGCATCAGCTCATTCACCTTGCGCTGTAGCGCGCTGCGGTTGGCCGAGCCGGAGACCGTTACCGCGCGGCCTCGACGGAACTCGATCGGCCACATTCCCCCTTCTTACGGCTGCCGAAGGCCACCGTCAGCGTTCGCCGGCGGGTCGCGGTTGAGGGCGGCAAAGAAGCGCACTCTTGTCCCTTTTATTTTCCTTTTGGGAACCGTCGATGACCGCAGTTCACCGTCGTTGCCCGCGTCCGGCCGCGTCCTCCGCGCGTCCTCCGGGGTGGCCGGGAGACCAAAAATAGGTCTCTACCAGCACTTTTGCGTTGTAAAAATCGTGGAGGTGGCGGGAATCGAACCCGCGTCCTTCAACCTCTCCCCGAGTCTTCTCCGAGCGCAGCCAATGACTGTTCTCGGCCGCCGGCTCGCCACTGGCACCGGCCGACGGCCCGAGCCAACTTAGGTTTCCTTTACGGCCTGTTGGCGCAGCCGAAAAGTGAGCCCCGCATTATGACGCCCGCTACTGACCCGCAGGGCGGGGGTCAGACGGACGGGCCGACTAAGCGGCCAGCGTCAAATTGAACGCTTTTGCCTGTGAATTGGCGTTTGTTGTTTTCCCAGTTGTTTAACGTGGCATCCGGGGACCACGGCTCGCTTCTCTCGGGTTGACAGCCAAAGTCGAAGCCTGTCACCCCCATGTCAATGTCCCTACAAGACCCACCAGTCTACCGCAGCTTCAGCTCAGGCCGAATGGGAAGGTGCGGTCGCCGGGGGCCAGAGCGAAGACCAGGTCCGCGGCGCCACCGGGGTGCCTCGGGACACCATGGCTGCGATATCAGCGGCCAGCACCACTCCAACGGTGGCGTCGTGGTCGACGACTGGTAGCGCTCCTCCCGCCCGACCGGAAAGTGCCAGAGCCGGCTGGTCCGGGCGCAACGGGACCTGGCACTCCGGCGTAGGAGGCAACGCGAGCGCTATGTCCTGCGCCCGGACCGAGCCCTGCATGCCCGGTGGGACGGCGGCCAGCTGTTGGGCGGTGACCACCCCCGACCAGCCTCCGCCCCCCCAACGTTCCAGCAAGAACGCCGCCTCTGGGTAACGGCTGACCCATTCGTTCCAGAAGGCCTGCACCGTCAGCCATCCGGGCACGATGACGGCCGGCCGCATGATGTCGGAGATGTGGACGTCGCCAAGTACGTGCAGTGCTCGGCCCGCGAGCTGCTCCCGCTTTGACGAAGAGATCACGAACCACCCCATCAGCAAGAAGACCACTCCGTCCAGGGGGTCGCTCTGTTCAAGGGCCAGTAGGCCTACCACGCCACACGCGGCGCCAAGGACCATCCCGGCCCCGGCCGCCAAGCGGGTGGCCAACCAACGGTTCCTCGTCACCGTCCAGATGAGGCCATGGAGGACCCTGCCTCCGTCGAGCGGCGAGGCTGGCAACAAATTGAACGCGCCCAGCAACAAGTTGATCAGACCGAGCCAGCGCAGTGCCCCCGCCGTCAGCGCCCAGCCCACGTCTTGGGCCAGGAATGCCAGCCCGATGCTCACGCCTCCGACCACACCACTGGCGAGCGGGCCGACCAGAGCCACGACCAGCTCAGTCGAGGGTTTGCGGTTGTCCCCCTCGATCCGTGTCACTCCCCCCATGAACCACAACGTGATGCCGTCGACGTGAAGCTGGGCGCGGCGCGCGGCCACGGCGTGGGCGATTTCGTGGACCAGCACCCCGACGAGCAGGGCCACCGCCGCAAACACGCCGGCCAGCCAGTAGGCGCCGCTCGGGTAGCCAGGAACATCGGCGGGCAGCCGCGAAGTCGCTAGGAAGTACGCAACCACGGCGGCGAGCGCGAAAAGACTCCAGTTGACCCCGACCCTCACCCCGGCCAGACGCCCCAACTTCAGGCTGTCCTGCAACCCTCCGGCCTCCTTCTAAGGCGTGCCGTGCACCTTATATGAACAACATCCTCCGTGGTACCGGTCTTCCCTGGGCTGTGGCTGTGCTTTTCCTGAACCTTTGACGAGAGGGCCGTCAAACCCCCCAGGGCACCCGAGGCGTCCGAGGCGCGGGTCTTCTGTTCCCCGGATACCGCCCGGTTTCAGCGAAGTGGTGACGATTAAGCACGTCTGAGATGCTTAATCGTCACCAGATCGCCGTTTTCGTCGCTACTTCGGTCCCTCCACGGCCTCTCGGGCATTCGAAGCCGCCACCGCCTCCGCCTCCGCCGCCTCCGGAACCGCCACCGCCGCCTCCACCGCCGCCTTCACCGCCCCTAGCGAGGCACGGGGCGGGCTCGTCTCGCCCCCATCTCCCGGCGGACCTCCATTTCGGCATCGCGCTCGGCGATGGCCCGCCGCTTGTCGTATTCTCGCCGGCCCTTGGCCAGCGCCAACTCGACTTTGGCCCGACCGTCCTTGAAGTACGCCGACAGCGGGACCAATGTGAGCTGGCCCTGTCGCGTCTGCCTGTCGAGCTCGTTGATCTCCCGTCTGTGGAGCAACAGCTTGCGCTGGCGGTCCGGGTCGAACATGCCGAAGGCGCTGGAGTACCCGTAGGGAGACACGTGCATCCCGTAGACCCACACCTCCCCGTCTTGCACCCTGGCGAACGAGTCGCGCAGCTGCACCTTCCCTTCTCTGAAGGACTTGACCTCGCTCCCCACCAGGACGATCCCCGCCTCATACGTGTCCAGGATGTCATAGTCGTGGCGCGCTCGACGGTTCTGGGCTACCAGTACCCGTCCTGGGCGAGCCTTAGTGTTCATGGGCCATCAAAGGTAGCTTCGTCCGCGTGCTTGTGTTACCGGCGCCCCTGTGGGACCGTGTCGTCGCCCACTGCCTGGACGGTTACCCGCTGGAGGCGTGCGGGATGCTGGCGGGCCGGGGCAGCAACGTCCACGAGGTCTACCCGGCCGGCAACGCGGCCCGGTCGGCGCGTCTGTACACCGTCGAGCCCAAGGACCTCCTGGCCGCTGACCGAGCAGCCGAGGCTGCCGGCTGGTCCTTGATCGGCGTCTGGCATTCGCACACCCATACCATGGCCTACCCTTCGCCAACCGACATAGACCAGGCCCCCGACCCCGAGTGGCACTACGTGCTTGTTTCTCTGAAGGGCGCCGAGCCGGTCCTGCGCAGTTACAGGATCGTGGGAGGCGAGGTTCGAGAGGAGCCGGTCGCCACGCCCGCCAGGGGGGCAAGCGAGGCCTGACTAGAACGAGGCGACAAACGCCATCGCCGCCCCCTTTGGTTGCTGCGCTGATGCCACTAGGGCTTGTTTTGCGCAGGCACTGAGCTTGTCCCGGTGGATACCCTAGAATGGTGACCCGGAAGGTCGGGTTTGCCCGGTCCGTCGAGACGTGTTGGGAGATGCCGTGACAGTCGAAGTGCGCCTGCCGAACATTTTGCGGCCGATGGCAGGTGGGGAAGCATCGGTGAAGGCCGACGGGGCCACCGTCGGGGAGGTGTTCGACGACCTCGTACGCCAGTACCCGGGCCTGGCCTCCTCGTTGCTCACTCCAGAAGGTGAGATGCACCGGCACCTCAACGTCTTCGTCAACGACGAGGACATCCGCTACCTGGGCAAGCTCGATGCCAAGATCGGCGACGCCGATACGGTCACGCTCATGCCAGCGGTGGCAGGGGGATAGCCGTGACCCGTTACGAGAACATCCTCGACACGATCGGCAACACTCCGCTTGTCGATATCAGCGAGCTCAGCCCGAACCCCCGGGCGCGCCTGCTGATAAAGCTTGAAGGCCTCAACCCGGCCGGCTCGGTGAAAGACCGGGCGGCTAAAGCGATGATCGAAGAAGCGGAGAAAAACGGCAGCCTCAGGCCCGGCCAGCGTATTCTCGAATCCTCCTCTGGAAATACGGCTGCGGGACTGGCCATGATCGCAAAGGTGAAGGGGTACCTCTTTACCGTCGTTGTCCCGGAGAACGTGTCAGTCGAGCGCATCAAGCTCCTGAAGGCGTTCGGCGCTGACATAATCAGTTCGCCTGCTGCGGAGGGTTCCAACGGCGCCATGAGGCGGGCGCAGGCATTGGCAAAAGAGCACCCGGATTGGTGGTTCTCTTACCAATATGGCAACCCGGCCAACCCGAAAGCCCACTACGAGGGTACGGGGCCTGAGATTTGGCGAGATTGCCCGGAGGTGACCCATTTCATCGCCGGGCTGGGTACCGCGGGGACAATCATCGGAGTCGGGCGTTTCCTGAAAGAGCGTAACCCTTCGATTAGTGTCTGGGCGGTCCAGCCGCCGGCGGGCGAAACCGTCGAAGGGCTAAAAAGCCTGGACGAAGGTTTTATCCCGCCCATTTTCACTGAAAACGACGGTTATTCACTGCTTGACCGTAGCCGGATAGTTGGGCCCAGGGAGAGCATCGAGTGGGCCAGGCGACTGGCCGACGTCGGGGTCTTTGCCGGCATATCGACGGGGGCGGCGATGGCTGGTGTAGCCAGGTGCGCTTCAGAGATTGACGAAGGGACGATCGTGACTGTGTCGCCAGACGGTGGTTGGAAGTACCTCTCCACTGACGTCTGGACCGGCGACCTGGAAGCGGTCGTCGAGCGGGCGCGCCACGAGCTGTACTTCTAACTTGGCCTGACCCTTCTACCTGCGCAGTCCGCGACGCAAGCGCTCCCGTAGCGTAGGCTCACCCCGAAATGGACGACCGACCAATTGGGATGTTCGACAGCGGGTTCGGCGGGCTCACGGTGGCCAGGGCGCTGATCGACCTTTTGCCTGCGGAGGACCTCGTTTACGTCGGGGACACGGGCCGGTACCCCTACGGGCCCAAACGACTCGACGAGGTGCGCAAGTACGCCTCGCAGATCACGCGCAAACTCGTGGAAGAGCACGACGTCAAATTGGTCGTCGTCGCCTGCAACACGGCCACAGCAGCGGCGCTGGAGCTCCTGCGCTACGACTACGACGTGCCTCTTGTAGGTGTGATCGACCCGGGCGTGCGAGCGCTCTTGTCGGTCACCCGGACCGGCCGGGTAGGGGTCATCGGCACAGTCGGGGCAATTGGGTCGGGCGCCTACCAACGGGCGGTCCAGGCGCGGCGGTCTTTAACGTCCGGCGGTCTCCCGGTCCAGCTCACCAGCACTGCCTGCCCGGGTTTTGTTGAGCTCGTCGAACAGGGCCGGGTGCGAGGCCAAGAGCCGCTAGCCCTGGCGGAGCGGCTGCTGGCGCCAGTTGTTGCTGGGAAAGTGGACGCACTCCTGCTCGGCTGCACCCATTATCCTTACCTGGCGCGCACAATAGGGGAGGTGGTGGGCCCCGAGGTGGTGCTGGTCAGTTCGGCGGAAGAGACGGCCTTCGAGGTCCGTGAGATCCTCCTGGACGCCGGCCTCGGGAGCCGCACCGTCTCAAAGGGTAACCACGTTTGGATCTCCTCCGGGGAGGTGGACGGCTTCGTGCGGTTGGGGCAACATTTCTTTGGCCCCGAGCTCGACCAGGCGGAGCACTGGGAGCCTCCGCCACCGCGCCGAGTGGATTAAGCGGAACGACTCGAAGTGGCTCAGCAAACGCTGGGGTCGACTGGAGGGAGGGGAGTGGCGGAGGACGAGCCGTTTTCTATTACGGTGCTCGGGACGGATGGCAGCTACCCGGGGCCGGGCGGCGCTTGTAGCGGGTACCTGTTGCGGGCTGGGGGCTTTGCCACCTGGATGGACGCTGGCTCCGGGACGATGGCCAATTTGCAGACGCACATATCGCTGGCAGACCTGGGCGCTGTAGTCGTTAGCCACTCCCACCCTGATCATTGGAGCGACCTGGAAGGGCTGTACATCGCCATGCGTTACTTCGTCGGCCGGCGCGGGCTCCCCGTCTACGCGCCAGCAGGGTTACGGGACCTGATGAGGGGCGAGACGCCGGACGGGACCCTGGACTGGAGGGTGGTCGGTGACGGCGAGAGCGCTCAGGTCGGCCCGGCGCGGTGGAGCTGGTCCCGGACGGACCATCCCGTCGAGACGCTGGCGGCGCGGGTCGAAGTCGGCGGCCGTGCGCTGGCCTATTCTGCCGACACAGGCCCCGCGTGGGAGCTGAGCCAGCTGGGGGGAGGCGTCCAGGTGGCCCTGGTGGAGGCGTCCCTCAGCCTCGCGGCGGAGGGCTCGATCCAGCACTTGAGCGCCCGGCAGGCCGGCGCCACGGCGGCGGCGGCCGGAGCGGAGCGGCTCATCATCACCCACCTCACCCCGCCTATCGACCGAGGGGTAGCCCGGGAGGAGGCGGCTGCGGCGTTCGGGAGTGACGTCCAAGTGGCGGAAGTGGGCAAGACATGGCTGATCTGAGCGGTCCCGGCACCCGGTCGGACAGCCGGCGCCCGGATGAGCTGCGGCCGGTACGCCTGGAGAGGGACTTCACCGAGTTCGCCGCCGGTTCGGTGCTCGTCAGGATGGGTAGGACAGCGGTCCTGTGTACAGCTTCGTTTTCCGAGGAGCCGCCCCGGTGGTTGCGGGGGACGGGAAAGGGATGGGTCACGGCAGAGTACTCGATGCTGCCGGGCTCGTCCCCCGAACGCGTCGAAAGGGAGGCGGCCCGCGGCCGTCAATCAGGCCGGACCCAGGAAATTCAGCGTTTGATCGGGCGGAGCCTGCGCGCCGTGACGGACCTGTCGGCCCTCGCTGACCAGCAAGTGACCCTCGACTGCGATGTGCTCCAGGCCGACGGCGGCACCAGGACGGCCAGCATCGTGGGCGCGTGGGTAGCGCTGCACGATGCGTCTAACCGCATGTTGGCCGCCGGTCACCTACCCTCCCACCCGGTGAGGGAAGGTTGTGCCGCGGTGTCGGTGGGGATAGTTCACGGCACGCCGATGCTGGATCTCGCCTACGTCGAGGACGCAGGGGCGGAAGTCGACATGAACGTGGTCATGACCAGCTCGGGAGCCCTCGTGGAGGTGCAGGGGACCGCGGAGGCGGCTCCTTTTTCCAGGAAGGAGCTTGACGAGATGCTGGCTCTGGCCGAAGCCGGTATCGCCCGCCTGCTCCGCGCACAGGCGGACGTCGTAGCTACCCCGCCGCCCAAACGTGACCCCCGGGGTTTGCCTATCCGTGGCTGAGCTCGGCCGCTTCGTCCTGGCCACGACCAACCCCAACAAGGCACGGGAGATCCGCGAGATCCTTTCGAGCTCCGGTCTCGAAGTCGAGCTGGTAGACCGGCCCGAAGGGGTGCCCGAGGTCGAGGAGACCGAGGAGACCCTGCTTGGCAACGCCCGCCTCAAGGCGACCACGCTGGTGCGGGCGACGGGCCTGCCGGCTATAGCCGAGGACACCGGCATAGAAGTTGCCGCCCTCGATGGCGCACCGGGCGTGCGCTCGGCCCGTTACGCCGGAGAGCCTCCGGACGAGCAGGCCAACGTGGACAAGGTCCTGGCCAACCTGGCCGGCCGCCAGGGCCCTGACCAGCGACAGGCGAGGTTTGTGACCGTGGCGGTGGCGGTCTGGCCCGATGGCAGGGAGGTCAGCGCACAGGGGACGGTGGACGGGTGGATCGCCGAAGAGCGACGAGGGCGCGGTGGGTTTGGCTACGACCCGGTGTTCGTGCCGGCAGAGGCAGATGGCCGCACCTTCGGCGAGCTCGCAGAAGAGTCGGCCGATGCCAAGAACACCCTCTCCCACAGAGGCCGGGCCTTCAGGGCGCTCGCCACCAAATTAAGTGGTGCAGCTTAATTTGCCTTTTAAGAGCGGGCGCGAAGATATGCGTATGAGCGGACGCGAGAGCCGCGACAACGGGAACGCCGGCTATCGAGCTGGCGATCCCGGCCCTGGTCCCGAGCCGGACGATGCCGCCGCCGCTATCCTCCCTGCTCCTGCTCCTGCTCCTGCTCCTGCTCCTGTCCCCGGCCCGCCGGCCTCTCCCGGCGTGGGCGCGGCGCCCGTGGACGCTGCGCCGCTGGGCGGCCCTCCTCCGCGTGAGGGAGGTGCGCAGGAGGCCGAAACAGCCCCAAAGGGCCAAGAGGTGGAGGAAAACGGCGAAGAGCACGCAGGGAAAAAGAAGAAGCGGCGCCGGTGGCTCCCGCGCACCGTTCGCCACCTGGCCGAACTGCTGCTCGTCGGTTTCATCCTCGAGTACTTCGTCATCCCCCAGATCGGCGGCACCCATAAGGCGCTGAACGTGCTGGCCTCGGTCAACCCGTGGCTGCTCGTGGCCGGCCTCGTGCTCGAGATCCTGTCCTGGGTGGCCTACTTCGAACTGACCCGCTCGCTGATCCCGAAGAGCTCCGACCCGGGTTTCGCCGCCCTTTCCAGGATCCAGCTCTCCACGCTCGGTCTTAGCCATTGCCTGCCCGGAGGCAACGCCATGGGCTACTCGCTCGGGTACCGCCTGCTGATGCGGACCGGCGTCGGGGGCACGGATGTGGCGGTGGCACTGGCCACGCTGGGGCTGGGTTCGGCGGTAGTGCTCAACGTGATCTTCTGGCTGGCGCTGGTGATTTCGCTGCCGGTCTACGGGTTGCAGTCGGGATACCTGTTCGTGGCCGTTGCCGGTCTGTTGCTCATGGCGCTCATCGCCGGCCTCGTCGTCCTGTTGACGAGAGGCGACCAGCGGGCGATGCATTTTTTGACCGCCGTGGGGAGGCGGGCGCCCTTCCTTCACCCAGAGACACTTCCGCGGCTGTTCAGCCAGCTGGTGGGCCGGGTCGAGGCGCTGTCCAAGGACCGGCGCTTGCTGGCGAAGGCCGTTTTGCTGGCCGCCGCGAACTGGCTCTTCGACGCGGCGTCCCTGCTCGTCTTCCTGGGCGCGTTCGGCCGGTGGCTGGACCCCGTCGCCCTCCTGGTGGCATACGGGGTGGCCAACATCGTGGCGGCGCTGCCGATCACACCGAACGGCCTGGGGGTGATGGAGGCCACGCTGAGCGGCATCCTCGTGGGCTTCGGCACTCCCCGGACGATTGCCATCTGGGGTGTCATTGGCTGGAGGCTCGTCAACTTCTGGTTGCCGATCCCGCTTGGAGGGGCAGCCTATTTGTCCCTTCGTGTTCACCCGCCCGCCGGCGACCAGGCTGGTCTGGCGGCGCGACGGGCGGAGTGGCGGGCGCGGTGGCGGTGGGCCGTCGAGCTCTTCGGGATGGCGACGATCAACCAGGACATCCCGGACGAGTTGGCCGTCATGGCGACGACGATCGAGAAGGACGACGTCGAGGGCGTGGAGGGCAAAGCCGACGTCGGTAGGGCCGACGTTGGTAGGGCGGACGTCGGTGGTCCGCCGGTCGAAGCTGCCGGTTCTACGCCCAACGGTGCCAGC
>Ga0187783_10002854_pt1 | contig 12801 bp, 5 predicted proteins | sample 1015_SJ02_MP02_2_FD_132471 | JGI IMG/M metagenome (GOLD analysis project Ga0187783, IMG submission 132471) | Tropical peat soil microbial communities from peatlands in Department of Meta, Colombia - 1015_SJ02_MP02_20_MG | ecosystem: Environmental > Terrestrial > Soil > Wetlands > Peat | place...
GCGCGGCCACCTGGAGCTCTTGGTACAACCAGCCGACGGCGCAGCTCTACCATGTGGCGCCGGATTTTCGGTTTCCCTCTTGGGCCACGGGCGCGCAGCAGGACAGCGGATCGATGGGCGTTCCTACGCGCAGCGGCCACAGTGAGATTTCGAATCACGATTGGACGGGGATGTGCGCGGGTGACGAATCCGGTTACACAGCGCCGGATCCGCTGCATCCCGAAATACTTTTTGGCGACGACGTGACGAAATGCAATGTGATCACGGGAGAAACGCAGAACGTTTCGCCGGAGCTGAGCCGCAAGGGACCGTTTCGCAGGACCTGGACGCTTCCGCTGGTTTTTTCCGAGGGCAATCCTCATGCGCTGTACTTCGGCGACCAGTTTTTATTTAAGACTGTGGATGGCGGGAATAGCTGGGCGCAGATCAGTCCGGATTTAACGCGCGAAGATCCTGGCGTTCCGCTGAATCTCGACGAAGCGACGGCGGCCGACGCACCTTGGAGCAAGCGCCGCGGCGTGGTGTACACGATTGCGCCTTCGCCGATTCCTGCAGATGCGGGGTTGGTTTGGGTCGGCACGGACGACGGCTATATCCAGAGAACAGCGGACGGCGGAAAAACGTGGCAGAACGTGACGCCGCCGGAACTCACGCCGTGGAGCAAGATCGTGATGATGCAGGCTTCGCACTTTGACGCGAACGAAGCGTATGCGGCGGTGGACCGCCATCGTTTGGAAGACAACGATCCCTACATTTATCGCACGCGCGATGGCGGCAAAACCTGGCAGCGGATTACGAAGGGCTTGCCGACAGGCGTTTACATGCAAACCGTGAAGGAAGATCCGATCCGCCAAGGTTTGCTGTTCGCGGGCACCGAGCTTGATGTTTTCGTTTCGTTCAACGACGGCGATGATTGGCAATCGCTGCAACTGAATTTGCCGCCTGTGTCGATGCGCGATCTGGCCATTCACGGCGATGACTTGATTGTGGCGACGCATGGGCGCGGCTTCTGGGTGCTCGACGACATCACCGCGCTGCGGCAGATGACTGAAAAAGTGGCGCAGTCGGATGCTTGTTTGTTCCGGCCGGCTCAGGCGATTCGCATGCACCATGGGAATGATTACGCGTCGCCCATGCCGCGCGATGAAGCGCTGGCTGAAAATCCTCCGGTTGGCGCGATGCTTGATTATTTTTTGAAGAGCGCTGCTGCCGGAGCTGTCGTAATCGAGATTTTGGATACTCGCGGCCAAGTGGTCCGACGGTATTCAAGCGAGGATCGGGTGCCAGCGGTGAAACCGGAGAAGTTGCAATTTCCAGCCTTCTGGAAAAAAGCGCCTCAACCTCTGTCAGCGGCCGCGGGGATGCACCGCTGGATTTGGGATCTTCAGTACACTCCTGTTGCGGGGGCGCCGCGGCTCGACGACGATGAACTTTTTCGTGCTCCGAGCGGTGTCATGGCGCTGCCCGGAGCTTACACGGTGAAATTGACCGTCGGAGGGCAGAGCTACTCTCAGCCGCTGACCGTTGCGATGGATCCGCGCATACCGGTTGGCGCGACGGAGCTGCAGAGGCAGTTCGATGCTTCGATCGAGATATCGCGGCAGCAATCGGCGATCAGCGACGCTCAGCGCGGCGTGCGACGGCTTCTTTCGCAAGCGCACCCGCTGCGGCCGCAGGTTACGAACAATGCGTCACTGGCTGCGGCCCTCGACGCGCTGATTGAGAAGGCGGAGGACATCGCCGGACCTCCGCCGGCTCGTTACGGCGTTCCGCCGTCGAAACCGCCGAAAGAAGAGCCGGATTTGTCTTCGCTGGCCGCCAAGTTCGCGCAGATTTTCTCCGCTATGAACAGTGGTGATGCAGAACCAACTGCTGAGGCCATGGCGGCAATCGGCGAGGCCGAAAGCCAGACAAAGTCCGTTATCGCGAAATGGAATTCTCTAACCAGCGGAGACCTGCCCGCGGTGAATTCGCAACTGAAACAGGCTGGCCTCGCGCCGATCGACATTGACCTGCATAAGCCCGCACCTGACCCGGCGCCGCCGACAGAGGACAGCGGGCGAGGCTTGCGTCCGGATTGAATAAGACCGGCAGCGATCAGACGCTCCTTGATCTTGACTGACCGCATCTTGCAGTTACGCATGAGTATATTGTACTGCCACGACGGCTATTTGCCTCAGTTAATGCGCATTTGCGTTTCCCCGCGAACACGCAGTCATTACTTGCCGCGAGGAGCCCTGTTTTCGAACGCGGCTTATGGTTTGCATGCGTCGACCGTCGCGACGGCGGACGGATCTTCGTTTGTCTCGGTGCCGGCTGTGGCAATTGGCACGTGGCCGGGGCTCGATGCGTTCGCAGCTGGCGTGACGGCTGCGGTGGAGGGCGCAGCGGGAAGTGGCGCGAGCTTGTATTTGTCGAGGAGGGCGTTCACCGTCGGGAGCTTTTGCGATTGCAGTTCACGCCAGGCGATGATTCGCTGGGAAAGACCGGAACAGGAATCGGAGATGGCTTCGAGGGCCGATTCCGAGGGAGCCGCGTCACCGACTTCGATCATGAAGTTGATGCGGGCCAGATCGCGGTTGATGGGACCGATGCCGGGATTTTTGTTTGAGCCGCTGAAAATCATTTCGAGCTGCGTGTTCAGTGCCTTCACTGCGTCGGCAGCCTCTTTTGTTTCAGGATGATCCTTCAGGCTCGCGTTGAGAATCTTCGAGCGATCCTGGATCGCTTCGCGCAGTGGCACGGCGGAGTTGTATGCGTCGAAGCTGGAGCGCAGCCCTGCGTCGATGCGCAGCACGGACTCGAACTGCAGCGCGAGATCGGCTTGCGAGGCGTGGACTCGCGGATCGAGTGCGATGGTGAAAGGCTGCGCGAGCTCTTGACTGCCGGCTACGAGAGTGGCGGTGTACTGACCCGGGACGGCCAGAGGACCGAGCGTCTGCTCGCGCGGAGTGTCGCCGGCGACGGCGTGATCGGATAGCGTGTATTCAAGATAGTCGAGGGTATTGCCGTAATAGCTGTATTGCAGCGCCGGCGGCGAATCGTAGCGCAGGTCCCAAACGAAGCGATTCAGTCCGGCATTCGTCGTGAGTTGCGGGAGCGGGCCGAACCAGTAATCGGGAACATTTTTGATAATCGTGTCAGGCGGAGGCGGCTGGTTTGAGAAACGCTTGATGAGATTGCCTTGCGAGTCGCGAATTTCAAGCGCGATGGGTTTCGTGGGAGCAGATTTCAGATAGTAATAAAACATGGCGCCGTCGGGCGGATTCGATGCGGCCGGAATTTCGGGAGGCAGCGGAGTTTCCTGATCGTTATCCCAGCGCGTTCGAATTGCGGTTGCCGGACGGAGCAGATAGGCATCGGAAGCGACTGTCGAAGCGCCGGCTTGGCGAAGCGGTGAAATATCGTCGAGCACCCAGAGCGAACGGCCGTATGTGGCGACGACGAGATCGTTGTCGTGGACGACCAGGTCGCGCATATCGGACGTTGGAAGATTGAGATCAACTGATTGCCAGCGTTCGCCGTCGTCGAAAGACACGTACACGGCGTCAGCGGTTCCGGCGTAGAGCAAGCCCTTGCGCACAGGATCTTCTCGGACCACGCGAGCGACCCAGCCCGATTGCAGGCCATCCGTGATTTTCTGCCATGATTTTCCGGCGTCGCGAGTGCGATAGATGTACGGCGTATCATCATGGCGATTTTCGATGGTGATGTAGGCGGAGTTCGCGTCGAAGTGCGAGGCTTCGATATTTATCACGGTGCTGTCGGGCTTCAGCTTGGAAGGCGATACGTTCTGCCAGGTCAGGCCGCCATCTTGCGTAGACTGAATGATGCCGTTGCCGGTCCCGACCCAGATGGTTCTGGCGGCGATGGGCGACAGTGCGATCGCAGAGATGGCGTCGTGTCCGCGCGGGCCTTGGACATCTTTCAGCGCTTCATCCTTCTCATCATCGTCTTCTGCCTCGAAGGCCATATCGTTGGAATCCGCCTCGATCTCGTGTCCGCCGGGATTCGCGCGATTGCCGGATGTGGTCGAGTTGGGGCGTTGCGCGAGATCGGGGCTGATGGCTTGCCAGCTCTCGCCGCCATTGCTGGTTTTCATCAAATATTGCGTGCCTAGGTAGAGCGAGTGCGGATCGAGCGGCGAGAAAAGAAGTGGCGCCATTTCGGCGGTACGGTATTTGTCCGTGCGGACAAATACGTGGGAGATCTGTCCGGTAGATTTATCGAAGCGCACCACGCTGCCGTACCAGCCGCCCGAATAAACGATGTCGGGATTCAACGGATCGGGAGCAATGAAGCAAAATTCAAAGCCGCCGATGGAAAACCAGTCGCGATAGGTGATTTCGCCATAATCGCTGCGATTCGGGACGGCAGCGGTGCCGCTATCCTGCTGCGGGGCGTAGGCGACGTAGGGAAATTGGTTGTCGGTGATCACGTGGTAGAACTGCCCGGTGGCCTGGTTGTACCAGGAATTCCACGTCTTGCCGCCATCAACGCTGATCGTGGCGCCTTGATCGACGCCCAGAATCATGCGTTGCGGATTTTGGGGATCGATCCACATGACGTGGTAGTCGTCGCCGCCGGGAGCGCCTTTGAAGGCGGAAAAATGTTCGCCGCCATCGGTCGAGCGATACGTGGTGGTCTGCATCACATAAACAACGTCGGGATTGCGCGGGTCTGCGAAGATGCGGCTGAAGTACAAATTACCTTCAATGCGCGGATCGGTAGTGATCTTGCGCCAGGATTCGCCGGCATCGTCGGAGCGGTAGAGACCTTGGCCCGTGATCGCGAAAACGCGGCGGCCGCGATTGCCGGGAGCGACGGCTAAGCCGGTGCGGTCCAGGGGCTCGGAAGGCAAGCCCTTGCCGGCGACTTGCATCCATGTCGAGCCCTCGTCCATGGATTTGTAAATCCAACCATCCGGAGTTGTGGCGGGGCCAAACCCATCGCGAAATTCGCGCGGGTGCCAGACCGCAGCGTAGAGAACGCGTGGATTGCCGGGATCGGCAACCATGTCTGCGACGCCGGCGAAATCATCCTTGTAGAGAGTTTTTGTCCAGGTCCTGCCGCCATCGCTGGATTTGAAAACGCCGCGAGCGGGGCTGGCGGGCGCGACCTTGAGTATGGGATGGCCGAGTGCGCCAACGATAATGATGTCGGGATTGCGGGGGTCGACGATGATCGAATTGATGTAGCGGACATCGTCCAGCCCGATGTGAATCCAACTGGCACCCGCATCGGTCGACTTGTACATTCCGTTGCCTGGGGTTTGCTCGCCAGTGCCGACGTAAATGATGTTGGGATTCGACGGCGCAATGGCGACGGCGCCGATAGAAGCGACGTGTTCGGAGTCAAAGATGGGTTCCCAAACTTCACCGCTGTCCGTCGTCTTCCAAACGCCTCCGCCGGGAGTGCCAATATAATAAGTCGAGGGGTCGCCGGGGATTCCAGCCACGGCTGAAACGCGTCCGGCGCGATGCGGGCCAATCAGTCGCCAGCGCATCGCCGAGTAAAGGCTGGGGTCAACCAGGGCGGACCCAGGAACGTCAGCGGCGGCAGGCGGAGCGGATTGTTGGGCGAATGCGGGCGCGATCATAGGGTCGGGCAGTAAAACCAGACTTAACGAAGCCAGAATGAATCGGGCAGGAATCACGGACGCCTCCAGGTAAGTTCAAAAGTCTATCATTCCGAGCGAGCCATCCGGCGGAAGGATCGACGCCCACGATGGTGGGAGTCTGCGAATCCAATCTGGATCTGCGGCAATAGAACGCGTTCCTACAAAGGCGGGCTGCAATTCTCCGGTTTGCGCATTAGTCAAGGATTTGATTCTTTGCGCAGACATGGTGCACGCCTCCTTGACTTGACATATTCTTCACGGAAGTATACTGTGTCGCAGTATGTTTAACCGCGAACTCAAAAAGGGCAGCGCCGAATTCCTGGTTCTCTCCCTAATCGAAATGCGTCCGCGCCATGGATATGAGATAGGCAAGCTGATTGAGGCGCGCTCCAAAGGGCGCATCCAATTTCGAATCGGCTCGCTCTATCCCATCCTCTGCCGTCTTGAACATCGAAATCTAATTGCCGGTCGCTGGGTGGAAAAGGCCGGAGAGCGCCGACGCAGATTTTACCGCTTGACGCCGGCCGGCCGTAAATTTCTCGCCGCCCAGCGCGGCATCTGGGATGAATTCGTGATGACCATCAATCACATCGTGAGACTGGACCATGCTTGATTGGACGCAATACGTCCGCCAAAATCTCCGGGTTTCTGGCTTGCAGGTCGAACGTGAGGCTGAAGTCGTGGAAGATCTGGCCGAGCAACTCGAGGATGCCTATGCCGATGGCTTGCAGCGTGGATTGAGTCCGTCGCAAGCCGAAGCCGCCACCAAAAACCACATAGTCGATTGGCGCGCTCTGGCGAACGAGGTGGAACGCTCGCGGGTTGGAAGGGAGACTTCGATGACCGCCCTACAGAACCGCGCTGAAGATCGAAGCATCGCCACGCATGGCGAGTTTTCTCTCTGTTCCGGGGTAATGCGCGACGCTCGTTACGCCTTCCGCATGCTGGCGAAAAGTCCCGGCTTCGCCGCTGTTGCCATTCTTACGCTGGCTCTGGGAATCGGTGCTAACACCGCCGTTTTCAGCGTGTTCAACGGCATGCTGTGGCGTCCTTTGCCGGCCAAAGACCCCGGGCAACTTGTTGTGCTCACCGCAAAGACTTCCGGGGATGCATTTGATAGGTCCCTTTCCTATCCAGATTTGCTTGATTATCGCGAACTGAAACAGGTCTTCGCCGATGTCACGGCCGTCACTCCTCGTCCCGTCAACCTTGGAGCTGATGGCCGCGCTGAGCGGGCCTGGACCGAGTTCGTCATGGGGAACTACTTCTCCCTGCTCGGCGTGCAAATGGTCCGCGGCCGCGCTTTCGGTCCGGAGGAAGGTTTGATCGAAGGCAAGGACCCATTGATGATTCTCGGCTACAAGTTTTGGCAGCACCGGTTCGGAGGCGATGCTGGTGTTATTGGCCACACCGTCGAAGTGAATCAGCACGCCTTCACGATCATTGGGGTTGCGCCCGCAGACTTTCACGGCACTTATTTTTTTATCGAGCCCGATTTTTATTTGCCCGTCACCATGCTTTCAGAACTTGAACCTTCCGATTTAAAGGGGCTGCTCAAGGACAGAAACGCCAGCCTGTTTGTTGCTATGGGGCGCTTGCGCCCTGGGATCACGTGGCAAAAGGCCAAAGCAGCTACTGGGCCGGTCAATCAACGACTTCAGAAACTTTATCCGGATACTCATGCCAGCTATTCGCTCCAAGTTTATCCGGAACTGAAAGCTCGGCCACAGCCCGGCGCGGTGGCCGAGTTTATGCCTGAGATTGTTGCGGCTTTCATGAGTTTGGTGGGGCTCGTTCTGATTATCGCCTGCGCCAACGTCGCGAATCTGATGATCGCCCACGCCAATGGACGGAGGAAGGAAATCGCCACTCGTCTCGCCTTGGGTGCGAAACCTTGGCATGCAGTGCGCCAATTGCTCACTGAAAGCGTACTGCTCTCTGTTGCCGGCGGAATCGCCGGATTGGCCCTTTCGCACTGGGCTGGTCTGGCACTGATGTCGGTGCATATTCCCACTGACATTCCTTTACGCCTTTTCGATCTGCGCATGGATTACCGCATTTTTGGTTTTGCTTTTCTGATCGCTCTATTCACCGGCGCCTTGGCAGGAATCTTTCCCGCTCTGCGAATCTCACGCACAGACATCGTTGAGACACTCAACGAGAGCGGTCGCTCAGGAGGAATGTCGGCCCGCCAGAACCGTTTGCGCAGCGCATTAGTTATCGCACAGGTCGCCGTTTCGGTCCTGCTTCTTGCCAGCGCCGGCTTTTTCGTCCGCAGCTTTCAAAAAGCAGCTCGCACGGACATGGGATTCCGAGTGGATCATCTGTTGAAGCTGTCGGTCGATCTCGGGCTTCAGGGCTATACTGCGGACCGCGGACAGCAATTCTACGAACAAGTTCAGCAGCGCGTAAGGACCTTGCCCGGTGTTCGCGATGCCACCGTTTCCGCGGTCGTTCCAATGGGCTACGTCGCTGATGAGACCAGCATCTTTCCAGAGGGAGAAGTCTCCTCGGCCAAATCGCAGGCAGAAAGTGTATTGTCAGACTCTGTCCAGCCCGGGTATTTCCATACCCTTGGCGTCCAGCTCATTGAAGGGCGTGAATTCGCCACCACCGACACAGCAAGATCTCCAAAAGTCGCAATCGTTAACGAAGCGTTCGCCCAGAGATTTTGGCCGCAACAAGATCCGCTGGGGAAAACCTTTCAGACCGACAGGAAGGGACCGGCGGTTCAGATCGTGGGACTCACTCGCACCGGCAAGTACAACTTCCTGTATGAACCTCCTTTTCCCTACGTCTACTTTCCTCTGGAACAGAGGTATTCCGCGTCCGCAACACTGTTTGTATATACCGAAGGCGATCCGCTGCAGATCGCGGGGCCCGTGCAAGAAGTGGTACACCAGTTCGACGCCGCTTTGCCACTTTATGACGTCATGAGCATGAAAGCTCACGTTCAGAACGGCAAGCCGCTACTCTTCCCGCGGCTGGCTGCTGTGCTTGTGGGTGTGTTTGGACTGCTCGGTCTGGTATTGGCGTGTGTCGGAGTCTATAGCGTAGTTGCCTACTCGGTCAGCCAACGCACACGCGAAATCGGAATCCGCACGGCCCTTGGAGCGCAACGTTCGAACGTGCTGAAGTTGGTGCTCAAGCAAGGAATGATCCCAGCCCTCATCGGCGCTAGTATCGGCGTCATGCTCGCCTTTCTTCTCTTTCACGGATTGCACTCCGTGTTGTATGGCGTGCACACCACCGATCTCTTCACCTTAGCGATTGTCTCGGCTCTCATGCTGGCCGTAGCTTTGGTTGCCAGTTGTATCCCGGCGCTGCGTGCGATCCGCGTGGATCCTATGCTCGCACTGAGACACGAATAATTCTATTCAGCCGCTTAGCAATGTTTGCGCAAGCGATCAACAAAACCAAGCAAACGGCACAGTGCGAAAATTGGCCGGCGGTGCTCGACTCATGAAGGCCAGGGGCCGGGTTCCGGCACCAAGTTTCCGATTTCCCGACTTCTCCGGAGCGCAAGCGGAAATGACCGCGATCGCCGGCGCGATTCCGAAGAGCCCGCACTCCGCTTGAACCACGCGCGCTCGACGAACTCCGCGCCCGAGGATCTCAGCGATGACAATTTTTGACTAGTTGCCAGGGGCTGGTCCCTTTTTCGCGTGCGTATACGCATACCCCCCGCTTCGTTGACTTGCCCTCGGGCACGACCTAAGATGTCGCCAAATGGTGGACTCCCCGTCTCCGTCTACGCAGCCCTCCGGCCAAACGATGATCGGCCGCACCATTTCGCACTACCGCGTCATAGAGAAACTCGGCGGCGGTGGCATGGGCGTGGTCTATAAGGCCGAAGACACCGAGCTCGGCCGCTTTGTCGCCTTGAAATTTCTGCCCGAAGAAATGGCGCAAGACCCGCAGGCGCTCGAGCGTTTCCGTCGTGAGGCCCGGGCGGCGTCGGCCCTCAACCATCCCAACATCTGCACTATCTACGAAATCGGCAAACAAGATGGGCGCTTCTTTCTGGCGATGGAATTTCTCGACGGCAAAACGTTGAAGCACTCAATTTCCGGTAAGCCGATGCCGCTCGAAGAGACGCTGGAGTTGGCCATTGAGATCGCTGATGCTCTCGACGCGGCTCACACCGCAGGGATCGTTCACCGAGATATTAAACCGGCGAACATTTTCGTCACGAAGCGGGGCCACGCCAAGATTCTCGACTTTGGGTTAGCCAAGACGACTGCATCGGTGTCATCCATGTCAGCGACGGCGACGCAGGACAGCCCCGGCGTTTCGGCGGAGCACCTCACCACTCCTGGCAGCACAATCGGCACCGTGGCTTACATGAGCCCGGAACAGGTACGAGCAAAGGAACTAGATGGACGCAGTGACCTGTTCAGTTTCGGTGTGGTGCTCTACGAGATGGCCACAGGCGCGGCACCGTTCCGCGGCGAATCCACGGGCGTCATCTTCGAGGCGATCTTGAACCGTGCTGTCGTGCCCGCTGTGCGACTAAATCCGGACGTACCGACGAGGTTCGAAGACATCATCAACAAGGCGCTGGAGAAGGATCGCGAGACGCGCTACCAGCACGCCGCTGACATGCGCGCTGATTTGAAGCGGCTGCGCCGCGAGAGCCAATCGGGACATACTTCGGCGGTCGCGGAAAGCGGGGCTTATTCGTCGGCGACGATCGCGGCAAGCCATCACTCGGGAACGATGGATGCGCGCAGCGGAACTTCGCGCGCGGAAATGCCAACGGCGCGAGGCGGCTCAGGAAGCGCGCCTGCCGTGGTGGCCCCTGGGTCAGGACTGGCTCACCAAGCAATCAGTTCGACGGAACAAAGCGCGAGCGCAAAGGGGATTCCGTACAAAGCCATCGGTGCGGCAGTTGCGGCGATCGTACTGATTGCGGGGATGATTTGGTTCTTCAAAGGGCGCAGCAAAGCGCCGGCGTTGACGGAGCGCGACACCGTCGTGCTCGCCGCTTTCGCCAATTCCACCGGCGATCCCGTCTTCGACGAAACGCTGAAGACGGCGCTCGGCGTCGCCCTCAATCAATCGCCGTTTCTCAACGTCCTCCCGGACCGCAAAGTCGCACAGACGCTGCAATTGATGTCCCGGCCAGGCAACACGCCGCTCACTCCCGAAGTCGCCAGCGAGCTTTGCCAGCGCGCCAGCGGCAAAGCCTACATCGCCGGATCGATCAGCAGTCTCGGCAGCGAGTACGTGCTGGTCCTAAAAGCAGTGAACTGCCAAACCGGCGAGCCGCTTGCGGAGCAGCAAGTCACCGCGCAGACAAAGGAAAAAGTCCTCGACGCGCTGAGCGATGCCACCTCGAAATTGCGCCAGCAACTCGGCGAATCGTTGAGCACGGTGCAGAAGTACGACGTGCCTCTCGCCGAAGCCACCACCTCCTCGCTCGAAGCGCTCAAGGCCTTCACCACCGCGAGGCAACTGCGCAACGAGAAAGGTGAATCCGCTACGTTACCCTACGAGCAGCGCGCCATCGAACTTGATCCAAACTTCGCTATGGGTTATGCGGAAGTGGGACGCAGCTATAGCAACATGGGCGAAACCAGCCGCGCCTCCGAATATTTCACCAAAGCCTTCGCACTCCGCGAACACGCCAGTGAACGCGAGAAGCTGAGCATCTCTGCGTCCTACTACCAGTACGTCACCGGCGAGCTCGACAAGGCCGCCCAGATTTATCAAGAATGGATTTCTAGTTACCCTCGAGACTCTCGTCCTTACACGACTTTGGGCATCACGTACGCGGGGCTGGGACAATATGAGAAGTCAATCGACGAGTATCGCGAAAGCCTGCGCATCGAGCCCAATCTACTGCCCCCCTACGTCGATCTCTCCAACTCCCTGCTAGCTCTGCAACGCTTCGACGAAGCCCGGCAAGTGACTCAGCAGGCGCGCGAACGGAAATTCGATCATTTCATTTTGCATAACGCTCTTTACGCCCTAGGGTTTCTCAGCGGGAATTCCGCGGCGATGGCGGGAGAGCTGGGCTGGTTTGCCGGCAAGCCGGAAGAGTACATGGGGCTCTCGTTAGAGTCCGATACGCAGGCCTATACGGGCCACCTGGCCAAAGCACGCGAAATCATCGAGAAGGCGGAGGATAGCGCGATTCGCAACGACGCCAAAGAGTCAGCAGCGATCTGGCTGGAAAATGCGGCCATTCGCGAAGCGGCCTTCGGCAACTCGACCGCGGCGAAACAGACGGCCGCGGATGGGCTGAAGGTTTATCCAAACAGCCAAGGGGTTCAGGTTGAAGCGGCACTGGCGCTGGCCATGGCTGGCGACGCCGGGCGCGCAACGTCCATGGCGCAGGATTTAAACAAGCACTATGCGCTCGACACGCAAGTGCAAGCGATCTGGCTGCCCCCGATTCGCGCGCAAGTGGCCCTAGACGGCAAGAACGCCACGCAAGCCTTGAAGGAATTTCCGCCCGAGGGTCCGAGCGATTTCGGTCTAATTGCGTTCGTTGCCAATCTGTCGTGTCTCTATCCGACTTACGTTCGAGGCCAGGCCGATCTCGCCGCTGGACAAGGCGCAACGGCCGCCGCGGAATTCCAGAGGATTATCGATCACAGCGGCATCGTGTGGAACTGCTGGACCGGCGCGCTCGCGCATCTCGGCGTAGCCCGCGCAAATGCGCTTCAAGCGAAAACGGCGCAAGGCGCCGATGCCGATGCAGCGCGAGTCCGTGCGATCACCGCGTACAAATCGTTCCTGGATCTCTGGAAAGACGCCGACCCCGACATCCCAATCCTCGTGGCCGCCAAAGCCGAGTACGCGAGGTCGCAATAAATGGTCGAGTGATTTGGCTTGCTATCCCTGACGCGCGATGATCTTCCGCGCAGAACGTTTAGCTGTTGCTCGTCGAGGCGTGGGAGGTTGACGGTGAAGAGATTAGTCTCTAAAAGACGCAAGCCAACCTCGGCTGCACCGAAGACCGTCGAAGAATATCTTTTGCGCATTCCCGCACCCGCCCGCAGCACCTTGCAAACAGTTCGCACGATCATCAGTTCCGTAGTACCTACGGAAACCACCGAGGTCATCAGCTACGGAATGCCCGCATTTAAGACCTCAAAACTCCAGCTTAAGCCAAGCGGGGTCATCGTATGGTATGCGGGATTCGCAGAGCATTGGAGTCTGTTTCCAAGCGC
>Ga0187783_10002855_pt1 | contig 12792 bp, 12 predicted proteins | sample 1015_SJ02_MP02_2_FD_132471 | JGI IMG/M metagenome (GOLD analysis project Ga0187783, IMG submission 132471) | Tropical peat soil microbial communities from peatlands in Department of Meta, Colombia - 1015_SJ02_MP02_20_MG | ecosystem: Environmental > Terrestrial > Soil > Wetlands > Peat | place...
CGCGCTTTGATGCGCTTAGCGTCTTCGGGCGTCAGCTTGCGGCGCGCCACCTTCAGGTCGTAATGGGTCTGAAGATTGAGCCAGAATTCCGGACTATTGCCGAAGTACAGGCTCAGCCGGAGGGCGGTATCGGCGGTAATGCGCCGCCGATTGCTGACGATCTCGGCAATGCGGTTTGGCGAGATGCCGATTGCTTTGGCCAGTTGATTCTGCGACAGGCCGTACTCGACCAGAAATTCCTCCTTCAGCATGCCGCCGGGAGTGATTGGGGCAAATTCGTTCTTTGCCATCGACGTCTCTCCACTTAACGGTAGTCTACGATCCGAACCTCGTGTGGCTCACCCTCGACCCATCTGAAGATTACCTGCCACTGTTCGTTGATGCGAATCGAATAGAAGCCCTTCAGCCTGCCTTTCAGCTTCTCCATGCGATTTGACGGCGTCACCGCGAGATCCTCGAGCCCGCTGGCCGCATTAAACGCCTCAAGTTTGCGTTTGGCGGGAGGGGCGATGCCCTGGAACTGCCGCACGAAATGATCACGGAATAGGGCTTCGGTCCGAACATCGCCAAATGAGCAAATCATGCAATATTATACCGAATACCGCTACACGGTCAGGATGCATCGAGTTTTGACCAGTCTGAGTGTGCGCTTATGGATTAGCAAACTTTGCCAAATATGGTAAGATTTAAATGTTAAGGAGAATTCGACATGCCAACGCGCAATATCAGTCTGACGGCTGAGCAGGATGCGTTCGATGAGCAAGACCTAGAAGGAATCTCGAGGGTCTGACGGCGGCCGGTGGCAACGATACGCGCTAATCCATTGGCATGTACCCAATGGCCGTTCCTTTCGGCCTGAAATTTCACTCGCCGCCGATCCGCGCGCCCTTCTCGGCGACAGAGCGTTTCATCAAGAAGACGAGGAGCGTCAGGGCGAGCATCACGACGGCGAACATCCAAAAACAGTCGAAATATGATAGCGCTGATGCCTGTTGCTGACGCAAATTCTCCAGTGCCTGCCAAGCTAGTTGCTGTGCGGTTGCCGGATCGCCGGTCTGCTGCAAGAAACGCGCCTGAGCCTGTTCAATGAAAGACTGTACTGCTGGATTCAGTGGATCGAGGCTCTCGCCGAGCCGCAGCGCATGGAATTGATCGCGTCTCTCTTGAAAAGTCTGAGCTAAGGATGTTCCAACGCTGCCTCCCTCGTTGCGCAGGAGGCTCAATAAACCCACGGCTGCCCCTCGCAGCGCCGCCGGCGTGTAAAGATAGGCGGCCACATTCGCGGGCGCAAAGCACACCGACAGTCCTAACACCAGTACGACGCGCGGCCAGACGACCTGGTTCGGGCTGATAAAGAGATTCATTTGTGACATCCAATAGTTGCCGATGGCCATCAACGACAGTCCCACCCCGATCAACCATCGAGCATCTGTCCTGCGACCCAGCATGAAGCCGATGATCGGCATGGCAAACAATGCGAAGAATCCAGCCGGCGACATGACCAGCCCCGCGTCCAAGGCGCTGTAACCAAATAGCGACTGAAGCAAACCCGGCAAAGACGTGCTGGCACCGAAGAGCACAGCATAGGCACAAAAGATAATGATGCAGCACACACCGAAGTTTCGTTCACCCAATGGCCGGAAATTGACCACCGGATTGGGGCTGCGCAATTCCCAGAAGATCAGCCCGACCAGACCTGCCGAAAAGAAAATGGCCAACGTCTGCACGCGCCAAAATGGATCGCTTAGCCAGTCCCATTCTTGACCCTTGCTGAGCATCACTTCCCAGCAGACCATGACGATAACCAACAGCGACAAGCCGATAGAATCGAAATGCAGCGGCCGCCTTCGCAATTCGATGCGCTCTTGAGTAAGATAATCCGGGTCGCGGAGAAGGACGTAACATCCCGCAATTGCGACGAGACCTATCGGCACATTAATCAGAAAGACCCATCGCCATTGATACTGGTCCGTTAACCAGCCGCCCAAAGTTGGGCCGATGACCGGAGCGAGCAGCGCCGCCAAGCCGAACAACGTCATCGCCACGCCTTGCCTTTCCGGCGGGAAGGCATCCAGCAGCACGCCTTGACTGGAGGGCTGCAGACCGCCGCCGGCGAGGCCTTGGATGGCGCGGAACACGATGAGCTGACCGAGATTGGTTGCTATTCCGCACAGTCCAGAGCTCACGGTAAAAACAGCAATCGATATCAAGAAATAGTTCCGGCGCCCCAGACGCGCGCTCAACCAACCGGTAATTGGCAGGATGATTGCATTGGCAGCAAGGTAGCTGGTGATAATCCATTCGCCGTCAACGATTGTTGCCGACAGACCTCCGGCGATGTAACGCAACGCCACTAGCGCGATCGTGGTATCGAGAACCTCCATAAACGTCGGCAGCACAACGAAAAAGGCCACCAACCATACGTTGCCTGCGGCGGAGGCTCTTGAAGGTGAAAGAGCCGCGTCGGTCATCTGTCAGCCCCGAGCATGCTGCGGTGGGACGAATCAGAGCCTTGCCGCGGATTGATATTGCTTTGCAGAAACTTCCCGGCGTCGGGTCCGGTCGGCGCCCGATTTAAATAGACGTAGGGAACAACGGAGGTTCCGATGAAGAGTGTGCTTTCGTTTGGGTTATATCCTTCGAGGTCGATCCTCACAGGTAGCCGCTGGACCACTTTCACGAAGTTGCCGGTGGCGTTCTCAGGTGGCAGCAGTGATAGTGTCGATCCTGTCCCCATCGTAAATCCAGAGATGCGCCCTTTGAACACGTGTCGGTCTCCGTACATGTCGACATATAGATCGACAGCCTGACCGATGCGCAAATCACGCAGCTGGGTCTCCTTGAAATTGGCATCGACCCAGATCTCGTTGAGTGATCGGATTGCCATCAGACTCTGGCCAACCTGCACATTATTCCCCGGATTGGCATTTCGGCGCGTCACAACTCCATCAATATCTGCAACAACATCGCAGTAGCGAAGGTTGAGTTCAGCCTGAACCAGATCGCGCTTCGCGAATTCGAGCTTGGCTTTTGCCTGCTTGACGGCCGGTGCATTATCGGTAAATCCGGACAGCGTGCGGTCGATATCGCCTTGATCCAGGGCTTCAAACTGTTTTAGCATGTCCTTTGGCAACTGTTCATATGAATGAAGTATGCCAAGCTGCGCCGCTATCTGAATGAGGGCTGCCTGCGCCTCTCGGACGGAAGAGAAAGTCTGATCGAGATCGGGCGGCACTTCACCGAGATCTCCGCTTTCGGGCTGTGCGGGCAAGCCCAAAGAGACGCGGGTCTGATGGATATCCGCTACTGCTTGGATAACTTCCGCCTTTGCAATCGAAAGCGCGGCTTGCCGTTGGTCGTACTCTTGTCGACTTACGGTCGCATGCGGCAACAACTGCTCGGCCCGAGCAAACTCAATTTCCGCCAATTTGAGTGTCGCGTTGCTCTTGTCGAGGGCAGCAACGCGAGCATGCAATACGGCCACCTGGTTGTCGACATTTTCTATGGCGTTTCGTAATTGCCAGCTCTGGCTCCTCGCTTGTGCTTCCACGCCACGCGCCGCGGCAATGGCGACCTGAAGATCCGCGTCCGCAGCGTCGGCGGCTGCTTTCTTCACGGCGACCGCGTCCTCAAAGGGCTCCTTGTCCAACTGGATGAGAAGCTCTCCCTTATGAACGCGGTTATTATCGTCGACCAAGACACGGGAGATTTGTCCGTTTACGCGAGCAGCACTAAATGTGACGTGGCCATTCACGTACGCGTCATCAGTCGAGACGGTGTTGAACGTCAGCCAGATCCAGGGAACGCCGAATATCAAGGTGATCGCGAGCACAAGAGCTCCCAGCGCTCCAATCACCAGCCTTCGTTTCCAGCGATTCGGCGGCGCGTCCGGTTTGGAAGGAGGATCCGTCAGCTCGGACTTGGTCGCGTGCGCGACTCTAGTGTCTCCCTGGCCTCTGAGGGAGGGATCGGTCCAGATCGCCTCTTCGTTGGATGCGCTTTGCTTCTCAACCATAAGGGAGATCCTCAACGTTGTATGACTGTACCGACTGCATGCAGGTCCTATGCGGACTCAACAATCCCGCCTGCGCAAAGAGCAACCGGCCGCGCGGAGCGACATCCGCTGTTTCACGGCATTGTAGACACGATTTCAATTGAGCTCGATGTCGCTTAGTGTTTCCCGGACGAAGGTTACTCTCCTATGACCTTTGGCTAAGTCTGATCGACTGTTCGGGTACAGAGAGCAGCTCGATGGCCGCCAGACCCGCAGCTGGTGCGGTTTCGCTCAAAGAACGGCACCGCCGTTCTGAGGCCCTCGATCGCAAGTCCATTTGGCTGCGTCCGCCGGGCAACCTCTACCTTCACTTTCGCGACAACTCGGAAACTATAACCTTGAACTTTGAATGGTGCTTTTGAAAAAAAAGCCTGAATGAGGGGATATTTACGACACGGGGCACCGGTAAAACTGTACCGCGTTTCAGCTCATTTCCGTTGGCATCGGGGCAGACGAGTCCACTTTTAGGTTGGTCCCGTTCGGTTGCGCGGAGAAAACGCGGCCGACACTGCCCATGCCGGGCTTCGGCGGCCTAGCCGTGGAATTCCGATCGCAGGCGAGGATGGGATCGGTTATTGTCCGTTGCCCTTTCCGATGGGGTAAGATTCTGCTGTCATTTGCTTATCTGACGCTCGGCGATCGCGCGCGATTGTAACGCCATGGCATAAATCCGTCGGAAGTGTGGGCTGCGGTCGGAAGTATCATTAATTTCAAACGCAAGACGCCCGGTGAAAGCGCGAGCGCTTATCGAAAGGAAGGCAGCGATTTCGGAATCGGATCAGAAATGTCTTCACAAAGCGATTGCGGGATGTTGCAGCGTATTGAAGTGACCGTAGTCAGTGACTTAACGTGCACAAGCTTTTAAGCTGAAACTCCCCGGTTCAAGTCCGTGCGGGGTCGCCAACGTCATAAAGAGCGCTTACCAAACACAGATATTTCTTGGAGAATCCAATCCGCTCGCCCTAACTCGTCTGCGCTCCCGGGACTAAAGGCGGTCTTTGATTTGGCCCGCAGCGTCGGCATAGAAATCCGTACACACGCTGCCAAGATTCCCTGTGTGTTCTCCGAGGCTCAGGCACCGTGGCATTGTTTTCGGGGATTACGATGTCGCCGCGGACAAGCGGTTCAATCCGCACTATAATTTCCGTATGGAAGACTTTCCGATCATCCCGGCACTCATCGTCAAGGACACGCCGAAGCCGCGGCGACTCTCGACGCTTGAGGAGGTACGGGAATACGTCAGCGACGCGATGAGGCTCGGCCGGCCCGCACCTTGGCGCGAACTGTGGCATCGGCTCGAGGCGGTGTCGAGCGAGGAAGAAGCCATCGAGGCAATCGGCGATTTGCGCGAATTGCTCATGGAGGAAGATTTGCTGCTTCCGGAACGCGGGACATAGCGAAGCCGGCTTTCGCATATGTCCAAACGACCAACGGAACATATCTGATCGACGTCGCCTCGGATGCCTGCCGTTTCGGTCCCGTTCCGGGAGTGGGGCATTGTGCCGGCTACACTGATCAATAGCGACGTCAACCGCCATTGCCTCGACGACAAGTTCTTTTGGCCCGTCCATGAAGGCGCCGAAGCGCTCGACATGCGCATCTACCTGCACATCTAAGTTCCGCCAAAACCGGTGGTGGCCTAGTGCGGCGGCTTCACTCGCGAAGTATCTGGCTTTCTGTCAATTGCGGGAGGCGGTTGGGACACCGACAATGGGGTAGACTGCATCCGCTTAATCCTGGGCGGGTGGTTTCGATTGATTTCCTGCGCTGCAGATCATTGTGGGCCATCGCCTCGAAATATTGAGTTGGATGGCATGGCGGACCACAGATTTCCGTTAGAAAAGAATAGTGGGCTGAAACGGGCCATCAACGAATACCTTCGGGAGAGCTTCCACGGTGGAATGCTCCCGGGGCGAGTTCGCAGGTCAGGAGGCTGCACGATTGATAAGAGCTGGAGTTTGTCGTACCATTTGGGCATGGCAATCGTGGTCGGTATCGACCGCGTGGTCTTTGGTGCGGAGTGCGCATAGGGCGGGATGAACGCCGCCAAGCATTCGTTTGATCAGATGCCCTTCAATGCGAATGATAAGGAAAGGATCGCGCACCTCAACGCGGAGCGTCTGTTCGGTTTCGCTTAGAATTAGCGAGGGGCAGGATGTCGAGCGGCAGCTTTTCAATATAAAAAAGCCAAAGTTGGAGTAGAGCGCCAATGTCAACAAATAGACGGATTGGCGCCGTCAGATGATATGAGGATACTATGAGTGTGTCATTTGATCCGCCTGAACTCATTCTTCATCATGGCTTGTTCACGACACTGGACCGCTCCAACCCCACGGCCAGCGCAGTTGCCATAAAGGATGGCGTGTTTACCGCCGTGGGGCGTGATGAAGACGTCATGCCGCAGGCCGGGCCATCGACGCGTCTCATCGATCTGAAAGGCCGCCGCGTATTGCCGGGCCTGATCGACAATCACCTCCACATTATTCGCGGCGGCTTGAGCTACAACATGGAGCTGCGTTGGGAAGGCGTGCGCAGTCTTGCTGATGCCATGGGGATGCTCAAGCGCCAGGTAGCGATCACGCCTCCGCCCCAATGGGTGCGCGTGGTGGGCGGCTTCACTGCGCATCAGTTCGTGGAAAAGCGGCTACCGACCATCGAGGAACTCAACGCAGTAGCGCCTGACACGCCGGTTTTCCTTCTTCACCTCTACGATCGTGCGGTTCTGAATGCGGCTGCGTTGCGGGTTGTTGGCTATACCAAGGATACGCCAAATCCACCTGCTGCCGAAATCGTTCGCGATGCGAGCGGCAATCCAACTGGTATGCTCATCGCAGAGCCCAACGCATGGATCCTTTACGCTACGCTGGATAAAGGGCCGAAGCTGCCTTTCGAATATCAGCTCAATTCCACCCGTCACTTCATGCGCGAACTCAATCGGCTTGGGGTCACGGGAGCGATCGATGCAGGTGGCGGCTTCCTGTTCTATCCCGAGGATTTTCAGGTCATTGAGAAGCTGAACAATATGGGCCAGCTGACTCTGCGACTCGCATATAATCTTTTCACTCAAAAACCAAAGGCCGAGAAAGAGGATTTTCTCAACTGGACCAAATCCGTGAAGTACAAGCAGGGCGACGACTACTTCCGCCACAACGGCGCCGGCGAGACGCTGGTTTGGTCCGCGGCTGACTTCGAGGATTTTCGCCAGCCGCGCCCGGATATGGCGCCGGAAATGGAAGGCGAACTCGAGGAGGTCGTGCGCATTCTCGCTAGCAACCGCTGGCCATGGCGGTTGCACTCAACCTACGACGAGACGATCTCACGCGCGCTCGACGTCTTCGAGCGAGTCAACCAGGACATTCCGTTGTCTGATCTCAATTGGTTCTTCGATCATGCTGAGACGATTTCGGACGAGTCGATCGAGCGGATTGCAGCGCTTGGCGGCGGTATCGCGGTGCAACACCGCATGGCCTATCAAGGCGAGTACTTCATCGAACGTTACGGACGAGGTGCAGCTGAAGAGACGCCGCCGATCAGGCGCATGATGGCCGCAGGACTTAAAGTCTCCGGCGGTACCGACGCGACGCGCGTTGCTTCCTATAATCCGTGGGTCTCGCTTGCGTGGCTGGTGACGGGTAAAACGGTTGCCGGCCTTCGGCTCTATCCAGCACGCAACTGCTTGGATCGCGAAACGGCATTGCGGATGTGGACCGAGAACGTGACCTGGTTCTCTAACGAGGAAGGCAAGAAGGGGCGCATTCAAGTCGGCCAGTTCGCCGATCTCATCGTGCCCGACCGCGACTATTTCTCCTGCACGGAGGACGAGATCGCGGACACGACGTCGGACCTCACCATGCTCGGCGGGAAAATCGTCTACGGCGCTGGCGATTTTGCTGTCTATGACGAAGTCGAGCTGCCGCCCGCGATGCCGGACTGGTCGCCAGTGCGAACGTTCGGAGGCTTCGCCGCCTGGGGCGATCTTACAGGGGCCGGGCAGGCAGTCCATCAGCGCAAGCTCTACATGAGCTGCGGCTGCGCCAGCGCCTGCAACATCCATGGCCATGATCACGCTCGTGCTCGGTCAAGCAAGCTGCCGATTGCTGACCTGAAGTCGTTCTGGGGCACGCTCGGCTGTTCCTGCTGGGCCGTATGATGCGCTGTCTTGATCCGTCTCACTCGGGAGAGGAGAAAATGATGCGCCATATAATCTTGCTGCTCGCGGCCCACTTCATTCCGGTGACAGCACAAGGAGCGCACAGACCCAAAGTAGAGGTGCGCGACGATGGGCGAAGCCATGGCTCGCGGGCATTGCCGGCGTCACGGCAATGAGTGTCGCGCCACCAGCGTTCGCTTCGCCGCGTGTTTGGGAGGGCGACCAGATGCCGGTGATGTTCGGCACGCAAGGCAGGCGCTATTAGTACGCGTATGGCTACTGCGCCTGTGGAACGTTTATTCCACCGATCGCGCAACAGATGAAGCAGCCGTCCGTCGGAGTGGACCCGACGCTTTCACCGACTATGCCAGCCCATCGCGGCTTGCGCACATTTCAATCTAAACAATCAGGGATCCTGAACAGGAGGATCGGCGCAGCGGCCACTACCCGCACCGTGACAGATAGGAGAGCAACAATGCAAAGCGCGGTCTCAAAACTCAGTGTCGCCGGCGCGGTCTGCTACGCCCTGTGGGGATGTCTGCATCTGGTGGCGGACTACAACGTTTATTTGGTGGGCGTTCCGCTCGATCCCGGCATGGTGAAGGGGCGCGTGTTCCAAGACGCTTGGAACCTATTTTTCTTCGGTGCGACGGCGATCGGCGTAGCGCTGACTTTGAATATTCGCAACAACAAGTGGGGTTATTGGATCAACCTGTGGGTCACCGCGCTCGCCGACACAGGCTTGATATTCTTCGTGTTGATCCCCGGCTACTGGTCCTGGTGGCCCGGCCTCGCTGGACCAATCCTCTGGGTTCTCGGTTGGGCCTTCACCAGTCTGGCCTACTTCCAAGCCCTCCCTGCCGCGACAGCTCCACGACCGTCGCGGATATGACCAGACGGAGTGAGAACGGAATTTCGTGCGCAGCCCGAGTTCGCGCCTTGCCGGGTCTCGTGCCCGTCGTCGCTCATGGAGTTGAGCGGCCGGACTGATGTGGGGAGCGGAAACGGATCGCCGGTAGGCAGGTGGGGCTAGCTCAAGGTCCTGCGAGACGCTCGGCAAAGAGAACCATTGTCTTGCGATAGACCACCGACCGGTTCCATTCGCGCATGACCTCAAAATTCGCGGTGCCCTCGCCGAACGGCGCGCCGGCGCGCCAGCCGTTGGTCTTCAGTAGATTGGCCGTCGAGGCCAGCACGTCGGGCACGCTGTGGCGGAGATCGACATGGCCGTCGCCGTCATAGTCGACGCCATATTTGATGTACGAGGATGGGAGAAACTGTGTCTGGCCGATCTCGCCCGCGTAGGCGCCGATCAGGTCCCTCAAGGGAAGATCGCCGCGCTGGATGAGCTGAAGCGCGGCGAGAAGCTCGCGCTGGAACAGTTCGCTACGGCGGCAGTCATGCGCCAGGGTAGCGAGCGTGCGGATTACGGGCAGCTGGCCCATGTCGCCGGTACCGTTGTCGCTTTCGAGCGTCCAGATCGCGACGAGCAGAGTCGCCGGCACACCGAATTGGCGCTCAATGCGGGCGAGCAACGTGGCATGGCGCTGCATCAGCTGTTTGGCGCGTCTGACGCGGGCCGGGATAACGCGGGTCGCGGCGTACTCCTCGAAGCTCTTGCGGAAGGTGCCACGCTGGCGCCGGTCAAAGGCAAGCACCGCGCTGTCAGGCGCGAGACCGGCAAACGCACTATCGAGCACGGTCCACGAGATGCCTGCGGCCACAGCTTCGCGTGTCATGGCGGACAGGAAGGTGTTGAAATCGCCACCGCATGTCGCCGCGTCGGCGGGTGCCGCGAAAAACAGGGTGCAAAACAGGATCTTGAGCGATCGAAACAGCGTACTTCTCTTCATTGTTCTCCGTCTCATGCAAATTCGTGGGTTCGGGCCTCGGGTGTGCTCGCCTGAGCAGAGGCGGTAGGTCGCCGATTACGAGGACCCGGAGGCAAACCTTAGCTACCTGCTTATGATGCAGCAAAGGAGAATCCACTGCGAAAGCGAGCCGCAAATTTTGAGTTTGAATTACTCAGATTGAGCAGTTCCCCATCCAAGCTGCAATGTTTCTGACCTTCAAAGTATGGTATTGCGGGGCCGAGATCCGACACGTTCGATTTGTCTCTTCCATTGCACGTTTGGCGGCTTGCCGAGAGCCAGTGCGACACCTGCTGCCACGCGTCAGTCATCGTTAGAGGGCTTCGAAACACTCTTGGGTTCGTCGCGATGCGGAGAAACGCGAGTAGGCTTACCCACGGCAGTCCGACCGGCGAGGGAGCGCTAAGCTTCCCGTCAAGTCAGCAGCGGCTGTCGGCATGCAGATCGGATTCGGCGTTGGTAGCGTGGAGGAGAAGATTAACATCGACCAGGATCACTTGAAGCCTTCGCCGTCCAGGTACGCTAATGCCTCTGCAACATTGTCGACGCTGACAAAGGGTTTGCCCATCTGGAATACCTGTGTTCGGAACGGCTGGGCTTTTTCACTGGTGCACTCATATCGCGCAACCCTCGTCGCAGAGCGTCATTCACGAGTTCCTTCAGGCTCACGTCGCGCGCGCGGCGGAGCCGCTCAAGCTGGATCGCTACATCATCATCCAGGGTCAGAGTCGGTCTCATACATCAACGCATATTACACTTGATGCTTTGATGTCAAAGCAATCGATCGGAGGTGTTGTCAACCGTGAGGCAAGCACCGCACGCCGCGCCGTTGTAGGACGCGCGTTTTCGCCCGGTTTAGTCAACGGCACCGCCGCCGCGAACACGAAAACGAAAGCAGGGACACGAGAGCGCATACAATGGTGATTGTGCTTGGACGGTATGGGCATGGCGCCGTAAAATCTCCGGGATTTCTCGATGTTTCACAAGTAGGACAGCAGACGACTGAGCCGACGTTGAAATCCCATCGCGTGCCACATTGCGTCGGAGCTCGATGCGGCGATCCGCAAATCTATGCCGCTTCTCGACCACGTTCTGATGCGCGTAGTTGGCACCGCGAGCAACTCGCTCGGCCGAACTCAATCGGCATTGCTTCTCGAATCGTCCGGCGAGCCACCGTACCCATATCGAACGCTTCGCCGTCTTGATGATGAGGGTGCAGCAAATTACTGGGCAATCCGGGGTTTTCGAGCCGAAGCCAACAGGTAAGTCTTGCAGACGGCTCCAAAATATGCGGCGGCTGCCCAGCTCATGACGGACAACCCAACGCTCTGATGCAAGTTTATTCGTCCGGCTAGGTACTCAGCCGTTGGCCAGCGTCGAAGATGTCTACGGAATCCACCCAAACAGCTCTGCGTTCCATCCTCTACCGCGATTGTCTCGAAACCAGCGACTTCCAAACGTGTCCTGAACTCTGAGGCATCACGAACAAAATTGGCGCGCGGCACCTGGCCAAACTCGGCGATCGGCCGCATGAATTCCCTAAATAACATATCAGACAGTACAAGAGATCCGCCTGGTTTTAGGATACGCAGTGCCTCGCGCAGAAACGCATCTCGACTGTCAAAGTGAAAAGCTGCTTCGACGCATATAATTGCGTCGAATTGATTCTCAGGAAAACCTAGTCGAGTTGCGTCCATGAGACAAAATGTGCAGTCTGGCGCCCGCTTTCTTGCTTCGGTAATCTCGCCCTCTGAGATATTTACTGCAGTAATCATATCGGGCTCGTAGTGGCACATGAGCTGCCTGACAGTTCCTCCTGGACCACATGCAACATCGAGAATGCGCCCGCCTGATATGGCTATTCTGCCGATGAGCTCGTCCACTAGATTCTCACTGGCTTCTCGCTGCGACTGGGCGGATCGCGCCCAATATCCAAAATTATAGAAGCCACTGTTGTCGAAGTACTGCCGATAATAATTGCTACGAAGCGCACGGTCATAAGCGCGTATCATGCGATCACGTGGAGTCATGGACATTTCCCATTTGGCACCAGAGGCGGGTGACGCGGTGAGAATGTTTCAGGGGACTATGCATGCAGCCGTAACCGCTGCGTTCCCGAAATGGTTCCGGGAACTACGCCGCCAAATTGCAGACCTGACGTCGCCTTCGGCACGTCAGCAAGCGATCCCTGCGCACCGCCAAGATCCTCTGGGGTCAGATTTTGACCGTGCTTCTCGGTCGTGCTCGCACGACGTGAACGGCAACCGATTTCAGTCACAGCTTGGACACGCGTGGGTTGAGCTTGCGGGTCTTCGATTGTTGTTTGTTTTCAAAACCTTAGCGCAACTCAAGACAGCTGCGTTTCCGCCGAAGTTGGCGCAGGCTAACGCAACGACCAGCATGTTTTGACCGGCAGCAACCATCTGTCTTCCTACAACTCGAGATCCGCCAGAGCAGTCAATTGTGCGACAAAGAGTTGAACTTGAAGGAAGGCGTGTTGATTTTCCCGACAAATCTGGGGCCTTCTAAGCTGAAGGTAGGAGTTTCGAGCACTTTCAGCGCCGCTCACAAGTGGTTAGCGCGCTGGTAATTCAGTAGGTTGTAGGAACAAGGCCGCTGCCATGTTTGATACTTTTGCTCTGAGGCGCTTGCCAGGGACTGCTCGCCGTAGGAGCCGCCTCACGATCGTAGTCGCGCGCCTCAGCCAGCTAGAGAGC
>Ga0187783_10002856_pt1 | contig 12790 bp, 12 predicted proteins | sample 1015_SJ02_MP02_2_FD_132471 | JGI IMG/M metagenome (GOLD analysis project Ga0187783, IMG submission 132471) | Tropical peat soil microbial communities from peatlands in Department of Meta, Colombia - 1015_SJ02_MP02_20_MG | ecosystem: Environmental > Terrestrial > Soil > Wetlands > Peat | place...
CGCCAGCTCGCTGAGAGCGAAGCCTCCGAGGACGCGCGCGAGCACGGCGCCGGCCCTGTGTTCCTCAAAGAGGAGGTCGACGCCGACGATGTCGCCGAGGTGGTCGCGCGCTGGACGGGCATCCCCGTCAGCCGCCTGCTCGAGGGCGAAACCGAGAAGCTGATCCACATGGAGGAGCGCCTGCACGAGCGCGTCGTCGGCCAGGACGCGGCGATCGACGCCGTCGCCACGGCGCTGCGCCGCTCGCGCGCCGGGCTGCAGGACCCGGGCCGGCCGATCGGCACGTTCCTGTTCCTCGGCCCCACGGGCGTGGGCAAGACCGAGCTGGCGCGCGCCCTGGCCGAGTTCATGTTCGACTCCGAAGAGGCGATCGTTCGGATCGACATGAGCGAGTACATGGAGAAACACTCCGTCGCCCGCCTGATCGGCGCCCCGCCGGGCTACGTCGGCTACGAAGAGGGCGGCCAGCTGACCGAGGCCGTCCGCCGGCGCCCCTACTCGGTCGTGCTCCTCGACGAGATCGAGAAGGCCAACCCCGACGTCTTCAACACGCTCCTGCAGGTCATGGACGACGGCCGCCTGACCGACGGCCAGGGGCGCACCGTCGACTTCAAGAACACCGTCCTGATCATGACCTCCAACCTCCCCGTTCCAGGCGCCGAGCTGGGCGTCGGCGACGATGCCGGCGCCGACGCGCGCCTGCGCACCGAGCTGCTCCAGTACTTCAAACCCGAGTTCGTCAACCGTCTCGATGACATCGTGCGCTTCCAGGCGCTCACGCGCGAGCAGATAGCCGAGATCGTCGACCTCCAGGTCGACGCGGTCGTGCGGCGCGTGCGCGAGCGCGGCGTCGAGGTGACGCTCACCGACCAGGCCCGCGGGCTGCTCGCGAACATGGGCTATGACCCCACCTACGGCGCCCGCCCGCTGCGCCGCGTGATCCAGAAGCAGCTCACCGACCGCCTCGCGCTCGCGCTGCTCAAGGGCGAGCTGCGCGAAGGGGACGAGGTCACGATCGACGCCAGCGAAGGGGAGCTCACGCTCGACAAGAACGCGCCCCGCGGCGAGCCGGTCGCGGCGGCCTCGGAGTAGGGGCCGCCCTGCTGATCGTGCGTACACGGCCGTGATGGGGTACAACGGATGCACGAGATCGCTCAACGCGTGCGAACGCGCCCACGACGACCGAGGAGCTGCCCCCATGCCCACCTACGTCATGCTCTCCACGCTCACTCCCGAGGGTGTGCAGACCGTCAAGAACAACCCGCAGCGCATCCAGGAGGTCAACAGCGAGGTCGAGCAGCTCGGCGCGACCGTGAAGGCGCAGTGGGCCACGCTCGGGCACGTGGACTTCATCTCGATCGTCGAGGCGCCCGACGAGGCCACGATGGCGCGCGTCTCGCTCGAGCTAGGCTCGCGCGGAACCGGGCGCTACGAGACGCTCGCCGCGATCCCTGTCGAGGAGTTCATCGCCTCGCTGTGAGCCGCGCTGCGAGCGGCGCGGCCGAGCGCGAGGTTTGGGCTGGCCGCCGCGACGCGGCGTATGCTGGCGCGCACACACGATGAGCGCTGACGGGGGGATACGGCCGCCGCACGGCGGGCCTGCACGGACTCGCCAGCGGGGCGGCCCCACGGGCCAGCGCGGCCAGCCCGACCCGGGTGCGGCGATCTCGCTCGTGCCCGACCCGCGCGCCGAGGCCGAGGCGCAGGCCCAGCTGGAGGAGTTCGACGTGGACGGCCCGCGCGTGGGCATCGTGATGGGCTCCGAGAGCGACATGGAGAAGATGGCAAAGGCGGCCAGCGAGCTCGAGCAGCGCGGGATCGAGCACGAGGTGCGCGTGATGTCGGCCCACCGCGAACCCGATGTCGTCGCCGACTACGCCAAGAGCGCGCGCGACCGGGGGCTGCGCGTGGTCATCGCCGGGGCCGGCGTGTCCGCGGCGCTGCCCGGCGCCGTGGCGGCGCACACAGACATCCCGGTCATCGGCGTGCCGCTGTCCGGGCGCCTCACGGCCGCCGGCGGGCTGGACGCGATCCTCTCGATCGTGCAGATGCCCCCCGGGGTGCCCATCGCGTGCGTGGGCCTCGACAACGCTCGCAACGCGGCGATCCTCGCCTCCCAGATCCTCGCTGTCTAGCGTTGGGGCGGGCCGACGCGCTGGAGCCAGCACACACGGCGTGCGGTGGCGCGGCGCGCACGCACGCCGCCGCCGGCAGGCGGCGATAATCAATAGACGTGATCCCCCGCTACACCCGCCCCGAGCTCGGCCGTCTGTGGAGCGACCAGGCTCGCATGGACGCGTGGCGCGAGGTCGAGCTGGCGGCGTGCGAGGAGCTTCCAGGACTGCTCGGCGAGCACGGCCCCAGCGAGCGGGAGCTCGAGGCCATCCGGGCGGCCACGTTCACCGTGCAGGCCGTCAACGAGCGCGAGCGCACGACCGACCACGACGTCGCCGCCTTCGTCGATGTGCTCGCAGAGTCGGCCGGCGAGGCCGGTCGCTGGATCCACTTCGGGCTCACCTCATCTGACGTGCTCGACACGGCGCTCGCGCTACAGCTCAAGGCCGTTGGGGAGCTCGTCGTCGACGGCGCGCGAGAGCTCGTCGCCGCGCTCGCCGCGCGCGCACACGAGCACGCCGGCACGCTCTGCGTGGGGCGCACGCACGGCGTGCACGCCGAGCCGACCACGTTCGGCATCAAGCTCGCGGGCTTTGCGTTCGAGGCCCACCGCAACGCGCTGCGCCTGGAGCGCGCCTTCGCCCAGACTGAGGTCGGGGCACTGTCGGGCGCGGTCGGCACCTACTCGGCCACGAGCCCCGAGTTCGAGCGGCGCGTGCTCGCGCGCCTGGGGCTCGGGCGGGAGGACGTCTCGACGCAGGTGGTCGCGCGCGACCGCCACGCCGAGCTGCTGAGCGCGATCGCGCTCGCCGGGGCGGGGCTCGAGCGCCTGGCCACCGAGCTGCGCCACCTCCAGCGCACCGAGGTGCGCGAGGCCCAAGAGCCCTTCCGCGCTGGCCAGAAGGGCTCCTCGGCGATGCCCCACAAGCGCAACCCGATCAGGAGCGAGCAGATCTCGGGCCTCGCGCGCGTGCTGCGCGGCAACGCCCAGGCCGCCCTGGAGGACGTCGCGCTGTGGCACGAGCGCGACATCTCCCACTCCTCGGTCGAGCGGATCGTGCTGCCCGACTCGACGATCCTGCTCGACCACCTCCAGCACAGCGCCAGCGCCGTCGTCCGCGGGATGGTCGTCGACGTGCAGCGCATGCGCCTGAACCTCGAGCTGACCCACGGCGCGCTCTTCTCGCAGCGTGTCCTGCTCGCGCTGATCGAGACCGGCCTGGGCCGCGACGAGGCCTATCGCACCGTGCAGGAGCTCACGCAGCGCTCCTTCGACGACGGCCTGGCGCTGCGCGACGCGCTCGCCCACGACGCGCGCACGCAGGCGCTGGACCTCGACGCGATCTTCGACTACGGCTACTACATGCGCAACGCCCAGGAGATCATCGCGCGCCTGGACGCGATCGCCTGAGCGCTCGCTAGAGTCAAGCGGGCATGACCGCGCTAGCCGACCTGCCCCTGATCGCGAGCGGCAAGGTGCGCGAGATGTACGCGCTCGCCCAGGCCGAGCAGCCCGGCGAGGACGACCAGCTGCTGATGGTCGCAAGCGATCGCATCTCCACCTACGACGCAGTCCACCCGACCCCGATCCCCGACAAGGGCAGGGTGCTCACCGGTCTGTCGGTCTTCTGGTTTCAACGGACCTCCCACATCGTCGCCAACCACATGCTCTCGACCGTGGAGGGCGTGCCCGAGGAGGCGCTCGGGCGGGCGCTCGTCGTGCGCAGGCTGAGCATGCTGCCCGTCGAGTGCGTCGTGCGCGGCTACATCACCGGGTCGGGCTGGAAGGACTACCAGGCGACCGGCAGCGTCTCGGGCATCGAGCTGCCGACCGGGCTGCGCGAGTCCGAGCGCCTGCCCGAGCCGATCTTCACGCCGAGCACCAAGGCCGACGTGGGCCACGACGAGGCGATCGACCTGGCGCGCGCGGGCGAGCTCGTCGGCGACGGCGGGCTGATGGCGAGCGTGCGCGACGTCTCGATCGAGCTCTACTTGAACGCCGCCGAGCACGCGCGCGAGCACGGCGTGATCCTGGCCGACACGAAGTTCGAGTTCGGTCTCGACGCCGAGGGCGAGCTGGTCGTGGGCGACGAGGTGCTCACGCCCGACTCCTCGCGCTACTGGCCCGCGGACGGCTTTGAGGTCGGCCGTCCGCAGCCGAGCTTCGACAAGCAGTTCGTGCGCGACTGGGCGGCGTCGAGCGGCTGGGACAAGCGCCCGCCCGCGCCGGCGCTCCCCGACGACGTCGTCGCCGGCACGCGCGCCCGCTACGTCCAGGCCTACGAGCTCCTCACCGGCGAGCCGTTCGGCGAGTGGCTCGCGCGCACGGGCGTCGCGGTCGCGTGAGAGCGCGCGTGCTGATTCGCCCCAAGGCCGGCATCCTCGATCCCCAGGGCGAGGCCGTGAAGCGCGCGCTGCCTGCGCTCGGCTTCGACGGCGTCGGCGACGTGCGCGTCGGGCGCCTCGTCGAGCTCGACGTGGCCGACCCCGCACAGCTGCAGGCCATGTGCGAGAAGCTGCTCGCCAACCCGCTCGTCGAGGACTACGAGCTGCAGTTGCTCGACGGTAGCGCCTGATCGGTGAAGTTCGGCGTCATCCAGTTTCCCGGCTCGTGCGACGAGGTCGACGCGCTCGCGGCGGCCGCGAGGGTCGGCGAGGCAGCGCTGCTCTGGCACGGCGACCGCGACCTGCGCGGCGCCGACGCGATCATCGTGCCCGGCGGCTTCTCCTACGGCGACTACCTGCGCGCGGGCGCGATCGCGCGCTTCGCGCCGGTGATGGAGTCGGTGATCGCCTTCGCGCGCGACGGCGGCCTGGTGCTCGGGATCTGCAACGGCTTCCAGGTGCTCTGCGAGGCCGGCCTGCTCCCGGGCGCGCTGCTGGGCAACGCCAACCGGCGCTTCACCTCTCGCCAGGTCGCGCTGCGCGTGGAGCGCGCCGACACCCCGTTCACGCGCACGTGCGCGCCCGGCGCGAGGCTCAGCATCCCCGCCAAGCACGCCTGCGGGCGCTACTACGCCGACGAGCTCACGCTCGACGCGCTCCAGGCGCGCGGCCAGGTGGTGCTGCGCTACGCCCCCGGGCACAACTTCAACGGCTCGCTGCGCGACATCGCCGGAGTGTGCAACGAGGCGGGCAACGTGCTGGGGCTGATGCCCCACCCCGAGCACGCCGTCGACGAGCTCGTCGGCGGCTCGGCCGACGGTCTGGCGCTGTTTCAGTCGATCGCCCGCACGCCGCAGGCACCCGCGGCCGGGGGCGTGGGGGCCGGCGCCGGGTGAGCGCCTCCTCGCGCGCCGCGGTCACGCCCACCGTCGAGGATGCGATCGCGCTCGGGCTCACGGCGGCCGAGTACGAGCTCGTGTGCGCCAAGCAGGGCGGGCGCGCGCCCAACCAGGTCGAGCTCGCCATGTACTCGTTGCTGTGGAGCGAGCACTGCGCCTACAAGCACTCCAAGCGCCTGCTGCGCACGCTCCCCACCGAGGGCGAGCACGTCGTCATGGGGCCCGGCGAGAACGCCGGCGCGGTCGACGTCGGGGGCGGGCTGGTGTGCGCCTTCAAGGTCGAGTCGCACAACCATCCCAGCGCGGTCGAGCCGTTTCAGGGGGCGGCCACCGGCGTCGGCGGGATCCTGCGCGACATCTTCGCGCTCGGCGCGCGGCCGATCGCGGTGCTCGACTCGCTGCGCTTCGGCGAGCTCTCCAGCGCACGCTCGCGCTACCTGCTCGACGGGGCCGTCTCGGGCATTGGGCACTACGGCAACTCGGTCGGGGTTCCCACCGTCGGGGGCGAGGTCTACTTCGAGGCGCCCTATGAGCACAACTGCCTCGTCAACGCGATGGCGCTCGGGCTCGCCTCGCGCGAGCAGCTGGTGCGCAGCGCCGCCGTCGGCGTGGGCAATCTCGTCGTGCTGTTCGGTGCGAGCACCGGTCGCGACGGCATCGGCGGGGCCTCGGTGCTCGCCTCGGCCGAGCTCGGCGCAGCCGGCGGCGCCCAGGCCGACAGGCGCCCCAGCGTGCAGGTCGGCGATCCCTTCGAGGAGAAGAAGCTGCTCGAGTGCTCGCTGGCGCTGCTGGCACGCGGGCTGGTCGTCTCGCTGCAGGACCTCGGCGCCGCCGGGCTGACGTCCGCCGCGAGCGAGATGGCCTCCAAGGGCGGCGTCGGCATCGACCTCGACATCGCGCGCGTGCCGCTGCGCGAGCCCGGCATGGAGGCCTTCGAGGTGATGGTCTCAGAGTCCCAGGAGCGGATGCTGTGCGTGGTCGCGCCGGGCGACCTCGAGGACGTGCTCGCGCTGTGCGCGCGCTGGGAGGTCAACGGCGCCGCGATCGGCGAGGTCACCGCCGCCGGACGCCTGCGGGTGCTCGATGGCGACCGCGTGCTCGCCGACATGCCGGTGTCGGGGCTCGTCGACGAGTGCCCGCTCTATGACCTGCGGCCGGTCAGGCCGAGGCGCGCGCTGTATGCACCTCCTCCGGCCACGATCGACCGCGATGCGGGTGCGCGCGAGACGCTGCTCGCGCTGCTCGCGAGCCCCAACATCGCCTCGCGACGCGAGCTGTTCGAGCGATACGACGCGATCGTGCAGTCGCGCACCGTGCGCCGGCCCGAGCAGGCCGACGCCGCCGTGCTCGCACTGCCCGACGGCGGGGCGCTGGCGGCGAGCATCGACGGCAACGGGCGGCGCGTCGCGGCCGACCCCTACACGGGCACGGTCGCGGCCGTGCTCGAGTGCGTCTCCAACCTCGCCTGCGTGGGCGCCGAGCCGCTCGGCACGACCAACAACCTCAACTTCGGCAACCCCGAGAAGGGGCACGTCGCCTGGCAGCTGAGCGAGTCGGTGCGCGGGCTCGGCGACGCCTGCCGCGCGCTGGGCGCGCCGATCGTCGGCGGGAACGTGTCGCTCTACAACGAGGGCCCGGAGGGCCCGATCTATCCGACGCCCGTGATCGGGATGGTCGGCCGCCTGCCCGATGCCCGCCGGGCTGGGCAGACGGGCTTCCCCGCCGCGGGCTGCGCGATCGCGCTCGTCGGGCCGTTTGCGCCCTCGCTGGCGGCCAGCGAGCTGTCCAAGCTGCGCGGCGACGAGCTCCCCGACGGCCTCGGCGCGATCGACCTCGCCGCCGTTGGGGCCGCGCAAGTGGCCCTGCGCGAGGCGGTGCGTGCGGGCGCGGTCGCCAGCGCCCACGACATCGCCGAGGGCGGCCTCGCGGTCGCGCTGGCCGAGTGCTGTGCGGCCGGTGGGGTGGGCGCCGAGGTCGCGCTCGGCGAGGACGTCGCCCCGGGCGCCTCGCTCCTCCAGACCCTCTTCGGTGAGGGCGCCGGTGGCTTCGTGGTCAGCGGAGAGGAACCGCGGCTGGGCGAGCTGGCGGGCGCCGTCGACGTGCGGTTGATCGGCGCCGCCGGGGGCGAGCAACTGCGGATCGAGCGCCGCGGAGAGCTCATCGCCGTGGCGCTCTCAGAGCTCGTCGCGGCCCGTGAGGCGCTCGGCCGCGTGATAGCGTGATGGCTGCGATGGCTGGCGCAGCGGCCGGGGAGGTCGTGTCGGATGACCGCGATGGACCGCGCGACGAGTGCGGCGTGTTCGGCATATATGCGCCCGGCCACGATGTCTCGCGGCTGTCCTACTTCGGGCTGTACGCGCTTCAGCATCGCGGCCAGGAGTCGGCCGGAATCGCCGCCGCCGACCGCGGCGGGCACATCGTCACGCGTCGCGAGCTCGGGCTGGTCAGCCAGGTGTTCAGCGAGAACGACCTGCGCACGCTCGCCGGCGAGCTCGCGATCGGCCACGTGCGCTACTCGACGACCGGCTCCAACGCCTGGGAGAACTCCCAGCCTGTGCAGCGCTCGGAGGGCACCAACGGCTCGCGCCGCGAGGTCGCGCTGGCGCACAACGGCAACCTGATCAACGCCGTCGCGCTGCACGAGGAGCTGCTGGCGCGCGGCGTCACGTTCAGCTCGACGTCGGACTCGGAGATCATCGCCGCCATGATCGCCACGAACCCCGCCGAGCGCATCGAGGACGCGATCGCCGACGTGCTCCCGCGGCTGCGCGGCGCCTTCTCGATCGTGGCCATGACCAAGGACCGCATCGTTGCCTTCCGCGACCCGCACGGGCTGCGCCCGCTGGCGATCGGCACGCTGGCGAGCGACGGTCACGACCCGCAGCCGCGCTACTGCGTCGCGAGCGAGTCGTGCGCGTTCGACATCATCGGCGCGCGCTTCTTGCGCGACGTGCAGCCCGGAGAGGTCGTGACGCTCGGCGAGCACGGCCTGCGCAGCCGCATGGTCGCGCCCGACGACCGCCATGCGTTCTGCATATTCGAGTACATCTACTTCGCGCGCCCCGACTCGCGCATGAACGGCCAGGTGCTCCAGGTCGCGCGCGGGCGCATGGGGGAGATCCTGTGGCGCGAGGCGCCCGTGGAGGCCGACCTGGTGATCGCGGTGCCCGACTCGGGCAACCCCGCCGCCCGCGGTCTGGCGCGCGCCGCCGGGCTACCCCAGGACGACGGCTTCGTCAAGAACCGCTACGTCGCGCGCACGTTCATCGCGCCCGGCCAGGAGCTGCGCAAGCACGGGCTGCACCTGAAGTTCAACCCGCTGCCCGAGGTCGTGGCTGGCAAGCGGCTAGTCGTCGTCGACGACTCGATCGTGCGCGGCAACACGACGCGCCAGATCGTCGAGATGCTGCGCGACGCCGGCGCGCGCGAGATCCACATGCGCATCTCGGCGCCGCCGATCAAGCACCCGTGTCACTACGGCATCGACATGTCCACGCACGAGGAGATGATCGCGCACGGCAAAAGCACCGATCAGATCGCCGCCGAGCTCGGGTGCGACTCGCTGCACTACCTGTCGCTGCAGGGCGTGTATGAGGCCATCGGCGCCTCGCGCGCCGGCCACTGCGACGCCTGCTTCAGCGGCCACTACCCGCTCGACGGCACGGGCGAGGCCAACGGCAAGTACGCGCTCGAGGAGCGACCGGACGCGCTCGTGCGAGTCTGAGCGCCGTCCGGCCGCTCCGCGAAGTCCTACGGGGTGTCCTCGTCGCGTGCGCCAGGAGCGTCGGTGTAGACGTTGTTGTAGGGGTGGCGAACGATCGTCTTTCCGACACGACCGGACCGCTGCGCGTATGCGAAGGCGGCCACGATGATCAGGGTGATCAGGATCGCTGTGAGCATCTGAGGTACCTCGCTGTCCTTGTGGGGTGTCGCCTGCGAGTCAAACAGGGGACGGCGCCGATGCCTGTGAGGTGGGTCACACGAAACGCGTGGCGGCCGCAACGAGCCCCGCTATGGTGGCGCGCGTGGACTCGCGCCTGCCGATCGCCGTGCTCGTGTCGGGTGCGGGCACCAACCTGCAGGCGCTGCTCGACGGCGTGCACGGGCGTGAGGTCGAGATCGTGGCGGTCGCCTCGAGCACGGGCGACGCGCCCGCGCTCGAGCGGGCGCGGACTGCGGGCGTCAGCGCCCGGACATTCCCGCGCTCGAGCTTTAGCGACCGCGCGCAGCGCGACGAGGCGATGGCCGACTGGCTGTCGCAGCGCGGCGCGCGGCTGGTCGTGCTGGCCGGCTACATGGAGCTGCTCGACGAGCTCTTCCTTCAGCGTTTCCCGGGAGCGGTCATCAACGTCCACCCGTCGCTGCTGCCCGCCTTCCCGGGGCTGCGCGCGATCGAGCAGGCCCTCGCCTATGGGGTGAAGGTCTTCGGGGTCACGGTCCACTTCGTCGACGCCGGGGTGGACTCGGGACCGGTCATCGCCCAGCGCGCGATCGAGCTGCCCGACGAGCGCGACCCTGGGGCCGTGCGCGAGGCGCTGCGCCCGCTCGAGCACGCGCTGCTCACCGAGGCGGTGCGCGCGTTCGCGCTCGGGCAGCTGTGCATCGACGACGACGACCCCCGGCGGGTCTCGACCGGGGCACGAGCCGCGGATCGGGCGGGCGCGGGGTAGGCTCTCAGGGTGACTGGCGACCAGGAACTCGCCGACCAGGAGGTGGCGGCCGACGACGTGCTCGCGCGCGCGGAGGACACGGCGGCCGGGCCGCCTGAGGCGGGCGCGCGGGGCGCGATCACGGGCACGCGGCGGTCCGGCGGGAGCGCGGCCGGGATCGAGCCCGCGCAGCCGGGCGAGGTGCGCCTGCGCAGGGCGCTGCTGTCGGTGTCGGACAAGCGCGGCATCGTAGAGCTCGGTCGCGGGCTGGCCGAGCTGGACGTGGAGATCGTGTCGACGGGCGGTACGGCACGCGAGCTCGATGCCGCCGGCGTGCCGACGCGCGCGATCGAGAGCTTCACCGGGTTCCCCGAGATCCTCGACGGGCGCGTCAAGACGCTTCACCCGCGCCTGTACGCGGGCCTGCTCGCGCGGCGCGACGACGAGGAGCACCTGCGCGCGGCCGCCGAGCAGGGGATCGAGCAGGTCGACCTGGTGTGCGTGAATCTCTACCCGTTCGAGGACACGGTCGCGCGCGAGCACGTGAGCGAGGCCGAGGCGATCGAGAACATCGACATCGGCGGCCCGACGATGATCCGCGCGGCCGCCAAGAACCACGCCTTCGTGGCCGTGGTCGTCGACCCCGACGACTACGCGCAGCTGCTGGCGGAGCTGCGCGCCGGCCGCGAGGACAGCGGGCCGCCGGCCGAGGCGCCGCTGACGCTCTCGCTGCAGACGCGCGGGCGACTCGCGGCCAAGGCCTTCGCCTGCACGGCCCGCTACGACGCGGCGATCTCGACGTGGTTCTCGCTGCGCACCTACGAGGGCCTGCCGCCGAGCTGGCGCGACGCCTACGAGAAGGTCGGCGACCTGCGCTACGGTGAGAACCCGCACCAGAGCGCGGCCTTCTACGCGCGCGTCGGCTCCCCGACGCACCTGCTCGCCGGGGTCGAGCAGCTGCACGGCAAGGAGCTGTCTTTCAACAACCTGCTCGACCTCAGCGCGGCGCGCGAGCTGGTCGAGGAGTTCGACACGCCGGCGTGCGCGATCGTCAAGCACAACAATCCCTGCGGGTGTGCGCTGGGCGAGAGCGGCCAGTCGGCGTACGAGCGCGCGTTCGCATGCGATCCACAGAGCGCCTACGGCGGCGTGATCGCCGTCAACCGCATCGTCGACGGCGCCTTCGCCCAGGCACTCTCCGAGCAGTTCATCGAGGTGCTGCTCGCCCCGGGTTTCGACGAGCGGGCGCGCGAGCTCTTGATGCAGAAAAAAAACGTGCGCCTGCTCGAGCTCGCGCACTGGCCGGTGCCCACCCGCGAGGTAGAAGCCAAGCCGGTGATCGGCGGCCAGCTCGTGCAGACGCGCGACGACGTGTCAGAGACGCGCGAGCAGATGCGCGCGATGAGCAAGGTCATCCCGGACGAGCGCCAATGGGAGGACATGCTGTTCGCGTGGACGGTCTGCCGCCACGTGCGCTCCAACGCGATCGTGATCGCGCGCGGGCTGGCGACGATCGGGATCGGCGCCGGTCAGATGAGCCGCGTGGACGCCGTGCGCATCGCGGTCGAGAAGGCCCAGAGCTTCCAGCCGCAGCTGCTGAGCGGCTCGGCGCTGGCCTCCGACGCCTACTTCCCGTTTGCCGACGGCCCCCAGCTGGCGATCGACGCGGGCGTGACGGCCATCATTCAGCCGGGCGGCTCGGTGCGTGACGAGGAGGTCGTGGCGGCCGTCGATGCGGCCGGTGTGGCGATGGTCGCGACCGGTCGCCGCCACTTCCGCCATTAGCCCTCAGCCCTCGCTTCGCGGGTGCCCGACGACGCTTCGCGCCGTGCCCGCCCGGCGCTCGCTGCGCGCACCCGCCCGATCCACGGCGTCTGAAGGGAGGGGTTGAAGGGCGGGAAGATTTACGATATATCGTGTAACAACTTGATAGCTCACGATAGGAGTGCTTTTTGATGTTTGCTCATGCGATCGATCCACGCGGCGAAGGCGCTTGCCGGCGCCGCGATCCTTATGACCTCGGGGCGATCTGGAGCGCGATGACAGGTCGCAGCCAGGGTGGCGAACGTGGAGGTGAGCGCGGCCGTGAGGGCGGGCGCCGGCACGGCGAAGGCAGGCGTGGCCGCCATGGCCCGGGCCGCCACGGCGAAGGCCCATTCGCATTCGGCGCCGGACCGGGCGGGCGCTGGCGCAAGGCGCGCCGCGGCGACATCCGCACGGCCGCGCTGCTGCTGCTCGCCGAGGAGCCGCGCAACGGCTACCAGATCATGCAGGAGGTCGAGGAGCGAAGCGGCGGCGTGTGGCGCCCGAGCCCGGGCTCGGTCTATCCGGCGCTGTCCCAGCTAGAAGACGAGGAGCTGATCCGCTCACAGGAGACCGACGGGCGCAAGCTGCTGCACCTGACCGACGCGGGACGGGAGCTGCTCGCCCAGCGCGGCGAGGACAAGCCGGCGCCGTGGGAGGAGATGAGCGGTGACGTCAGCGAGCCGCGCTTTCAGCTGGGTCGGCTGATGCGCGAGGTCGCCTTTGCCTTCGCCCAGGTGATGCGCACGGGGAGCGAGAGCCAGCTCGCCGCCGCCCGCGAGGTGCTCGTGCGCGTACGACGCGAGCTGTACGGGATCCTCGCCGAGGGTGACGACTGACAGCCCCTAACGTGGACGGACTCCAAGATGTGCCGACACTCTCGGCTCATCTGAGCTCCATCTTGCGGGCACCGTAGACGATGTCGGCAGGGATCTGGCC
>Ga0187783_10002857_pt1 | contig 12789 bp, 7 predicted proteins | sample 1015_SJ02_MP02_2_FD_132471 | JGI IMG/M metagenome (GOLD analysis project Ga0187783, IMG submission 132471) | Tropical peat soil microbial communities from peatlands in Department of Meta, Colombia - 1015_SJ02_MP02_20_MG | ecosystem: Environmental > Terrestrial > Soil > Wetlands > Peat | place...
ACACTTCTCGATGCTTATCGCCCAGCTCGGCCACATCAACGAGGCCGCCGCCACCGACTGGCTGACGCCCAATCCCCGCTCGCCGCAGCGCGCCGACTCCGCCGCATGGATCGGCGAGACCCTAGACGACCCGCACACCCGCGAGCGGCTCGAGTCCATCCTGGCGGCAGCGTTAAAGCCGCCGCCAGATTCTCCGTGGCCGTAGAGCCACTATTGATGGGAAATGGCATGCTGACTCGGTGCGCTAACCGCCGACTGGCGCGGCTGCCAGGCCGGATGGCACCAGCTGCTGGGGGGCGCCGGAACGAATGATCTGTACTGAATGAGGATCCGAACCCCAGCGTCATCGTGAATACAGACTCGATCTGGCCGCACTGAGAGCGGCATGTGCCGACGTGTTCTCGGCCCGCTATGACCAGGTGGATGCGCGCCGTTTATGCGACAGGCTGAAGTATGCTGACTGCTCCCGGCGGCCGGGCCTCGGCCGCATCGTGTAGTGCCGATTGCGTATGGTTCCGGCGCTCGACGGTCGCATCGTCTGGGCCTGGCTAGACTGGCGCCCCTGTAGCCGCCTCAAGGAAATATGCCTGGGTGTGCCCGGCGGGAGATTCCAGTTCTAGCGTGGAGGTCGGCGCGACGGCAGAGTAGCTAGTTGCTGAGCGGAAGCTAGTTAACTCTCATCGCGACCCTTACAGTCAGTTTGTGCTAGTCGCTCTACACCACGCGGCGTCCGGATTAGGCCCTGCAGCAACTGCGGCCTGGATTGCTGCCGGCGCGAGCCTGCTGACCCTGCTTGGCAGCGCGGGTATGCAGGCTTTCGGCATCCGCCGCGTCAGCAAGGATACGAACGCGAACGTTCGCCAGCAACTCGCCGAGGAGCGCGTGCGCTCACTGAATGAACGATTCGCTACCGCGGCTGACCGGCTCGGAGCCGACCAACCGGCGGTGAGGCTTGCGGGTGTCTACGCGATGGCTGGCCTAGCCGACGATTGGCAGGAGAGCAGGCAGACCTGCGTCGATGTCCTGTGCGCTTACGTCCGTATGCCCTATGAGCCCGACCCAGGCGAGGCTGCCCCGGCCGCTGAACGCCTGGCGTTTCGCGCCAGTCAACAAGTCCGTCACACGGCTATACGCGTCATCGCAGATCACCTACGGCCGGGCGCAGCAACACCGTGGCAGGGCCTCCGCTTTGATTTCAGAGGCGCGCGATTCGACGGCGGCGACTTCTTACATGTTGAGTTTTCCGATGGTGAGGTCATCTTCAGCAGGGCGGAGTTCGCCGACGGAGATTTCCACTTCTCCGGAGCAGAGTTCTCCGGCAGCACGGTCTACTTCCAGGAGTCTCAGTTCTCTGGAGGCACGGTCAGCTTCAGCTATGCGAAGTTCTCGGGCGGCCAAGTCGACTTCCTAAACGCAGAGTTCTCCGGCGCCGACGTCTACTTCTTCAACGCGGAGTTCTCCGGAGGCCAGGTCAGCTTCCCAAGCTCATACTTCTCCGGAGGCCAGGTCTACTTCGACGATGCCAAGTTCTCTGGCGGCCAGGTCGACTTCGGCGATGTTCGCACGTGGTCCAAACCGCCGTCCTTCGACTTTACTGGGGCACCGCCACCCGGAGTCACTATGCCGCCAGACCCGCTCGTTGAGTCTGCTGCTGACTGAGCGGAAGCTAGTTCCTGCGCCGCTGCACTTCTATCGTCAACTACTTGTGCCGGATATGGCGGAGTCGAAGTGATCGGTGCGCGGTCCCGGCAAATGGCTGGCCGGCCCGGCACTGTACCTGCGGCGGGTCCTGCGTAAGCGTGATCAGGACCCACGCCGCTTGCCGCCGCCTTCAGCGCGCTCGCTCACCCAGTCCACTCCGCGCAACCGAACAAACGCTAGCTAGTCAGCTTCAGCTAGCTCGGCCGTGTTGCCAGCCGCAATCAACCGGCCAGAGGCGACGTCCAGTTGCCAGCCGTCCGGAACTTCCGCCCTATCGGTCCAGATCGCACCGGCGAGATCTGCGTCGCCGAGGATCGCTTCGGCGCCGAACTCTGGGTCGCCAAGGCTCGCTTCGCTGAGGTCCGCGTTGTGGAGTTTCGCGCGGGTGAGGTTCGCGCGGCCCAGAAACGCGCGCATGAGGCCCGAGCACCCGGATCACGACGTCGGCGACCGGGGTGGACGAGGCCGCGAGTGCCTTCAGGTTTTCCACCGCCGCGCGGACGGCGGGGAACAAGGCTCGGTATGCAGACCAGCGGATAACCATGCGCAGCTGCGGCGCCCGCTATTCGGCCAGATCCGGGCGTCGCCGCAGTGCTGCCGCCCGGATTGCGCCGCGGCCAAACCGCCGCGCGCCGGAGACGCATGTGGGGCTGCTGGTAAGAACGGTAGCTGCGAAGTTATTGCGATAGTCGCTTTGACACAGCCTTAGATTCGACGCGCCGACCTCAAGGAGCAGCCTGCCCGCTCCTGGCCTGCTGCCGAGGAGCGCCATCTAAGACCCCTGATATAAACAAGCCCTGGTGGCAGACGCCACAGTCTCCGGTTGCTTGCGTGCGCGTCAGTAGCACTGTCGGCCGAGCTGGTTACCGCCTAAACATGCCGAGGTTAGTTCGCGCAGGCCGTCCGCTGCGCTCGCACCTGCGCCGCCGCGGCATCGCCGCCGTCATCCCGGTCCAGGAAGACCAGAAGAAACACCGCCGCGCCCGCGGCCGGGGCGGCCGCCCGCCGGTCTTCGACGCCGCACGCTACAAGGAGCGCAGCACCGTCGAGCGCTGCTTCGGCAGCTCAAGCAGTTCCGCGCCGCCGCGATCCGCTATGACAAGCGCGGCTTCATGTACCAGGGCACGGTCGACGTCGCCTCGATCCCGGATCTGACTACGAGACCCGGCTACATGATCTACGGGGCACGCCTGGCGTCGGCCGCGTGGACAGAAATGATGGGAAGCCGCAACCGGACGGTCCGATGGAAAGTCCCATTCAGTGAGGTAAGCGGGCTGCAGCCAGGGCTGCGAAGCGGACGGGAAAGAGGCGCGACGATGCCGCGGCGGACGGTGGGTGCGTGGTGCTCGGCGGCGGTGATCCTGCTCGTGGCGGTCGGCTGCGCCTCGGCTCCCCTGGAGGCGGGCGCGCCGGCTTCGCGGCCGGAGCCGGTGTGGTTCCAGTCGCTGCAGATGACCTCGGCACCGTCCGGGTGGGCGCTGACCTGGTCGGCGAATCCCGGAGTCGCCGCCGATAACCCGCATATCCTGCTGGCACGGACCACGGACGGCGCACGTACCTGGAGCGATGTGACGCCCGCCGCGGCACGCCCGATGCTGGCGACGCTCAATTCCTACGTGGCCCTGGACCCGGTTGACGGCGACCGCGCCTACCTGGCGGTCAGCCGCGCGAGATCGGACTACGGCCCGGCGAGCACCGCGGTCTTCGGGACAACCGATGGCGGGCGCACCTGGACCGAGTCGGCGGTTTTCACCACGAGCGCCCAGGCGGCCGGGTTGAGCTTCGCGGATGCCAGCCACGGCTGGCTGCTGCTCGGCCCGGTGTTCAGCGGGCCGGGGCAGCCCGTGACCTGGCTCTACCAGACATCCGACGGCGGCCTGCACTGGTCGCCGGCCGCCACCGTCGCGCCGCCGGGAAACTACGGGAGCAACAGCTTCTGCCAGCCACTGAGCCTGACCTTGCTGACCGCGACCACGGGCTGGGTCACTATCGGCTGCCGGGGCCGGCCCGAGTTCCTGGTCAGCCACGACGGCGGCGGCAGCTGGGCCGCCCAGCCCCTGCCGCCCCGGGCGGGCACCCTCGGTACAGCGGGCGGCCCGGCGTTCCTGACCGGGCCGCGGTTCGCGGCCGGTACCGGGTTCCTGACCGTGGCACCGCCCCCGCCGGGCACCCCGTCCCTGCTCGACACCCGGGATGGGGGCCACATCTGGCAGCTGCTGGCGCTGCCGTCCGGCGCGGGCCAGTACCCGCAGGTCAAGTTCTTCACCCCGGCGGACGGCGTGCTCGTCACGGCAGGCCCGCAGGCGGCGCTCGGCGCGGTCTTCTACGTGACTGCGGACGGCGGCCAGTCCTGGATACCGGTCCAGCAAGGCACCCACTTCACCCAGTACGGCGAGGCCATCGACTTCGCCAGCCAGCAGGTCGGCTTCGCCTGGAACTCAGGCTCGAACACAGCAGGCGCCCCGCCTCTCTACGCGACCACCAATTCCGGCCGCACCTGGCACCTTTTCATCCCGCACCTGGTCACAGGATGACCTGGCGCCACGGGTAGCAGTGGTCTTACTTCTCCTGAGTGAGGTTGTCTACTGGACACGCCCTACGCGCGTCCCGGCCGTACGATTGACTTCAGGCGCGTCCGTGTCTACCGGGTCAGCAGGTGCGCGCGATCCAGGCGCTCGCGTGACCGGCGTGCAAAGCGTTGCCAAAATACGCTAAAAGGTCGGAGTCGTTATACGCTCCCTTTTGTGCCCGAACAAGACTCGCGGAGTCCACTGCGCTGGCGAATAGAGCGCAATGCCGCTCTGCTGGCGGGCGCAGTCATAGCCGGCTTGAATGTCTTCGCAATTACCAGCGTGTGGCGACCCAGCGGCACGACGCTCGCCGCCGTCAATGCGGCCGCGGCGGCGGTACTGGCCTTCCTTGTCCAGGCCGTGCCTAGCTTTCAATCACTGCGCATCCGGCGCGCTTATCTACTCCGCGCTCGACAGCAGCCATTGCAAGTTGTTGGTTCCGCCGGCGACATCACTGGCGAGGTCGTCGGCCGCGACGACCTTTGTGAGGTGCTGATAGCAGCACTGCGCGATCGCGGGCGCCGCCGGCCGCAGATCGTCGTCGGCGGCGCCGAGAGCGGGAAGACAGCCTTGCTGGTCCGACTCACCGCGATGCTGGCGGAGCAGGGATTCCTGCCCATTCCGGTTCGGCTTACAGACGCAAGGGAGAGCCTTGACTTCGTCGAACTCGCCCGCACGAGGTTCCTTGCCGACACCGACAGCGCGGTACTTTCTGAGGGAGACGCAGAGAAGATCTGGCGGCAATTGCGCAGCGACGACAGAATTGTCGTGCTGGCGGACGGCCTGGAATACGCCCTGGCCGGGACAGGCGCGGAACAGGACCGCGATGAGCTCATCCGCGCCGCTATTGCACGCGCCAAGCGCGATCGGGCGCCATTGATCATCACCTCGCGCGCCCATGACGCGCCCCGGGCTTCCGCCGCGGCGCTCCTGACCCTCGAGGAGCTGAGCTACGAGGCCGCGCTCGCGTATCTGAGCGACGCTCCGCTGACCGACGAGCGTCGGCTGTCCTGGATCGTGGACACGGCCGACATCGTGGAGACTCCTGTCTACCTGCAAATCACACGCGATCTGCAGGCCAGTGGTCTCCTTGATCCGTCAGCCGGACACCGGGCCGTCCTGGACACGCGTGGCGCTGACCGCTTCCGGCTGCGGCTAAGTCTGCTTCAGACCTGGGAGCGGGCTCTGGTCGCCGGATACCTGCGCCAAGACGTTCCGCTTAGCAGATCAGAGCGCCAGGCTGCGATCGAGCACCTATCCGCGCTTGCGTGCGAAGGCCTCAGGCGCGACGTGCTCGAGGTGGACGTCTATCCCGATCGTGAGTCGCCGCTGGCGACCGAAGTTCGGCGCAGGCTCGCGGCGCTGGACACGCAGACATTCCACGGCGCAGGAGTACGCAATGTGGACGTGCGCATGGCTGCGACGTGGGCGGCCCAGCTCGATCTCGTCGAACTGCACGGGAGCATGGTCCGGTTCCCACACAGCCTCATGCAGGCATACTTCGGCTCACGGCTGCTGAACGCGGCCATGGCGGCACCCGAGTTCTGCCAGGATGCGTTCCGCTTTCCTGGCCCTAGCCGCGAGCTGCTTACCGCCATGGTCCTGCGATCCCGCGATTGGCAGGGGGGCCCGGTTATCGGGGACGACCCGAGGCCCGGGGCGGGCAAGCCCGGCCGGGCCGATATCAAGCACAGGAAGGCCGGTATAGCGCACGCGCGCCGGGCGGATCCAGACTCCGTGTGGCTGCTGCGCGAGGCCGCGCACTCGCGGGATGACGTCAGGGTTCTTGACATCTACGCCGCCGCTCTGGAGATCGACTGCAGTGCTGCCCAGCCTGCGCATAACGACATCGCGAGCGAGATAGCCGAGCGCTGGCTCATGGTCCACGGCCAGTACTGGCAGTCCCTGGAGACAGCCAAACTCGATCTGGTCCGGCGATTCGGCATTGCGGCGCGCACGATCGACGAGCGCCGACAGCGGGGCGAGCCGGCCACAGGACAGCCGGGATACCGGCAGCTCTACGCCATCGGCTGCCGGGAGAAGTCACGCCGGGTACAGCTCGCCGTAGCGCAGGAGATCGCCGACGGCGGCGACGCGGCCTATTCCGCCCTGACCAACGCCCTCGTCGCCCCGTGCGCTGTCTGCGCAGAAGAGCGGACGGCGGGTCGGCCGATCTTCAGCGAGGACGAAACTGCCCTCGGCTTGGATAGCCGACTAGACCAGGCACCTTTCATGAGCGCATGGCTTGCGCCGATGTTCGCCGGGTCGATCGAGGTCGACGGTGATGGCCGGGCGAGCAACCAGCTTACCGGGCTGGCGGCCAGGGCAGACCTTGGTCAGTGGCTCCGCCACGTTCGCTGGGAGGAACGGCGGCCTGGTGAGGAAGCTCTCCCGATCTCACTGCAGATCGCCCTGGCCCAGGGATTCAAGTACGCAGCCAACCGGCGTCCTATAACGCCAGGCGACCGGCAAGAGGTGCGGATGTACCTCGCCGAACAGGCACTGGACATACTGGCCGGATCGACGTACTGGTTCGTGCAGCTGACTCTCATTCAGACGTTGTGCCTTCTGAGCCTGTCCGACCAGTCGCGGCGGCCAGGCGGCCAGTACGGTGCCAGACCGGAGGCAGTCGTCCAGCACTGGCTGGACATGGCCGGCCAGGCGAGCGCCGAGGCTGTCCGCCCATCGAGCACGAAGGCGCCACACCCGTTCGTCCAGGAGGCGGCCCACCTGGCCATCCTGGCCCTGAAGACCGGCCGCCCGCAGTCGTATTGCTGGCTAGACGAATTCGACATGGTCAGCCAGATTGGCTCTCGCAATACCAGTCCCTTCCAGGTTCGCCGCCGCCATCGGTTGTGGATCCCACCCTCAGCAGGATGGACGGGGTTGAGCGGCCGAGCGCAGCAACTGGCGGCAGATGTATCACTCCTGCTCAACCTCACTGACAGAGGCGATCAGCCCCGCGACGTGGAGCGTCGGCTCAAGCGCGCCAACCGGAGCGATCTTCCGCCGTGCATCACCCACTACCGGCCAGCGCTGATGCCAGAGCGCACTGTCGGCACATCGGCATCATCCGCACCCGGCATGAGCTGCGTACAAGGCTGCGCGTTTGGACTCTGTCCGTACCCGCCGAAGGGCTCGCTGCCCTCGCGGCAGGAGTTCAGCGAGGCGTTCTGTCAGGAGCAAGGAACTCTCCTCCGCCACCGGTCCGTACGCGTTAGAACCACTCCGTGGGCCATGATGATCCCAGCGCGACTTCAGCGATTCTGGACGGAGATGGCCGACCGGGCCGCGGACGCGTAACAAGCTGCCTAGAACCCCGTTTGCCGTTCCGCAGGCAGGTACGGAAACCCCGACACTGGAAACAGCCACTGGCCGGCCAAAGTAAAGGCAGTAAGCGCGGCCACACCGCGCAACCCCAGACGCAGACTCAGTGCGGCACCGGAACGTCCATCTGGAGTTCGCAATGGCTGCTCACGCGGGCACGACCCATGCACGCGCGATGCTCCCGAGCTCGTCGGCAGCGCTTGATTCCGGGACGGGGCTCGACTCAGCTGGACTCCGTGAGGTATTAGCGGGGACCGCCGTGGGTCAAGCACGCGTGGCCGTTGCCCTTTGGAATGCAGCGCCGTGGTTAGCTGCGGGGGCACGCGGTGGTGCCGTGTATGGGCTTACGACACGCCTTCCTGCCACAGCCCGGCTCGGCGCCGTGCGGCTTACCGCTCGTCGGTAAGCCCCGCTCCGGCGCCCTGTCATTCCGCCGATCGGCACCTGGGTTCGGCGACTCGCGGCCGCCCAAGATGTGAGCCGATGCTATGCGGCGGCGGAACTGCGATCGAGCTTGACCGCGAGCTCCGTGCCGAAGCTCCCGCCGCGCTCGACGGCGATCCTGATCATCCCGGTCGCAGTCTCAGCGCGGTTCCAGTCTCGCTGGAGTTCGCACATGACGGAGATCCAACTTACGGCGTGTGCGCCCGCCTGCAGCATGCGCTGCAGCGCTGACTCATGAGCCACCTGGCTCGTGCCTGCAACCGCATCCATCACCGGGTAGACCTCGAAGCCCTCCCTGATAGCGTCCAGCACCGGGAATGTCAGGCAGACCTCGGTCCAGAGCGCGCCCATAATGAGCTTTTGGCGGCCGGTGGCCCGCACTGCCTGCACGAAGTCCGCGTCTTCCCACGCATTGATGCTGGTCCGATCGTAGGTAGGGACATTGGGCAGCTGTTCGCGGAGCTGGGGAATCGTGTCGCCGTTGACGCCGTTCCGGTGTTGCACAGTGGACAGGACGACCGGCAGGCCGAACAGGCGTGCGACCTTCGCGAGCGCCACTACGTTCGGAACGTAGGTCTCCGGATCCTGCGGGATCGAGTTAATCTGCGCATCCTGATAGTCAATTAGCACGAGCGCCGCGTTCTGCGGTGTCAGCAGGTGATCGTCGAGCGGGTCTCGCGCGGGCAGGCTAGTCATTGCAGCGGCTCCTTCGCTTGAGGTTCTTGGGTGGTTACTAACTAGTCAGCGAGCGCGGGCCGACGCCGCGGCTGCTGCGATCTGCTCGGCCACTGCCGCGGGCTGAGTCAGGGCGATTGCGTGCGAGGCGCGTATCTCGGCGGTGTGCGCACCCGCGCGCCGGGCCATGAACTGCTGCGCCGCAAGCGGGATTAACTGGTCGTCGGTCGCGATCATGTACCAGCTCTGCGTGGCTTTCCAGGCCGGGGAGCGCGCTTTCTCGGCAAATGCGTCGGCGGTGATCGGGCGCTGCGCGGCCGCCGCGACTGCGGCGGCGCGATGCGGCATATCGGCACCGAAGATTCGCGGGAAAGCGTCGCGGTCAATGTAAAGCTCGACACTGCGGTTTCCGTCTTGTCCGGGGTAGGCGGCCGGGCGCAGGTAGGGCACCAGCTGGCCGGCCGGGAAGCCGCGGCAGATGTCGAGCACGCTGTCACCGTCGTCGGGCGTGAAGGCCGCCACGTATATCAGGCCCACGACGTTACTGGCTAACGTTCCAGCCACGGTGATGACCGCGCCGCCGTAGCAATGACCCGTCAGCAACACCGGGCCGTCGATCTCGCCCGCGACGCAGGCCAGGTAGCAGGCGTCGGATTCGAGACCGCGCAGCGGGTTGGCCGGGGCCGTGACGCCGATTCCGGCGGCTTGCAGCTCGGCTATGACGTGGGCCCACATTGAGGCGTCCGTAAAGGCGCCGTGGACAAGGAGCACCGTCGGCGTGCTCCCGTTCCGGATGACGCCACTCGGGCTGATCGTCTGCTCAACGGTCGGATCTCCCACGCTGGGAACGTAGGGCGGCCGCATCCGCTCTCGCTTGGGTCAGGTGACTGAAGCTGACCTAGACCCAGGACGGCCGAGCGTATGTGACAATGTCGGTCGGGTTCCCACACCGGATGAATCGGGCGATGCCGACTACCACCTCCACCTTGCTGTTCGGGCGTGATACCGAGTCGCAGGTCCTTGACCACCTCCTTGATCGCGTGGGCGACGGCGGCGGCTCGCTGGTGGTGACCGGAGAGCCTGGGATCGGCAAGTCGGCACTCCTCGCAGAAGCAGCCTCGCGCGCGCAACGGCGCGCGATGCAAGTCCTGACCACCACAGGCGTGCAGAGCGAAGAGCACCTGCCCTTTGCCGGGCTGCACCAGATCCTCCTGCCGGTTCTGGCACAGGTCGACGGGCTGGCGGCCCCGCAGCGCGACGCAATACTCGCTGCGTTTGGCCTTGCCGACGCAGTAGTGGCCGACCTGTTCCTGACGGCGCTTGGCGCACTGAACCTGCTGGCCGATAGCGCGGCTCGCGCACCAGTGCTGATCGTCGCTGAGGATGCTCAATGGCTGGACCGGGCAACGAGCGATGTGCTGGTGTTCGTCGCGCGAAGGCTGGAGTTCGAGCCGATCCTCTTGCTCGCTGGCATCCGCGACGGCTTCGAGAGCCCTTTCAACGGTGCCGGGCTACCTTCCTTGCGCCTCGAGCCGCTGCCTGCTCCGGCGGCAGCGGCGCTACTGGACAGCCATGCTCCCGGTCTCCCCGTTCCTGCGCGCGCGCGATTGCTTGACGAGGCCGCCGGGAATCCACTGGCGCTCATCGAGCTGCCAGCCGCCCTGAGGCAGCTCGGCAGCGGGCCGAGCCTTCCGGCGTGGCTCCCGCTCCCGACGCGGCTGGAACGGGCATTCACGGCGCGAGTTTCCGGCCTACCGGTCGCGACGCGCGCCGCGCTGCTGGTGGCCGCCCTCAATGACAGCTCACTGCTGAGCGACGTGCTGACTGCGACGGCGCTGCTGGCAGATTCCGGCGGGGCCCCCGATGCCCTGGATCCGGCCGTATCCGCGCGGCTCGTGGATATCGACGACGGCGAAGTGCGGTTCCGTCACCCGCTGATTCGGGCGGCGATCCGCCAGGCTGCGAGCTTGTCGCAGCGGCATGCGGCGCACGCCGCGCTGGCGGATGCCCTCAGCGCGCAGCCTGAACGGCGCGTGTGGCACCGCGCGGCGTCGATCGTGGGGCCGGACGAGAAGGTTGCTGGCGAGCTGGAGGCTGCCGCCGCCCAGGCGCACCGGCGCGGGGCGACGGTTGCCGCCGTATCGGCGCTCCAGCGCGCGGCCGCGCTCAGCGACGGACCGGCACGTATTGGCCGACTTCTGCGCGGGTCTCAGCTCGCCTACGAGCTGGGTCAGCGGGATCTTGCTCTTGAGCTACTCGGGAAGGCTGAGCCCCTGGAGCTGCCGGCCGCAGCGCAGGCTCGCGTGGTGTGGATCCGGGAAAGCCTCGCTGAGGGCCTCGCGGGAGACGCCGACAGCGCACGCGCGCTGGCGGCGATCGCAGGTCGGACTGGCGCCGCTGGTGACACGGACCTTGCGGTTAAACTGCTCTGCGTCGCGGCGCTCCGGTGCTGGTGGTCAGACCCCGGAAAGGCGGCCCGCGACGAGATTGTCTCCGCCGCCGAGCGGCTGAAGACGGACCCGGGCGACCCGCGCCTGCTGGTGATTCTCTCGTTCGCAGCACCGGTCGGCCGTGGTGCGGTCGTCCTCACACGGCTGTCCGAGCCTGCACCGGAGTCCGCCAGACCCGACGCCGGCGCGATGCGGCTTATCGGCATGGCCGCTCTGGCGGTCGGGACGCTCGATCTCGCCACGCAGTCGCTGGCAGCCTCGGCTGCCATGCTGCGTGGTCAGGGTCGGCTTGGCCTCCTTGCGCGAGCGCTCAGCTTGCAGGCGTGGGGCGACGTCCAGCTTGCGAACCTGGGCGCGGCGATCCCCGCCGCTGAGGAGGGCGCCCGGCTGGCGCAGGAAACGAACCAGCCGCTGTTCATGGCAACAGCGCTTGCGGCCCAGGCCACGGCGGCGGCGTTGCGCGGGGATCAGGAGTCGGCAGCAGCGCTTGCCGCCGAGGCCGAGCGCGTGGCCTTGCCCAAAGGCGCCCGTGCCGTCCTGGCGGCCGCCCAGCTGGCCCGCGGACTGGCCGACCTCGGCGGCGGCCGTCCCGCCGATGCGTTCCAGCACCTATGGCGCATCCACGACCCGGCTGACCCGGCCCATCACTCCGTGCTCAGCTACTGCACGATCGGCGATCTGGCCGAGGCTGCCCGCCACAGTGGTGAGCAGGAACGCATCCGGATCGTCATCTCCGGACTTGAGGCAGCTGCCGAGGAATCGTGGTCGCCGATAATGCATGCCGGACTGCGTTATGCCCGCGCGCTCCTCGCTCCCGACGCTGATGCGGGCGCCTTGTTCGAGGCCGCTCTGGACACGGACCTGAGCGCATGGCCGTTCCTGCGGGCCCGGGTGCAGCTCTCCTACGGGGAGTGGCTTCACCTGCGACGGCGGAACGCCGCCTCCCGGGTGCCTCTGCGGGCTGCCCGCGAGGCCTTCGATGCGCTCGGCGTGAGGCCGTGGTCGGACCGGGCACGCCAGCGACTGCGCGCTACCGGGGAGACGAGCCGCCCGCAGAGTGCCTGGGCATGGGACCAGCTCACACCGCAGGAGCTGCAGATCGCCCAGATGGCCGCTGACGGGCTGAGCAATCGTGAAATCGGGCAGATGCTCTACCTGTCCCCACGCACCATCGGCTCGCACCTTTACCGGGCCTACCCCAAGCTCGGGATCTCCTCCCGCGCACAACTGCGATCACGGTTGCATAGTCAAGACCAGGACCGTCCGTAGGGTTCGATCGCGGCGGCGGGCGCGCTGCCGAAGCTGCGCCGGACAACGGCGATCGCCACCAGCACGAGGACGCAGACCAGCCCGGCAGTATAGGCAGAGGCGTCGACCGCACCTGCTTGCTCGCTTATCAGCCCTGTTACGACCGGAACCAGTCCCAGGCCGAGGTATGCGGCAGCGAAGTGCGTTGATATCGTGGCGGCCAGGTGCCCCGACTCGGCCAACCGGTTGAGCTCGCTCAGGCCACCGCGGAAGATGAGCCCGGCCGCGACGCCGCCAGCGACGGTGCCGACCAGGAACAGCCATAGCGCCCCGGTGAACAGCGCCCACTCGAGTGTGACGAGATACACCAGCAT
>Ga0187783_10002858_pt1 | contig 12788 bp, 7 predicted proteins | sample 1015_SJ02_MP02_2_FD_132471 | JGI IMG/M metagenome (GOLD analysis project Ga0187783, IMG submission 132471) | Tropical peat soil microbial communities from peatlands in Department of Meta, Colombia - 1015_SJ02_MP02_20_MG | ecosystem: Environmental > Terrestrial > Soil > Wetlands > Peat | place...
AACTGCTCACGATCCGCGAAGGTCAGGGAATTGTAAAAGGTCGGCCTTTTCGCTGAAAGTATGCGTCCGCTCCTTTACAAGCATTTGCCGTAGTGCCAGAATTCGCGGGGGCGAATTTTTACACTTGATGGAGCCGTGAGACGCCATGGTCCAGTCATCCTTGCTGCGAATCAGTCCTGGTCTCTTGTTCTTTGTAATTGTTCTTCCTCTGCTGCCTGCGACCGCGGTCCAGGGTCAGACCGCTCCCGATAAAGGATCTGCACCGTCTTCTACTGCCGATTCCTCAACGACTATTGTGAGAAACGTCGACGAGGTTCCCGTCGAGATGGTGATCCATGGCAAGAAAAAAGCGCTGCTGAATCTGAAAGCGGAAGATTTTGCGGTCATGGATAACGGCGCGGCCGTACAGCTGAAGAGTCTTCGCCTCATGACGGTGCAGCCGGGCCACCATCTGGTCACCTTCTTGTTCGAACCGCTGGATCCGTCAGCGGCGACCAATGCCCGCGAGGTGGCCAAAAAGATCTTAAAGGTGATTCCCCCCAAGGATTTCTCATTCGCGGTATTCCACGTGGATCGGCGGCTGCGGATCCTGCAGGAATTCACAGCCGACCGCGGGGAGATTCAAAAAGCGATCAGCGCGGCCACGAGCGACCAAGGCTCGGAGAGCGAAGCAACGGCGGCCGCCGCAGAAAAGACATTGATTGCTGCCGTGCGGTCCGGCGCGGGCCAGGCGCAGTCGGCGGCGGAATTCGATCGCGGCGTAGAGCGAGCGATGCTGGCGTCGTTGACGGAATCGCAGCGAATCATTGAGGACCAACACACCCCGGCGTCGCTCGCCGGATTGCTGGGTCTTGTCCGGGCACAGACCAGAATCCCGGGCCGAAAGTTGGTGATTTACTTCAGCGAAGGCGTAAAGACGGAGGCGGATCGCGACATTCTGCGATCGATTGCCGGGGCGGCGAACCGGGCAGAAGTCAGCATTTACGTCATCAACAAGGAAGCGCTGGATACGAAAATGATGGACGGTTTGATGGCGGCTGCGGCCATCGGGAATGCGGTCGCCTCCAGTCGGAGCGCATCGATGGTCCAACCCGCTTCGACCTTGCAACAGAGCATGGCCGGTAATCCGGAGCCGTACGGACCGGGACTGCTTTCCCAAATCACCGAACAGAACATCCGAATCGAAGGCGAAGGACTTGCAGGGAACAAAGATCCAATGGCTGCAATGGCCACAAGCACGGGCGGAGCGCTTATCTACTCGCAAGACAACCTGAAGAGACCGTTCCAACAGGCGGTGGCGGATCTCACCACGTATTACGAGGGTTCGTATCTACCGAAGGATCTCGTGTACGACGGGAAGTTCCATCAGATTACGGTCAAGCCCCTCCGACAGGGGCTGAAGGTGAAGTCTCGCGCCGGTTATTTTGCAGTGGCTCCTGCCGGCGGTATCAGGGCCATTGAAGTCCCCATGCTGAAAGCCTTGTCGGAACCGCAATTGCCCACAGACGTGAAATTCCGCACGTCCGTATTGCAGCTGGGCAATCTGACGACGGGGAATGAAAACACCCTGATTGTGGAGGTGCCGACCTCAGGACTCGAAGTGCGACGCGATCCCAACGCCAACCTGGCCTCCTGGCATGTCTCGATTGTGTCGGAAGTAAAAGACAAATCGGGTGCTGTGTTAGAGCACTTCAGCCAGGACGTTCCTGGGCACAACGCCCTCGATGCCAAGGAGGAAGCCCGAAGCTGCGCCACCATGCAGCGGCATTTCGCACTTCCTCCGGGTCAATACACCGTTGAGACTGCGGTACTGGATCGCAGCAGCGGCAAGTTGGGAGCGGAGCGGGTGCGGTTGGAAGTGGCGAATGCGGCAACCGGTCCGTTCTTAAGCGACGTGGCTATGGTGCTTCGGGTTGATTCTTCCGACGATGAGTTGGACGCATTGGAGCCGCTGCGCTATCAACATGGCAAAGTGGTTCCCAGTCTTTCCGGGGAGGTGCTTCCCGGAACGAAGGAGACTTCTTTCTTTTTCTTGTTGCGTCCGGACTCCCGCCTTTCTGATCCCGCGATGCTGGAGATGCAGGTGTTGCGGAATGGGGAACTCATGGGGCAGATGCCGCTGCAGCTTCCCGGTAACTTGAGCGAATCGTTTCCTTATCTTGCTTCGCTCAAGACCAGTTCTCTGCCCGCCGGGAATTACGAAGTGAGGGTATCTTTGGCGCAGGGCGAGAGGGTGGTGGAGCGCGAGGGGAGCTTCAGCATTCCAGGGCCGGCATTGGCCGACGCAGCGACGGGGAAACCAGAGACAGTTGCGCAGAGCGACCAAGCCGTGGCTGATTCAGTGGCGGGAGAGGCGGCGATTACCATTAGCAAGCGACAGCCCCTGGTAATCACTGCGCTGCCGGCCGATGCGGTCACCCGCCCATCGCAACAGGAGGTGGAGGAGATTATCGCTGGGGCCAGAAAGCAAGCCACGAATTATTCGGCGAAGTTGCCGAATTTCTTGTGCGTCGAGGTAACAGACCGTTCCGTTGATCCCGCGGGAAACGGAAGATGGCGCCGGAAAGACTCTTTCGGCGAACTGCTGCGATACGTGGACAAGCAAGAGACGCGAACCACGCTCGAAGTCGATGGCCGTCCCAGTCGAGAGAAGCGTGCCGATATGAACGGGCCGATGTCTCTGGGAGAATTCGGTCACCTGCTCAGCTTAGTTTTCGAACCAACTTCGAAAGCGGAATTTCACTGGAAAGAGGCCGACGCACTGGCAAATGGCACGGTGCAAGTGTTCGCCTACCGCGTCGATCGCAAGAACGACAGCATGCTGCTCAGCGACAGCAATGCGAAGATCTACTCCGGGTTTCACGGGCTGGCATACATCGACAGCTCCACTCTCGGGATTCGGCGCATCACGATGGAAGCAGACGACCTCCCGGCCGATTTCTCGATCCATGCCGCATCCATCGCCATCGACTACGATTACGTTACGGTGGGAGCGCGCGACTACTTGATGCCGGTACGCGGCACGGTCAGAGTGAAAAGGGGCCGGCGTGAGGCCGATCTCAACCAAGTCGTGTTCCAGGATTACCGGCGGTTTGCATCGCAGACGCGGATCGTCACCAAGCCGTGAGCAGGAATCCGCAACGCCGCCCTAAGGTTCCGGCGCCAGCGGCAAGGGAATCTCCATGGTGCCCATGCGGTCGCTCGACAAGTCGCGCACTCCGAGGCGTAGAGAGACGGAGTTTGCCGGGACATCGATCTTCTGCTGCACGCGGAAGTAAGTAAACTTGGCCTGCGCATCGTCAGGTTTGGCATCCACCGAAGATGCTTCTTCGACATCGCCGTTGAGCAAACGCCCTTCGTCATCGTAAACACCCGCGGCAACTTCAAGGTTCGGAATTCGGGCGATGATCTGGTACTCGACCATATAGGTTTGGAGCTTAATCGGTGGCAACGGCTTTTGCGGATGCTTCTTTTGCCGCAGCTGGAAGTAGGTGGGCTGGTCCACCAGACTGGCCATTTGCTCGGCCGTCGCGAGATGAACTGGAGTTAGCGTGCGGACGTGCGCACGGAAGTAGACTTCACGCGCAGTGGGCGCGCCGTGTTGCATGTAAGCGGAAAGCGAATCGCCGATCGGCCGGAGGTTGGCGGTGTCTTCTGCATTGTTGCGACGCCGGTAGCGCTCCGGCATAATCGGGGACTGGGGCGCGGTGGCGAGATACTCGCGCCGATACTCCAGGTGATAACCTTTGTCGGCAAGTTCCACTTGGATTCTTCGGAGCCTTCCATCGAAGATCCGATTTGAGGGCGAGTAGGTCAGGGTGTAGTAGTCGGAGCCTGCCTCGGTAGCCTCTTCCAGCATGTTTCCGATGTCGTTTCTGCCGTAAAACGCTCGCCCACCGGTCATCGCGGCAATCACATCCTCGATCGTATTGTTCTCTGAGATCGACGTGCCGCTGCCTGCGATTGCCATCTCCGAGCCTATCGCACGCATGTTTGTCCCAGGGTTGCCGGGAGGGCCACCGACGCCTCCTCTGGCGGTTGTGGCTCCAGTCAATCTGCCCGCTGGAAACGGTACAACACCGCTGAGATCGATGGGGTAAATCGCGCATTCTGCCCGGGTGAGAACGTCGAGCGCTTCGCTTGCATCGGCTCGAGTATCCGGGCGGTCGTCATTGTGGGGAAACAGATCCACGGGAAAGGATCCCGAAGCCCAGATGATGTTTTTTCGGCCCGGCAAGCCGTCAAGGTAGAGAGCGATCAGCTTCAAGACCGTGACCATCATGAGTTGATCGCCCCTGCCATAATTCCTTCCCAATAGGAATATGCGCGGGACGTGCGGGATGGAATGTGCTGGATCCAGGGTCTTGTACAGTTGGGCCCGGTCGGCGCTAAAGCCCTGCACCAGGTGAAGAGAGTCGCTCAGAACGAACACCGCAAAGCGCGTGCCTTGCGGCTTGCTGTTGACGAATTTCTGCAACTGCTGGCGTGCATAGGGCTGATCGTCTTGCTCGGTATTGACCAGGTCGAGCAGCAGCACATAAAGCGGGCCTCTTTCCGGTTCCGTCGCCACGTTTACATACGTGTTCGGAGGCATGGGCGGGAGCTTCGCAAAATGGCTGGGATTCGAATCGAGGGTGTGCAGGTCGAAAGACAAAATCGGTTGCGGATGGCCATCTTCGTAAATGGAAAAGTCCTGCTTCGTTAGGCCGGAGACGGGTTTGCCGTTAGCGTCGGTGACGACCACATCGACGATCACGCGGTTCACATTCAGTTGGAAGGTGAACGGCTGCCCGGATTGCCCGGGCGCGGCCGAGGTCTGTGACCGAGGTGAATTCTGCCCGAATAACGGGATGACAAGCAACAACGTAGAAGCTACTAGAAGCACGGTGGCGCGAAACCAAGACCGCCGAATAGCCATCGAAGACTCCCCCCGACGAGTTTCACCATCATCTGAAAACCAAGCAAAAAGAATAAGTCGCTGTCGGCAAATCTATTTTGTGGCAACCCGTTGTTCCAGTTGGGCGATCTGTTGCTTCAAAAGATCCGCGTTCGGACCCGGAGGCATGTACTTGAGGCTGCTGCGCAGGTGGTCGAGAGCCCCGGTCAAGTCGCCTTTTCTCGCCAGCATCACCGCGAGCAATTGTTCGGTATTTAAGATGGAATGGCGGGGATCGAGGGCCAACGATTTGACCGCGCTGGCCTCAGCGATCTCAGGCTTTCCGGTCTGAAAGTTTGCCAATGCATTGAGATACCAGCTCTCCGCGGTTCCCTCTGGATAGAGCTGGGCAATGTGATTGGTGTTGTCCAAGACCTCTTGCCAGTTTGCTTTCTGAGCCGCGAGAACTGCCAGTTGCTCGTAAGGAAGCACGAAATTTGGATCGGCGGCCAGTGCTTTGGAAAATGAATTCCGAGCCTCCTGCGGATCTGACCCTTGTTGCAGCTTCCCCAGTTGCAGCCAGGCTTCGGCGAACTGCGGATCTGCCTGAACCGCCTTCTGGAGGTCTCGCTCGGCGCCGTCGGAATCGTGCTGCAGCATCTCGCCATGCGCTTTCTCGAAGGACCTGATCGCCTTCGGGGAAGCGGTTTCACTGCTACGGCTCAAGGTGGTAGCCGCGTCGCGCCCGACCCGGGAGAGCATAAGCGTTCCCACTTCAGTCTGGTCGCGCAGCATGGCTTGCGTGATCGTAATCGTGGTAGAACGGAAACCCGGTACGGCTGCCTGCACCCGGCAGCCTTCGAAATGAGTTTCCATCTGACGCTGGGCATCTCCTTGTTTGCCAAGCGCGCCGGAAAGAGTCACAGCCACAATTCCGAAGTTGCCCTTAGCGTCGCTTTGTGTGCTATAGACGACCTTTTCTCCGCAAGTGACAGTCACCAGTAGCGGCTCCCAAGGCAAAGACTCTCCCTCCACCACCAGCTTGCCCAATAAGGCGCCTCCCGCGCGACCTTGGCCCGACATGTCTGCCCAATAGTCGTACAGACCGCTGTCCTGAATGGATTCGGGTCGAGTGATCGTGCTTGGCGAAGTGGGAGGCGGTGTGTGGGCTTGTCCCACGGCACGCAGGCTGGACAGGAGAACAAGCGAAAAGAACGCCCAAGAAAGCGCCTTTGCGGTCATGGCAGACTCCCGACGGCCGGCGTGAGAATGAACGACTCTACATTATGTCCCAATCTGGCATCGAAAAGACGCAAATCCGGCGCTCGAATCCGATTCCCTGGTACAGCGACTTTTGGTAAAAACGTGAAAGATGGTTGTTGTACAATCCGGGCGATTCACGATCGGGCCGACCTGCGGAAGCTCGCGCGGAATAAGCTAATGACCATGTGGAGACAGGCCGTTTTCGTGCTCATCCTAAGCGCCCTGGCCGCTCCGGTGCTTTGCGGGCAAGCGCCGGCGAACGAGCAAATGCCGACCATTCACGCCACCACCCGAGAGGTGATCCTGGATGTCATTGTCAGGGACAAGCATCATCATGCGATTGCCGATATCCGTCCCGAGGAAATCGAAGTTTACGAAGATGGGGTCAAGCAAAAGATCAATGCATTTCGCAACGTTCAGGGCGCGGAACAGTTGAAGACCGAGGAAGCGCTGGCGAAGAACAATTCTGCCAGGCCTGTGTCGGATGCGCCGAAGACGCCTTCCACCGCGCTTCGCGAGCTCAACTTCGTTTCCGTTGTCTTTGGCCAAATCGCGCCACTGAATTTGGAATTTGCCCGCGAGGCGGTGCTTGAATTTCTGAAGAGCGGCCGTTTGCCGAATACCTACGTGACGGTGTACCGGTTGGATCGCTCTTTACAACTGGTTCAGCCTTACACCTCTGATAATACGGCGCTTGTGAGAGCGGTAGACGCGGCTGCGAAGGGCGTGAATACGGGAAGCGATCTTGGCACATCGGCCGGCGTGGCGTCCGCTTTGGACACAACCGTCCAAGCCAACGTCGCCAACATGCTGGCGTCGCCGCTGCTCAGTCCCACACAGGCACAAGCGGCGCAGAACCTGCTTCTGGATCCAACGCCGGCAATCGTGACCGATCCTTTGTGGGCCAGAAATGCGGCTTCGCAGGACGCGTCGGTCGCTTTGGGAACTGCTCTTTTGGCGCAAGCCGCCATTGCCACCGGGCTGCGCTTTGCCGAGAGTCTCTCCAATGGCATGGACGCCATGGATGCCGTGAGGGAGTTGGTCCGGGCCCAGTCGAGGCTTCCAGGCAGAAAAGTCGTTTTGTTCTTAGCCGACGGATTAACGTTGCCGATGAATCGGCGGGACGTTGTGGACAGCGTGATCAGTCTCGCCAATCAGATGGAAGTGGCCTTTTATGCTGTGGACACGCGCGGATTAAGCGCGGAAGATCCCCTGGCGCCATCGCTTTCTGATCAGCAACGGGTGGGAGCCGAGAGTTCAGCGAACATCGCCAGTCCGCGGATAGGCCACACGGAAGGCGATGATATTCAACTGGAGGCGACTTCGAATAAGCAACTGGCGATGCAGGAACTGGCGGAGTCAACCGGCGGTTTCGCCGTTACGAACACCAATGAGATCGCGCTGCCCATGCAGCGCGTGATGGAGGACATCCGCACTCACTACGAGGTGGCTTACACGCCGTCGGCGACGAACTATGACGGACATTTCCGCAGGATCCAGGTGCGGATTGCGCGCCCGCACGTTGCCGTGCAGACCCGTTCCGGATACTTTGCCCTGCCCGACATCAATGGAGAGCCTTTGCAACCATTCGAGATGACGGCCTTGCATGCGATCAACGCTCACCCTGCGGCGGAGGCATTTCCCTATCAGGCGGCGTTTCTCAGATTCCGCCCGAAAAGCTCGGCGGTCGACTACCAAATGGCCTTCGACATTCCCATTTCCAGCCTGCAAGTTGTGACCAATGCCAAAACCGGCAAGGTCAGGGTTCGAGTTTCCCTGCTGGCTCTCATCCACAACCAGACTGGAGAAGTCGTGGGCAAAGTGAGCCGTGACCTGGAGCGTGAGGCGTCGACCCAGGATCTGTCGGGTCTCGTAGAGGATCACATTCTTTATGCTGAACCGATCGCATTGCCGGGCGGACATTACCGGATCGATGCCGCCGTCACCGACCGGTTGGCTGAGAAGACCTCCGTGAAGCGGATGGCGGCCTTTGTAGATTCGGGAAAAGATTTCGGCGTGAGCTCGTTGGAGTTAGTGCAAAAGGTGCAACGGTTCCTAGGACCTCCAGACCAGAAGGACCCCTTTGAAACCGACGCCGGGCGTGTCGTGCCTACGCTCGCAGACGCAATGCCTGCTGGTAAACCCATTAATCTGTACTTTGTCGTATACCCGATTTCAGCGGAAACCGAACCCACCGTAACGCTTCGAATGTACCGGGACGGGCGCGAAATTGGACAGCAGGTCCTGCCTTCGGCAAAACGCCGAGGTGATGGTTCGATGCCTATCCTTCTCCGGCTCAATCCAGAGCCGGGGCAGTGCGACCTGGTGATCACCGCTCACCAGGGTGCGCTGAAGGCGGAAGCGGCGCTTTCCGTGAAGATCACACCCAGCGCGGGCGCAAATCCGAACTAGCTGTCCAAGAACCAGTCAATCATGCGCGGATTGCTGTTTGCACCCACCCGTGGTGGACTCTGCTTACTGACGCTGCTGTATCCTAGTAGTCATGCGCTTGATGCTCATGCTGGCCTTGCTCGTGGCCACTTCGCCGGCCCAGCAGCGCGACCCCGACCGTCTCTTAGGGGACGCCATACACGCACAACAACGCGGCGACTATCAGACGGCGATCACCGATTATCGCGAACTGTTGCAGCTTCGCCCCGATAACGTCGAAGCCAAAGTGAACCTTGGCGCGGCCCTGGCCCATGTGGGACAGTTCGACGACGCGATTGCCATGTATAAGTCGGCGCTCTCGTCGCTCAAGGACAAGAGCATGGCGCTGCTTAATCTCGGTCTTGCCTACTACAAGAAGGGTGACCTGGCGAATGCGCGAGAACAGTTTGTGGCCCTGCATCAGTCCTCGCCCAACAACGTTCAAGCTGCGATTTTGCTCGGGGACACGGAGATTAAGTTGGGGAACGCCGAAGCTGCAGTGGGCATGCTGGAACCACTCGAGGCAACCAATGGGCGCAATCCTGATTTCGAGTACGTTTTGGGGATGGCGATGATTAAGGCCGGCCATCCGCGCGAGGGTGTTCCACGGATCGAGAAAGCCGGCGAACTCGGAAATAGCGGAGACGCCTACATGCTTGCCGGAGCGACACTGCTGGATTTGAACGACTTTGAGCAAGCACGGCACGACCTGGAGATGGCATTGCATTGGGCGCCGAAGCTGCCGGGCCTGCACACGATGGTGGGCATGGCAAGAGACAAAACGGGCGATCAGAAGGAAGCCGAACCCGCCTTCCGCCATGCACTTCAGGAGAACCCGGATGATTTCGAAGCCAATCTTTACCTGGGTGCCCTGCTGTATAAACAGCGGCATTTGGAGGAGGCGAAGCTCTACCTCGATCACGCCGTCAAGCTGAAACCGAGCGACACCATGGCCCGCTACGAATCGGCGATGCTCAAGAGTACTTCAGGGGACTACGAAGCAGCCGCAAAGGAGCTGGAAGAAGTCATTAAAGACAGTCCCGACTGGCTTGAGCCGCACGTGGAGCTTACCTCTCTTTACTACAAACTCCGCCGACCCGAGGACGGCGCGAAAGAGCGTGCAATCGTCGAGCGGATCACTGCCGAGCAGCAGGCCAAGGGACCCGGCAAGTAGTTGCTCGAGTCCGCCCGCGATATTCGAAATCCTTCCTGATGGCTCTGTCACCCCGGGCGCGCAGAGTGGGATACTATTTGGATTCGTCGTTTCTGCATGAAGGGAATGGGGGCGATGAAGTTGGGTCGGGCCGTGGTGCTGTCTCTGCCGAAGGTGCTGCTGCACGAGCATCTCGACGGTGTGCTGCGGCCGCAAACTGTGATTGAGCTGGCGCGCGGCACGCGGTATACCGAACTTCCCACCAATGATCCCGAGGCGCTTGGGGAATGGTTTCATCAAGGTGCGAATCAGGGGAGCCTCGCGAAATACCTGGAGGGGTTCAAGCACACGATTGCGGTGATGCAGACCGAGGAGGCCCTTGAACGGGTTGCATACGAGCAGGCCGAAGATCTGAGCCGCGACGGCGTCGTGTACTACGAGACGCGATTTGCCCCGCTCTTTCATATCACCAAGGGGTTGACGCATCAGCAGGTCGTTGCCGCTGTGTTGAAGGGGATGGCGCGTGGGCGGCAGGACTTTGGGCTGCAGTCGGGACTGATCATCTGCGCAATGCGCAATATGAATGTGTCGCTCGAGATGGCCGAGTTGGCGGTGGATTTCCGCGAACGCGGCGTCGTGGGATTCGATCTCGCCGGGGAGGAAGGTGGATATCCCCCCAAGAAGCATGTCGACGCGTTTCACTACATTCAGCGCGAGAACTTCAACATCACCGTGCACGCGGGCGAGGGATTCGGGAAGGAATCCATCTGGCAGGCGATTCAGTATTGCGGGGCGCACCGCATCGGGCATGGGACGCGGCTGATCGACGACATCGCGGTCGCCGACGGGAAGGCGGTGAAGCTCGGCGACCTGGCGCAGTATGTACTCGACAAGCGGATACCACTCGAGGTGTGCCTGCTCAGCAACGTGCACACGGGAGCTACGCCGAGTCTGAAGCAGCACCCTTTCAAGATTCTGTACCAGGAGAAATTTCGCGTGACGCTCAATACCGACAACCGGCTGATGAGCGACACGACCATGACGAAAGAGTTCGAAGCGGCGGCGGAAACCTTTGGACTGGGGCTCGACGACTTCGAGAAGATTACGATCAACGCGATGAAGAGCGCGTTCTTGCCCTACCACCAACGGATCGATGTCATCTACCAGACGATTAAGCCCGGGTACGCGCGCATTCGCCAGAGCCTGTCGCCATGATCATCGCCAGCCTGCGACCAATCGCGTTTTTTCTTTTATGCCTGGAAGCTCCGCTGGTCGCACCAGCGGCAGTTCCCGTCCAACCGATCCCGGTCAAAGTCGTCGTGGTCTCGATGTTTGAGCGCGGCGAAGACACCGGTGACGTTGCCGGCGAGTATCAGCTTTGGGTCGAGCGCGAGCACCTGGATCAAGTCATCGAGGTCCCTGCCGGGTATCACCACGTGCGCATGAACAAAGACGGCGTGCTGGGTATGCTGACGGGTGTGGGCACGGCGAAAGCCGCGGCGTCGGTGATGGCGCTGGGGCTCGATCCTCGGTTTGATTTTTCGAGGACGTACTGGCTTGTTGCCGGGATTGGCGGAGGCGATCCGGCGGATGTTTCGTTGGGGTCGGCGATATGGGGCGACTATGTGGTGGATGGAGATTTGGCGTTTGAGATTGATGGGCGGCAGATTCCGGAAAATTGGCCGACTGGATACCTCCCGCTGCGCAAAGCGGCGCCTTATGAACAGCCGATGACCGTGGATTACGGTGAGGTCTATGCGTTGAATCCGGATCTTGTGGCGTGGGCTGTGCAGTTGACCGAGCATGCGCCGCTCGCGGATTCGGACACGATGGCTAGCGCCCGCGCACAGTTTCCCGGGTTCTCGAATGCTCAGAAGCCGCCGTTCGTCACGCGAGGGACGATTCTCTCGGCCAGCACGTTCTGGCACGGATCGAAACTCGACGAATGGGCGAACCAGTGGACGCGCTACTACACCGCCGGCAGGGGAAATTACATGGTTGCGGCGATGGAAGATTCCGGGACCATGCAGGCGCTGACGTTCCTGGCTCACGCTGGGCGAGTTGATTTGCAGCGTGTGCTCGTGCTGCGCACGGTGAGCAACTATGATCGTGAGCCCCCGGGAATCAGCGTGGCTGAGAGTTTGAAGGCGATGGTGTCGGGGAATTACTCGGCGTACATGCCCGCACTCGAGGCGGCTGAGATGATTGGCGACAAGGTGGTGCGAGACATCGTCGAGCACTGGAGCCAGAGGAGAGAGAAAATTCCCGCGTTGAATCATTGAGACGTTGAGTCATTGAATCGATGAAAACCGGCAGCACGCAAGCTTTGCCTTTCATTGATTCCGTGACTCAATTTCGTTACTTGGTCAGCGCGGCCAGCGTTTCTGCCAGCACGAGCGCTCCCCGCGCGATGTCCTCCGGGGAAGAGTATTCGTCGGGGCGGTGGCTGTAGCCGCTTTTAGAGGGGATGAACAACATTGCGACCGGCGCGATTCGCGACATGAAAAGCGAGTCGTGATAGGCGCGGCTGGTCATGGGAAGGTAGGGAAAGTTGTGTTTGCGGCAGGCTTCGCTCAACGCTTCGACAATGGCAGATCCGCTTTCTGCCGGCGCATCGGCGTTCAACAGCTGCTTTTGAATGGCCACCTGTCGCTTGGCGGATGTTTGCTGACAGGCTCGATCGAGAGCATGGATCACGTTGTCGCGACGCTGCAGGTTGGTGTCGCGAATGTCCAGGCTCAGACGAACCCGGGCAGGAATGCTATTGACCGCACCGGGGAACACGTCGCAGATTCCAACCGTGGCCACGGTATCGATGGCTCCGCTGGTTTTCGCGGCCGTTTCGAGCGCAAGAATGAGTTCGGCGGCGGCCGAGAGGGCGTCGCGGCGGTCGGGCATCAGGACCGCGCCCGCGTGGCCTCCTGAGCCTTCGATGGTCATGCGCAGGCTGGCGGGTGCGGCTATTCTTTCGACGATGCCGAGCGGCTTGCCCTCGCGCTCGAGAATTGGGCCCTGCTCGATGTGCAGTTCGACGAACGCCTTGTGGTAGCCGTTCGGCAGTTTGAC
>Ga0187783_10002859_pt1 | contig 12787 bp, 12 predicted proteins | sample 1015_SJ02_MP02_2_FD_132471 | JGI IMG/M metagenome (GOLD analysis project Ga0187783, IMG submission 132471) | Tropical peat soil microbial communities from peatlands in Department of Meta, Colombia - 1015_SJ02_MP02_20_MG | ecosystem: Environmental > Terrestrial > Soil > Wetlands > Peat | place...
CGCGGCGCGGGTACACATTCTCGTGCCGCAGCGCGGAGACAAGCGCTCGTTGATCGACCTGGCGGGAAACAATGCCAAGCAGTCCTACGATCAACGTTTCCGCGTGCTCAAACCGAATGCGCGCAAGATTCAGGAAGAGCTGCAGGAGGTCATCGGATCGTCGGAACCGCCGAAGCGCATCGAGTGCTTTGATATCTCCCACATCCAGGGCGCGGAAACGGTCGCGTCGATGGTGGTTTGGGAAGACGGCAAAATGAAAAAGTCGGAGTATCGAAAATTTATTATTCGCACGGTAGAGGGCGTCGACGACTTTCGCTCGATGCGAGAAGTGGTCACACGGCGCTACAAGCGTTTGCAGGATGAGGAAAAGCGGATGCCCAGTCTGGTGTTGATCGACGGCGGGCTGGGACAATTGCACGCTGCTGCCGCCGCCCTGGAGTCGCTCGAGATCATCAATCAGCCGCTGGCGGCAATCGCCAAGCGGGAAGAGATTCTTTACGTTTACGGTCAGGAGAAGGATCCGATTGCACTCGACCATCATTCGCCCGTGCTGCACCTGATTCAGATGATCCGTGACGAGGCGCACCGCTTTGCCGTGACGTTTCATCGCAAACGCCGACAGATGCGGGATCGGGCGACTGAATTGCTGGAAATTCCGGGCGTGGGAACCAGCACCACGCGGCGTTTGCTCGAGCACTTCGGAAGTGTGCAGGCGGTCAAGCAGGCCGATGCCGCGGCCTTGTCGGCCGTGGTCACGCGCGTGCAGGCAGAGGCGATTCGCAATCATTTTCACAAGTAGGCCGGTTGGCAGGGGTGGTTCGTGGTGAGGGCGGGGGGGCCGCCGTTCGTTTGAGACCCCGCGAGCGTGCGCAATTACACATGGAGAGCAAATCGGAAGGGCACATCATCAGCGCTTCGGCCATCATTCCGGCACGTCGGGAGCGCGTTTATTCTCTTCTCGCGAATTATCACGACGGACATGCGCGCATTCTACCCAAGCAGTTCAGCAATTTGGTGGTGGAGCAAGGTGGAGTGGGGGCCGGGACCATCATTGGTTTTCAAGTCAGCCTGCTCGGCAGAAAGCGGAAGCTCCGCGCCGCGATTACGGAACCGGAACCCGGTCGCGTGCTCGTCGAAACCCATCTGGATGGAAGCGGTGCTGTCACCACGTTTACGGTAAGCCCCGGGCACGCGCCCGCCGACTCGAACGTGACCATCTCCACCGTGCTCCCGGTGAGAGCGGGCGTGCTGGGGATCATGCAGAGAAAATTCTCCACCCTCTTATTGCGGCCCATGTATCGGAGAGAACTCGAAAATCTTGCCCGAGTCGCTACCGGGCCGTTCGGGGCCTGAAACACGTCGCGCGCCGCAGCTGGATGGCGAAACGAATTACCAACCGCGTAGTGCAGTCTGACCACGCCGTCAGGAAACTTCTTGGTCGCTCCTCCCATCAACCATACGTCCTTGCCTTTTTCTTTGCGCAGCCGTTCGGCGAAGCCGGTCGCGTCTTCGTTGACGACCATGACTCGGGGACTGGGGGCCTGCTGAAGGGTTCGGGAAAAAACGTAGTTCTTCTTTCCCACGCAGGGTTCGGGCATGCCGTGGCGGACCGCGACGTCATAGGCGCCCCAGCAGGCAGGTGTCAATGGAGCGATAGAACGGGTTCCAATCGTAGTTTCCCTTGGGGCGCGGACGCTCGAGCCAATCCACGGATCCGTCCTTTCGCGCAATGAATCCATCTGCGCTGGTGGCGACGTAGAGAACGATTCTGCGCTTGGGTGGCATGGGGGCGGCTCGAATGCCCGCTAGGGCGTGGGGCTGGCGTTGCCCATGTCGAGCACCACTTTCCAGCTGCCGTCCTTCTGCAGTTTCCAGATGCTCGTGTACTTGCCGTATTCGACGTGCGGCTTACTCTCTTTATCCGTCGAACGGAATTCGTAAGTACCGTAGGTGTAGCCGAGGTCCCCGGCAGATGAAATGTCGCCGCCGACCGGCCGCCAGGTCAGGCTGTTGTTTTTCTGGTCGAGAAATCCCATGCCTTTCGAAATCTCGACTTTGCCGGAAATGAGCGGCCCGCCATTGGGAACCTCGACGGCGTTGTCGGCGTAGTACGACATGTACCCTTGTGAACCTTTTTGGGCCGCCGCTTGCATGAATTCGTTTTCGAGCCGCTTAAGAGTTTCAACCGTGGCTTTGGGCGATGCAGAAACCGGGGGGTGGGAAACCGGAATCGCAATCGTAGCCACAAGGAATGCAACTACCAGGATGGGTAGAAAGGACTTCATGGAAACCTCCGGGGAATTGCGGAGCCATTCTACTCTCCCGCTCGAAAGCTTCAAGGGCCGATTCCGCATTGTCCGCATTGTCCGCATTGCGTTTTCGAGTTTTCTTCGGCACCGGGTCCTGGGGTTGGCGCTCATGCTTTGCTACACTTGACGGCCATCATGAAACTGCCTGTGCTCTCTGTCGTCGTGCTGACCGCTGTGACCGGAGCGTTGCCACAAAGCTCGGATCTTTCTGACCTGGCCACGCCGCGTGAAAAACATCTTCGCCACGTGCACCAGCTGACTTTCGGCGGCCAAAATGCCGAAGCGTATTTTTCCGCCGATGGCAAGAAGTTGATCTACCAGTCTTCGCACGGCGACGTGAAGTGTGATCAGATTTTCGAGATGAACAGCGACGGCACCGGCCAGCGCATGGTCTCCACGGGCAAAGGACGCACCACATGCGGATACTTTTTTCCCGACGGCAAAAAGATTCTCTACTCTTCCACGCACCTGGCCAGCCCGGAGTGTCCGCCGCGCCCGGATTTCTCCAAAGGATACGTCTGGGCGGTGTATTCGGGATACGACATCTTCACCGCCGATGCCGATGGCTCCAATCTGAAGCGGCTGACCGACGCTGCCGGTTACGACGCCGAGGCGACGATCTCGCTCGACGGGAAGAAGATCACGTTCACGTCGATGCGCAACGGCGACCTCGACGTTTACACCATGGACGCCGACGGCAGGAACGTGAAACAGCTCACACACGAATTGGGATATGACGGCGGACCTGCCTTCTCCCCCGACGGCAACTGGATCGTCTATCGCGCCTATCATCCGCAAAGCCCGCAGGAGATTTCCGATTACAAAGAGTTGCTCGCACAAAACCTGATTCGTCCGACATCCCTTGAAATCTGGCTGATGAAGGCGGATGGCAGCGATAAACGGCAGATCACGAGCCTCGGAGCGGCCAGTTTTGGCCCGGCGTTTACCGCCGACGGAAAGCAGATTGTCTTTTCTTCCAATTACGATCCCGAAAGCCACGTCACCGGTGGCATGGGGAATTTTGAATTGTGGTTGATCAATCGCGATGGCAGCGGCCTGGAACGCGTCACCTACAGTGACGGCTTCGACGGATTCCCGATGTTCTCGAGCGATGGCAAGAAGCTGGTCTGGGCGTCGAACCGCAACGCCAAAGCTCCGCATGAGACCAACATTTTTATTGGGGATTGGGTTCCGTAGGAGCGGGCGGAGGGCTCCCGATTCGCGCCCTTGCTTTCTTCACCGCCAGGGTCTTGTCGACCCATTGGTCCGCGGTTCCTAGATCCCGTCGTCGCCCGGCCGGATCCTCGCAGTCCAGATCGGCCCGTTCCCGGTACATCAGATTCAGATACGCCATGGCGTCATCGTAGTCGGGGCGCAGCTCGACGGCGCGCTCGAAGTTGCGGATGCCGTCTTCGATGGGGGATGCGTTTTCCGCGCGCAGTTCTTCGCAGACCCTCTTCTGCTGCGGGTCGGCAGCGTTCAGTTGCTCTTCGGCCCGTATCGGAATTTTCGCGCGCGCCTGCATGCGGGATTGGTAGCATTGAGTCCAAACCAGCACGCCGAGCGAAAAATAGTTTTCGGCATCTTGGGGGTCGAGATCGGACGCCATCTGGTAGTACTCCCTCGACTCTTCGAAGTTCTTCAGGTTGAGAAACAGATCAGCAATCCCTTTGAGGCTGTCAATTCTTGCACCTGGAGGCGGGGTGGAATTGAGCACCAGCTGATATTGCTCGATCGCCTGCCCGGCGATGCGCTGGTTGTCGGGCGCCGGCACACCTGGAATGTACTGGCGCATGTAAGTGGTGGCCAGATACAAGTGGGCCGTGGATTGGCTGGGATCGAGTTCGCTCGCCCGGCGAAAGTGCTGAATCGCTTCTCCGTAATGATTATCCCGGTAGGCGGCAATTCCGAGTTGCAGTTCGCTGTCATAGGACTGGGCGCCGACCCGGATCGGGGACAAGAGCAGAAACCAAAGTCCCAAGAGCCATCGCGAACGAGCGTTCATGGGAACCTCACTTTCGTTTGCCCGAATCGAGGTCAGGAGCACGCTACGATCGGTTGAGGGGGTTAGACACCGAACCAGCAGTGGTTGTGCCGGTCTTCCCCGGGTAACGGTGACGCAGCGATAGGGCCGGTCTGGGGAATGCGGGCGGGACGCCGGGCGCTTCGTCGGTGGCTCTCAATCTGGAGGCCAGCCATGCAACGCATGCCAGCATCCCGACCCATCCCAGCGCCCTGACGGCCGCAGCAATCGTCGTGTCATGGGTGAGAACACCGAGTTGCGTGAAGATGGCGTGAAAGTCGTGCTCCACAAAATCCGGATCACCCGTCGTTACCAGCGGCAATGCCTGCGCCCGAGCGTCCGCCATGTAGGTCGCGGTGTACAACCAGTTTTCGAAAAAGAAGAACAGACTGAAGACGAATCCGGCGACTTGCCGCTGACTGAAAAAATGTGCTGCCAGGAGAAAGGGCACCAGCCACTGGAGCAGTGTCCCTCCCCACAGTCCGAGGGTGGGGCCGAACCATCCGAACAGATTGTGACCGCTTTCGTGAACCACCAAATTGGCGCTGTCGACGAACAGGAATGCGCCGTGCGCGGCCAGAGCGTAAGCCAGAAATCCCAGATAGAAAACCAGCCAGGCCGCGATAGCCGGCCGGGAGAGCGGCTTCCATGGGCGGTTGCATATCGATCGCAGAGTCTCGCGCATGCGTCGTGATGCGATTTTACGGTCCTAGCACGGGGTGGGGCAGATTACGATCGTGTCTCGCCCGCGGGCGGTGTATTACGGATCGGAGTGCTCCCAACCAGTAGTGTCCTGGAGCGGTTTCTTGCTAGAGTGTTGCTCTCGGGAAAAAACTCATGAAGCCTCGACAGTGGATTACCGCCCTCGTGCTGCTTCTTCTCATGGCTGCCGCCGTGATGGGATTGTTCTGGACGCGGGAGTCATCCCAGCCGGAGGAGGCCTCCGCCACACCGGGCAAGAAACCGGTCGCCGTGAAAGTGCCCGCGCGTGCGCTGGTGGATCAGCGCCCTTTGCAGACGGCGCGCCGCATGGCGGCCCTGGCTGCCCTGCCCGAAGAGCAAGTTCTGGCCCATGAAGCCGAGAAGGCTGCCGATCATGAGGTCGATCTCTCCTTCTTCGATGCGCTGCGCACTGCACAAGAGAATCCGCCGTCGCTTTCCCCTGAAGCCAAGCAGATTGCCGCCCGCAAAGCCAAAGCGCAGCAGATGCTGAAAGAGGACCAGGACAACATCGAGGCCTTAACGCGGAGACTGGCCGCCGCACCCGAATCGCAAAAAGACAACCTGCAGGATCAGATCGATGTGGCCAAGGCCCAGATGGATCTGGATCAGGACGAGTTCGATGACGCGAGCGAAGATCTGGAGCAGGCCGGCGGCGATCCGCAGGCCAAGATCAAGCGGCTGCAAGCCGAGCACGAAACCGGCGACCACAATGCCTCTCCCGTCGGTTCGGCAGTCAATCCGCATGAGCAGGACTACCAGGCCCACACTCTATTGTCGGTCTTTCGTGCCTGGCGGGCGCTGGGCGAGAAGAAAGCTCAGCTGGAAGCAGCTCGAGACGAAACCGAGCAGAAACAGCAGCGGCTGGCTAAGCGTCATGTTTTGCTTGAGGCGCAAGTCGAAAAAGACAAGGAGAATCGCGAGGCAACCAAACAGCAGGCCAAGGGATTCTCCCAGGCGAGCAAAACCGCCAGCCGCGAAGAGTCCAAGGCGGCGGCCACCGCGACGCTCGACGCTCTGAAGCAATTCACTCGCGATCAGAAGAACCTTGCTGACCTCGGTCGCCGCCTCGAGGACGAACAGGATCTGAACGACATTTACGGCAATTGGATCGCGCTGGTCGCAACCCGCGAGCGCACCGCGCTGCACCACATCATCGAGGGACTGCTCTGGATTCTGCTGGTGATTTTTGCGGTCTATCTCGCCGACCGTTTCATCGAACACCTGTTTGAAGGAATCTCGGCGGAGAACAAACGCATCGATACCCTGCGCGCGGTGGTGAAATTCGCGGCTCAGGCAGTGGGCGCGATCGTGATCCTGTTCATTGTGCTCGGCATGCCCACCCAGACCACCACAGTCCTCGGCCTGGCGGGCGCCGGGCTCACGGTGGCGATGAAGGATTTCATCGTCGCCTTCTTCGGATGGTTTGTGCTGATGGGGAAAAATGGCATCCGCGTTGGCGATTGGGTTGAGATCAACGGCGTCGCCGGAGAGGTGGTGGAGATCGGGTTGCTGAAGACGGTTCTGCTCGAAACCGGCAACTGGACCGATTCCAGCCATCCCACCGGCCGGCGCGTTTCCTTTGTAAACAGCTTTGCCATGGAGGGCCACTTCTTCAACTTCACCACTTCTGGCCAGTGGATGTGGGACGAACTGCAAGTGACGATTCCGGCCGGCCAGGATCCGTATGCGGTGATCGATGGGATGCAGAAACTGGTGGAACAGGAAACCGCCGCCAACGCCAGCCAGGCCGAAGCCGAGTGGCAGGAGACGACCGCACGCTATCGTGCCAAAACGCTTTCAGCCCTGCCCGGAATCAACGTGCGCCCCACGGGCTCGGGGGTTGAAGTGCGCGTGCGCTACATCACCCGCGCGTACGAGCGACACGAGGCGCGCAAACGGCTGTATGAAGCTGTGGTTGAACTGATGCACGGCAAGCGCGAGATGGTCAGGGGGTAGGCAGTCGTGCGCGTTCAGCCCAACCCGCATTCTCACCTCCATGAGCGACGAGTCTGACCAGGGGACTCTGGTGGTCACCGGCGCCAGCCGGGGAATTGGCGCTGCCATAGCCCGCCTCGGGGCGAAACACGGCTATGCGGTTGCTGTGAACTTCTCAACCGGAAAGAAGGAAGCGGCGAAAATCGTCGCGGACATCGCGGCCGGTGGCGGGAAAGCCATCGCTGTGCACGCCGACATCTCCCGCGAAGAAGCCATCGTCAATTTGTTTCAGACTGCGGAACGCGAACTGGGCCGGATCCAGGGTCTGGTCAACAATGCTGGAATAACGGCGGGATTCGCTCGAGTGGAAAACGTCTCGGCCGAAGCCCTCGAAAAGGTGTTCGCGGTCAACGTGAAGGGTGCGATCTTGTGTGCACGCGAAGCGGTGAGGCGCATGTCGACGCGGCGCGGAGGCGCGGGCGGGGCAATCGTCAACATCTCATCGCGCGCGGCCCATACCGGGGCGGCGGGCGAGTGGGTGCACTACGCAGCCACCAAAGGCGCCATCGACAGCTTTACGATCGGCCTGGCGCGGGAAGTCGCGAGCGAAGGAATTCGCGTCAACGCGGTCGCTCCCGGCCTGACAGATACAGATTTGCACGCGGCCAGCGGCGAACCGGGACGACTCGAGCGACTCCTGGGCACGATCCCGATGGCCAGAGCGGGTATGCCTCAGGAGATCGCCGAGGCCGTGTTGTGGCTGTTGTCTCCGGCGGCGTCGTACGTGACCGGAGCCATTCTGGCAGTGGGCGGGGGAAGATAGTTGTCCGGGGTGAGGGGCCCATGATCGGTGCTCGGCTTCAGTGGAGGTCGGCGGTGGCTGCTCGGTTTTGACCCGTCGCTCGCCCCCGCCGCTAGTCTCCACTCCGTGTCCCTTTCCGCTCGCAGTCTTTCCTCAGATACGCCTTGGTCTGTTCCGGCAATTTCGAGGTGTGCAGAATGTCCCGGAGGAGCGGCGGCTGCAGGCGTCGGGCAAATTCGAGGGCGCGGGCGAGCGGGGTGTGCGCGTTGCGCAGAAGGGCGAGACGTATTTCCGGACGCGGGGACCACTTGGCGTGGTGGCTCACGGCTTCGACCAGGGCTGCAGTCGCGCTGGTCCTCTGCAAGGCCCGAATGACTCCCCTTTCGGTCAGACGAGGATTCTCGAGTGCGGCTTGCCATACGGGAGTTTCTTTGTCCAGCAGAAGCGCTCCGGCCACCATTTCCGAACAGCGCCGCGCCAACGAGATGCGCTCGCCTAGAGTAATCGAGGCCACTCGGGCCACCAGAAGTTCGTCGGCTATGCGGCGCAAGTCGGCGGCGGCAGCGGGAGTCAGGGCAAATTGCATCAGTTCGAAGGGGTACAGTTCGCGGATGACGCGCAGGGCAATGCGACGGGGCGCCTGGGGGTGCACCGCGATCGCCAGGCGCACCTTCCGCGACTTCATCGTCGCCGTGTTTTGGCTGATCCGTTCGATGACAGCCGACGGCAAATCGCGATGGTTGAGTTGGGAAAGAACCAGGTCTTCGTTCTGCGCCGCTTCCGGGGAGATCTCGACAGGTTCGGGCGAGCCGGACAAAGCCGGCATCTGGGCTGGGTTTTCGGATGGGAAGTCTTCCGGCATGCTCACGCGCTCCGCGGTTCGGCTCTAGCCCCGATTCGACGCCGCCTGCCGCGCCAGGCGCAGCGCGCCTTCCACGGGATCCGTTACGCGTGGATTCACCTGGGCTCGGGGGTCGAGCCGGCGAAGCTCATTGTAAAAAATCTCGCGGACGATCTCGGAGTGACGAAAGACGCCGCCGGTCATGGCCACGGGGACGGGGTCGAGCGGATCCTTTGCGAACAATCGGCCGATTACGACGGCGGCGATCTCGGCCAGTTCCCTGCCCGCCCGCCGGAGCACATCCTGCGCCAGGGGATCCTGGCTGGCGGCGACGCCAGGGAACAACGCGGCAAAATTCGGCGGGGGAACGGCGTTGGCAGCGCGCGCCAAATCCAGGAGCGAAGTGGCCTTCCACTCCTTGCCGAGCGACGCCGCCAATTCACAATCCCCGCTCCGATCCCCGCGGTCACTCGCGCGCAAGACAGCGTTGACGGCAACCCTCCCGATCCAGTGCGCGGAGCCTTCGTCGCCGATGGCGAATCCCCATCCGCCGGCACGGAGAGTCCTTCCCTGCCGGTCGCGTCCATAAGCGATCGAGCCCGTGCCCGCGATCACGATCACTCCCGGGCCGCGGTCGAACGCAGCCTCGAGGGCGATCTCCATGTCGCCCACCACGGCGATGGGTGTCGACAAAATCTCCGCCAGGAATCCGCGCACGGCGCTCGCCAACTCCGGGCGGCCTGCTCCGGAACCTCCCACGCACGCATACGACACTTGCTCGGGGACGATGCCGGCGGCCGCGCAGGCCTGCCGCACCGACTGCTGCAAAGACGCGCGCGCCACGGTCTCTCCCACGCGAACCACATTGCTGGGGCCAGCCGTCGCGCTGGCGAGCAGCGACGTTTGATCGCCGACCGCGCACGTGGTCTTGGTTCCGCCGCCGTCAATCCCGAGGTAGTAGGGCACGCGATAGTTCTAACATACGGCTTCCCGTCCGCTTGCTTCGGGGGCGAGAGTTGGGCATTGCCCAAACCTGGGACAAAGAGACGCACTCGCGCAAACCCGCGAGACCTTCGATAATGAGGATTCGTCCCGCAACCTCAAGACAGGGGAGCGCCGGGCCAACCTGAAGCATGCAAGTTCTGGAACTGCCAAATCGTGGCGACGCGCGTGGCCTCAGCTTCGTCGTTCCCGACGAGGCGCTCGCATTCCTCAATGTGGTTGGCAACGTCCATTTCGCGGCCAGCAAGCCGGGCGCGGTGCGCGGCAATCACTATCACCTGCGCCGCCGTGAGGCTACGATCGTTCTCCCCGGCTCGAAATGGTCGTTGCACTGGGCCGAAAACTCCCAATCCGACCCACAGCATCGCGAGTTCGATGGCAGCGCGGCCGTGCTCTTGCTGCTCTCGCCGCAAACCGTACACGCGATCCGCAATGACGGCTCGGACGAGCTCTGGTTGTTTGCCATGCAATCGGAAGCCAACGATCCTTCCGACACCGTGATGTGCAAACTCGTGTGAAGGGAAACGGAGGGGAAAAGGATTTTTCCTCGAACCATTTCTTACCTCCGTGATGACGAATTTTAGAGCCGCGCATGGGCCTGAACAAACTCGACTTCACCATCATCGCTCTCTACCTCGCCGGCATCACGCTTTTCGGCCTGCGATTCCGGAAGAAACAACGCACGCTCCGCGACTACTTTCTGGCCGGCCGTGAAGTCCCCTGGTGGGCGATCGCGCTGTCGATCGTGGCCGCCGAAACCAGCACGCTCACCATCATCAGCATCCCCGGGCTCGCTTACGACACGAACCTGACGTTTCTTCAGGTCGTCATGGGCTACGTGGTGGGACGCGTGGTGATCAGTTTCCTGCTGCTGCCGCATTATTTTCGCGGCGATCTCTACACCGCTTACCAATTGATCGAGCGTCGCTTCGGCCGGGACTTGCGCTCGTTGACCGCGGGATTATTCTTGCTGACGCGCGCGGCCGCAGAAGGCGTTCGCGTCTACGCGGTTTCCATCGTGGTGTCTATCGCGTTGGGTACAGGCGAAATGGCCTCGATCGCCATCATCACGGCACTGACCCTGGTCTATACATTCGAGGGGGGGCTGGCCGCGGTCATTTGGACCGACGTGGTTCAAACCGCAATTTATGTCGGCGGCACGCTCGTCGGCCTGGTGACGATCACGCATCTGGTGCCCGGGGGATGGGCCGCGATTCACTCGGCGGCGGCGGCCGCGGGGAAGTTCCAGACATTCGACTTCCGCACCAGTCTCTGGATCCCGTACACCTTCTGGGCGGGAGTGATCGGGGGAACAGTTTTCACCACCGCCAGTCACGGCACGGATCAGCTCATCGTGCAGCGTTTGCTGGCCGCGCGCAGCCAAAAGCAGTCGGTCGCCGCACTCATTTCGAGTGGCATAGCGGTCCTTTTTCAGTTTGCGCTTTTTCTCACCGTGGGGGTAATGCTGTGGGCGTTTTACCGTGTGCCCTCGGCGACCTTCGGCCGCCCGGACCACATTTATCCGCGGTTCATCGTGACTCACATGCCGCACGGCATTTCCGGGCTGTTGATCGCTGCGATCCTGGCGGCGGCTATGTCGAACCTCAGCGCAGCCCTGAATTCTCTCTCCTCCAGCGCAATCATGGATTTCTACGCCCGCTTCCGTCCCCACTCCGACGAGAGCCAGAAGATGCGCCTTTCGCGACTGGCAACCCTGGTCTGGGCGCTCGTGCTGTTCAGCCTGGCGATCGTGGCCCTGCACAAGGCCGGACGGGTGGTCGAGGTCGGCCTGGAAATCGCGTCGGTCGCCTATGGTGCTCTGTTGGGGGCGTTTTTGCTGGGGACATTGACGCGGCGCGCGAATCAGTCGGGAGCCATGATCGGCATGGCCTGCGGTTTCCTGGTTGAACTCTGCCTCTGGCTCGGAACCAAAGTTCCGTGGACGTGGTGGGTGCTGATCGGAACTTTCGTGACCTTTTCGTTGGGATGGGTAGCCAGCGTGCTTATGGCTAAAGGCCGGCCATCGCCCGAAATCACCGGCGTGAGTCGAACCTCGACGTGAAGAGGGATGTGAAGAGGAGGGGGTGGAACCGCCTCCGGCGGGGGTTCACAAAAGGGACGGGGAATTGCTGTGCTTTTCCGGGCTGGGACTCGTATTCGATTCGGGTCGCTGTGGGCGATCGATGGGGGGAAGTACGGCTCCCATTGAAGTCCCCACGGGTTCGGCCAGCGTCGCCGCGAGCCCGGGGCGAGTGCGCCGCGGCCGGTGGTCAGCGATACGTCTTCCCGGCGATGGTTCCGTCCTGCTTCGATCTCCCGCTCCAATCAGGCACACTCCTCAAGGACTCCGATACTTCCGTGTTTCTTGCCGTTTTTGTCCGCGCCGTTCGTCGCATTCCGTCAAAACCCCAGTCCCGCGCCCGTTTTGAGGCAGATTCCCCGAGAGAAACCAGCGAAGTTACCTAAGGTCAAGAGCCCTCGACACGTTTACCCCCTGTCCTGTCTCTCGTATTTTGAAGACTCCAAGTCCCGGCTTTCTCCCCATCCGGGTCCCGATGGAGCAAACTGCATGCCGGCTTACCGCGGTTTTCAACTCGGATTATTGCCCGAGCGCAAGGTCAACAAGCGCGCGATGGCGACGGCCTATGGCATCGTCGCCCTGCTCCTGCTGATCGTGATCAACGTCGGCTTGCTGATGCCGGAAAAGCTGCAGCTCGCCCAGTATCACGTGACCGAGCTCATTCCCATGCCATCGCTCCGTCCGGAACCGGAGCCGGTGAAAATTCCTGAAGTCAAAGCCAAGCCGCTTCCGGCGGTAAAGATAAAGATTGCGGTGCCGGAACAACCCAAGCTGCTGCTGCCGACAGAGATTCGCCGCGAGGCGCCGAAGCCGATCGAGGCGCCCAAGGTTGTGGTCAATAGCTTTGCTCCTCCGCAATTGAAGATTGCGGTCGGAGGGGCGCGGCCGCAATTGGTGCATACCGGCGATTTCAACCCCACAGGCAGTTCGCAGACGCCGACCGTGAATGCGCCGATTCAGAAGGTGCAGACCGGCGGATTTGGCGATCCCAACGGATTGCCGGGAGCCGGCAAGCCGGGCGCCAAGCTGTACTCGGCCTCGCTGGGGTCTTTTGACATGCCGGCTGGACCCG
>Ga0187783_10002860_pt1 | contig 12786 bp, 13 predicted proteins | sample 1015_SJ02_MP02_2_FD_132471 | JGI IMG/M metagenome (GOLD analysis project Ga0187783, IMG submission 132471) | Tropical peat soil microbial communities from peatlands in Department of Meta, Colombia - 1015_SJ02_MP02_20_MG | ecosystem: Environmental > Terrestrial > Soil > Wetlands > Peat | place...
ACAAGCCGACCTTGCGCAAGCGCACCTCGCAGAACAAGGGCGGGAGTACCACGACCGATGGGGGCGCGACGCCCAGTGGCGGCGATACTACCTCCACATCGACCACAACCGACCAAAGCTCCGACGACAGTGACCGGCCGACGCTTAAGCGGCGCCCGGATGACCAGCAGCAACAACAGCAAAATCCATAGACGGATGGGAACGCTTTGAAAGGCGCTCGCCCCTGCGTGCGGGCGCCTTTTCTTTCTGGGAATGATGGAATTCTACAGGTTCACTCAGTGGGCGTGTGTCTCGGCAACCCCAAGACGCTTCAGTCCTTCGGAGTAGTATTTCCGATAGAGGATGTCCCATTCCTCGCTGCCTTCGAGAATTTCCTTCTTCTGCGAGCCGATCTTGGCGCGGGCCCCGGTGTCGATCTGCTCCTCGACCTTCAGCAGCGCCGTAAGAATCGTTACGATCTCCTGACGAATCGTGTCGCGGTCTTCGATGAAGTCCACGTCGGAGCTGGATACGAGAAAGTCAATGACACGGTGGGAAAGTCGGACCGTCTTTTCGCGGCTCAGTCGCATCTTACCGGAGAATGAGTTTCCTCTCGCGGGCGAGCTGGCTTTTCACTCTCTTGTACATCTCCTGATACGACACACCGGTTCGTCGCATCTCCTCCGAGTAACGGCTCAAGATCTCGCGGGCTTCCTCATTCAGCCTGTCCTCGACGGTGACCTCATCCGCCATCACATGCCGCACATGCTGGGTGAGAGCTTCCGGGTCCTTGGTTTCAATCATTTTGGCAGCCAGCAGGCGCTTGACCACTTCCTTGGCCATGTAGCCCACAAAGTCCCTAGAGAGAAGCATTTCGCCTAGCTCCGCATTCAAACCCTAATTCAGTCTAGCGGTTGCATCAGAAAAGTTCAAGGCGGGTAAGCACAGCCACTCCAGCGTTTAGAGCACAGCGGCGACAAATCGTGCGAGGCTGAGCGCGGCATCGGCCGACTGGTCGGTAACGATGAAGGCGACCACCTCGGGGGTTTCCACCGAGGCCACATGGCTCTGGTCGAAGTCTGCCGTACACAGCGGCTTGCCATTGGCGATTTCTCGCACCGGTCCCAACCGTGCCCCGGCATCGCGCGGGCGCAGATAGAGAGAAAACTCCCGCGTGCCGTCAGAGAAAACCAGATGCAGAAAGACGCGGCGGTCCAAGTAACACAGCTTCGCTCGAACCAGGTGATACCGTCCGGAAGCGATCCGATCGAGCGCGGCCGGTGCGATGGCTTGCTGTTCGGCGAGCAAAGCAATCTGCTCGGGATCGGTGAGCCAGGGCCTCGGCTGATGCTCGATCACTTCTAGGCGATGATCGGTGGCTGCGTCCCAATAGGCTCGGGGGAGGTGCGCGCCGAGCGAGTGATACGCGACGACAATCAAGAGCAAGGCTGCCGCAGAACTCAGTGCCACCGCCATCCCACGTCGCCACCGAGGCTCGAGCACAGGCAGCTTGTGCCCTTTGGCTTCGGCGGCGATCAAGCCGCGGACGCGTCGATCCACCTCGGTAACATCGGTCTCCTGAGCAAGAATCACTTCGCGCAGGCGGGCGTCCAGACGCGCCTGCCTTTCGACTTCCTCCATGCAGGAGGAGCAGGTTCGGAGGTGGGCATCAAAATCGGCCGCGCGCGCGCCCTCCAGCTCACCGGTAATATAGAGCGGCGCCAGCCGGATGATGTCACGGCAATTCACGAGCTTCCCCTTCCGAGCACACCGCCGATCGCGCACGCCGCAATCCCGAATCAGCCGGGGCCAGCCGCTCCCGGAGAGCCTGGCGCGCCCGGCTGAGCCGGGACATCACCGTACCGATCGGTATCGACAGAATTCCCGCGATCTCTCGGCACGTAAATCCTTCAACAACCGCGAGCGAGAGAACCGCACGATGCTCCGGTGAGAGTCCAGCCAGCGCCTGCGTCACGGCCGCCGCATCGCTCAGGCCAAAACCCTCCCCACCGGGTAGATCGAGTTCACGGCCGGCGTGATCGAGCGAGACAAGCAAAGCCCGGCTCCGCGCCTTCCGCCCCTGGGCATGGAAGGCATTGAACAGGATCCGGAAAAGCCAGGCCTTCGCATTCGTGCCGGTCTGAAACTGATCAAAGCTGCGCCAGGCCCGCAGCAAGGTGTCCTGGACCAAATCCTCCGCCGTCGGTCCGTTACCTGCCAGATGCCTGGCCACGCGGAGCAGGCTACGCGAGTGAGGCATAGCGGTCCGCTCAAATTCGTCGTGTCGTGCCGTCACGGTCGTGATCGTCCGATCTAAGGAAAAGGCAGGCTCGCTCGGTCAAGCTCCGCCTGTCCCATAGATACCACGGCCGGAGACCTGCGACTATTGTTTCATTTGGCCCTTTTCGAGCTCCGTCAAGGCCGCCAGGACCTCCTCGCTGTGTCCGGTCGGGTTGACCTTGAGGAATTCCTTCACAATCTTTCCACTCGGATCGATGATGAAGGTGTTGCGCGCGGCCACCGTCCCGAGCTGCGGCGCCTGGGGAATGGTCATCGTCGAACCATACTTGGTAACCACTTCCTTGTTCACATCCGACAGCATCTTGAAATTCATGCCGTCCTTGGCGCACCACTCCTTGTGCGATTCGACCGTGTCCACACTGATGCCCACAACCACGGCGTTCTTTTGGTCATACAGCGCCTGGTCGTGCTGAAAGGCATGCGCTTCAATGGTGCAGCCGGGCGTCTGGTCCTTCGGGTAGAAGTAAAGCACCACCCATTTGCCACGCAAACTGTGAAGGCTGATCGGCGTACCCTCCTGGGATGGCAACGTAAAATCGGGTGCCATGGTGCCGACGGCGGGAATGGCCTCATCGGCACGAGTGACGGGCGCGTGGACGAAGGGCCGCGCGAGCAAAACCAGTGCCGCGGCCAAAAGCAGATACGGTACTGCTCGACCAAGGGAACTCCCCGAATTCGTCATCTCTGGAACCTCCTCATTGTCTAAGAATCGGCTTGCCCTACATCGTGATACATTCTGTAAAACGCCCCGGGACCTGTAACTCATCCCCGGATTGGATTGATCCGTCACCCGATCGGTTTCTTAAAAAATTCGGTCCGTAGGCGATTGTTCGGCTCCCTGCGAATCGGTCGAAGTTCTGCTATCCTAACGAGTTGAACCTGCTGTGAAATCCGACCTGCTAGGACCGAAAGGGCGAGGAATGATCACGATGCGAACGTCGATTCCAACGCCACGCGACGTACGGCGCGTCTTTAACTTCAATCCAGGCCCTGCAACCCTACCTCTGGCTGTGCTCGAGCGTATCGGCGAGGAGCTTCTCGACCATGGTGGCTCGGGCATGTCAGTCATGGAGATGAGCCATCGCTCGCCCGAATATGAAGCCATCCATGAGAAAACGGAACGAGACCTCCGCCGCATCCTGGCCATCCCGGACGATTACGCGGTGGTTTTCCTACAAGGTGGCGGCAGCGGGCAATTCGCGATGGTTCCGATGAACCTCTACTTGCCCGGCCAAGCGGTCGACGTGCTGCACACAGGGTCCTGGACCAGCAAAGCAATCGAGGAGCTGAACCGACTTGCAACCTACCGGATTGCGTGTTCGACCGAATCGGAAAAATTTACGCGCATTCCGCGGAGGGCAGAAATCGCGCTGGCAAAAGATGCTTCCTACGTGCACATGTGCACGAACAATACCATCGAGGGCACACAGTGGAACGAGATCCCCGAGACGGGGAACGTGCCGCTGGTCGCGGACATGTCCTCGGATATCGCCTCGCGGCCAACGGCCGTGCGCCAGTTCGGATTGATTTTCGCCGGAGCGCAGAAGAATCTGGGGCCGCCGGGCGTTACGATCGTGATTTTGCGCCGAGATCTGGCCGAACGCGCGAGCGACCGGACCGCGAAAATTCTCCAGTACAAAACCCACATCGCGGAGAAATCGCTCTACCACACGCCGCCAACCTTTGCGGTCTACATTGTCGGCATAATGCTCGACTGGATCGATGCAGTCGGCGGAATCGCGGCCCTCGCAACTAGGAACGATGCCAAGGCGAAGCTGCTCTATGACGTCATCGACGCCAGTCAATACTACCGCTGCCCGGTCGAAAAGGGCTCCCGGTCAAAGATGAACGCGATTTTTCGTGTCGCTGGCGGCGACGAAGCGATCGAGTCCAGATTCGCCCGCGAGGCGCAAGAGGCCGGTTTGGTCGGCGTAAAAGGACACCGGTCGGTCGGCGGCATGCGCGTTTCGCTCTACAATGCAGTGAGCCTTCAGGCGGTTGAGGCATTGGTCAGCTTCATGCGTGAGTTTGAACGCAAGAACGGTTGAGCACTCCGGCCTTGCCTGCTAAGAAAAGCCACATCCATGTGGCGAAAAAGCCACATAGCGGCTTGACTTGTCCTCTGACGGCCATTATCGTGGCAGTTCGGTGAAAGCTGCCTCCCAATTGGCCTTGGCTTCGACTTCCGGACCTCGTTCCCTCGCGCTGGCAAGCACCACAGCCGGGCCGAGCCGGTCCGATCTTCGGCGGCCTGGGCCCGTCCGAGCCCAACCGCCGCTCGATGAGTATTACAACTCGCTCCTTGCCTCACTCGGTCCTCAGCACTGGTGGCCCGGGCAAACGCCGTTTGAAATCATCGTCGGCGCCATTCTGACGCAAAACACGGCCTGGACAAACGTCGAGCTTGCCCTCAGAAACCTGCGGGGGGCGGGGCTGTTGTCGCCCAGGGCCATCGAGCGGGCTCCTCTGCCACGGCTCGAGGCGCTCGTGCGTTCCTCGGGCTATTTCCGGCAGAAGGCGCGAAAGCTCAAAGCCTTCTGCCAGTTTCTCCGCCGTGAGTACAGGGGATCGCTCCGGCGCATGTTTGAGACCCCCACGATGGAGCTACGGCAGAAGCTCCTCACGGTCTTCGGTGTGGGGCCAGAAACCGCCGATGCGATTCTCCTGTACGCAGGCGAACACCCGGTATTCGTCGTAGACACCTACACCAAACGCCTGCTGAGACGCCACGGTTGGATCGGTGAAAGCGCCAAATACGAAGACGTTCGATGGATGTTTGAGCGGCATTCCCCAGGCAACAGCCGTTGGTTCAACGAGTTCCACGCGTTGATCGTGAATGTCGGCAAGAACTTCTGTCGTAGGCAGCAACCGCTGTGCCGCCAGTGCCCGCTGGGGCGCTACCTCGAGGAGAGTCGCTAGGATGCAGCATCCGGGACCGAAGCGCCAGTGGTGGCTGATCACGATCTCGATTGTGGTGGTGCTCCTAGCGGCCGCCGTGATCACTCTGGGATCGTTTCGGGTTCCGCTAGAGCCCGGCCAGAGAAACGCCTATACCGTATTGTTCGCACTTTCAACCCTCATTGCCGCGTCTCTGCTGATCTTTGCGTCGATTCTGCTGCGTTATTTGGTCAAGCTCGGGCTCGAACGGCGCAGCGGGCAGCTCGGATCGCGCTTCAAGGTCAAGATGCTGCTGGGCGCGATGGGCGTCTCGCTGCTTCCCGTGGTCTTCCTGTTCTTCTTTAGCTACGCGTTGATCAATCGCACTTTGAATCTGTGGTTTCCTCGGCCACTCGAAATCGCCAACGAGCAAAGCCAAACCCTGCTCTCTCATTTCGAGGCTTCCGAGTCCGGCCGCTTGAATCGCCTGGCAGCGGCCGCGGTGATCAACGGCTCGCCAGATGCTACCTTCCTAGCCCGCAGCCAGTGGGTAGACACCTGGTGGGTTGCTGACGCCAACGGAAAAGTTACTGCCAGCGCGAGGGTCGCTACGACGGGCGGCACCGGCGCCGATGCGGCGGCGACGCCCGCCGAGCTGTCGCAGACGATCCTGCCCGAACCGGTTGAGACGATTCAGAGCGGGGGCCAGGTGTGGAAGGTAGGCGGGCAGCTCTACCTGGCCGGCACCGCCCCGGTGAAGGGCGGAAGGCTCTACGTGGCCAGGCGTTTGCCGGACGATTTCCCGAGCCGCTATGCGGAGATCGAGACACAAACAAGAACGTACGTGGGTCTCAAGCAGCAGCTGCGGGCGTATAAACGCATTCTTCTTCTGATTCTTTCCTTCATTACGCTCGTGCTGCTGTTTGTGACCACTTGGGTCGCGCTGTTTTTGTCGAAACAAGTGACGGTGCCCATTCAGGCTCTTGCCGAAGCCACCCGGGAAATCTCGCGTGGGAATTTCGACCAGCGCCTTGACGTTCAGGCGCAGGACGAACTCGGCACACTGGTGCGTTCGTTCAACCGCATGACCGAGCAACTCAGGGAAGGTCGCCGACAGATCAACGAATTCACGAAAAGCCTTGAGCAGGCCATCGAGGAACGGGAGCGGCGCCGGAATTTGATGGAAACGATCCTCGAAAACGTTCCCACCGGTGTCGTTTCTCTGGATTCTTCCGGGGACGTGGTGCGCGTGAACAGCGCCGTCGTGACCATTCTCGGCGAATCCGCACGCCGGGCACGTACTTTGTCCGATCTACTCGGGGACGAGGCCGCCAGGGCCGCGTTGCATTTGATGCGACGCTCTTTGCGGATGGGTGCTGCGTCACGCGAAATCGAAATTGCCGCGGGCGGGCGGCTGGTGCGAGCCGCGGTCACCGTCAGCTCACTGGGGCCGCGGCGGTCCAATCCCGGATTTGTCATTGTGATCGACGACCTAACCGAACTGTTGCAGGCGCAGAAGGCCGCCGCCTGGCAGGAGGTCGCTCAGCGCATTGCCCATGAGATCAAAAACCCGCTCACTCCCATCCAGCTTTCCGCGCAGCGTCTGCTCCGCCACCTGGAGCGCACTGGATCGGCACATCCGGGACGCCCGCGATCGGAATTCGAAAAGCTTGTGGCCGAGTGCGCCGGCTTGATTGAACGCGAGGCCCAGACGCTCTCGAGCCTGGTGAGTGAATTCTCGCAATTTGCTCGATTCCCCGCGGCGCGCCTGGGGCCGGCCGCCGTGAATTCCATCGTGGAGTCGGCGCTGGGTCGTTTTGACGGGCGCCTGGAGGGCATTACGGTTTCAACAGACTTGGCCGCTTCTCTTCCGTTGGTCAAGGCCGACCCGGAGCTGATGGGCCAAGTCATTGCCAATCTGATTGACAACGCTGCGGAGGCGATGGAGGGAGCCGCCATCCGGCGGCTGCGCGTCCTCACGCGAGCCGTCGCAGATGGCGACGCCGTAGAAATTGAGGTTTCCGACAGCGGCCAGGGGATTTCGCCAGAGGACAAAGAAAGGCTCTTCCTGCCCCACTTTTCTACCAAGGGTCGTGGTACCGGGCTCGGCCTTGCCATCGCGAGCCGCATCGTTGCCGAGCACAATGGCACGATTCGAATCGAAGACAACACGCCGGTGGGCGCACGCTTCGTTATGCGCTTCCCGGCCGTCGAAATGGCCGTGCCCGCGCCAATCGTGTAAGGAACGCACCAGTGTCCGCCAGCATTCTGATCGTTGACGACGAACGGGGAATTCGTGAATCCCTCGGCGCGCTGCTGCGCGACGAAGGCTACGAAGTGGAGACCGTCGCTTCGGGCGAAGAGTGTCTGGAGCAGATCGTACAGCGCAAGTTTGACCTGCTGCTGCTCGACGTTTGGCTACCCAATGTGGACGGGCTCGCTCTGCTCGAGCGGCTACAGACGCTCGATGTGGCGCCAATGGTCGTGATGATCTCCGGCCATGGCAACATCGAGGCCGCCGTGCGAGCTACGAAACTGGGCGCCTTCGATTTCATCGAAAAGCCTCTGTCGCTGGACAAAATCGTGGTCGTAGTGCGGAACGCCCTCGAATACATTCGTCTGGAAGACGAAAACCGCCGGCTACGCGCCGAACTGGAAGAGCGCCACCAGATTCTCGGCGGGAGCGTGCCCATGAAAGCCCTCCGCCAACAAATCGCACTCACCGCTCCGACGACGGGTCGCGTCCTCATCTATGGGGAAAGCGGCACGGGAAAGGAACTGGTTGCACGCGCGCTTCATGCCAACAGTTCCCGCCGCCAACAGCCCTTCGTCGAGGTCAATTGCGCAGCGATTCCCGAGGAGCTGATCGAGTCGGAAATGTTTGGGCATCGCAAGGGAAGTTTTACGGGCGCCGGTGAAGACAAAGTTGGCAAGTTCCAAAAGGCGGATGGTGGGACGCTGTTTCTCGACGAAATCGGCGATATGAGCCTAAAGACGCAGTCCAAGGTGTTGCGCGTGCTCGAGGAGCAGCGCGTCGAACCGCTCGGCTCCAACCGACCCGTGACGGTGGACGTTCGGGTGATTGCTGCGACCAACAAGAAGCTGGAGGAGGAGATCGCGCGCAATGCCTTTCGCGAGGATCTTTTCTACCGCCTCAACGTGATCCCGTTTTACGTTCCCGCACTGAGGGAACGCATGGAGGACATTCCCGTCCTCGCGGCACACTTTTTGAAGGAGTTTTGTGACGCCTACGGGAAGAAGCCAAAGGAGTTCACCCCGCTCGCCACCGAGGTCCTGCTCGCTTATCCGTGGCCAGGCAACGTGAGGGAGCTGCGCAACCTGGTCGAGCGGCTCGTGATCATGTGCCCTTCGCCCCGTATCGAGCCGCACCATCTGCCGCCGGAACTGTTTCGTGGCGCTTCCAGGAGCCCTCAAAAGCCGTATGCCAGCTTGCAGGAGGCACGCTCGGCCTACGAACGCGAATTCGTGCTGCGCAAGCTCGAGGAGAATCGCTGGAATATGACCAAGGCCGCCGCTGCCCTGGGCCTCGAGCGCAGCCATCTGTACCGCAAGATGCGTACTCTCGGGATCGCTCCCTCGAAAGTCTCCTAGTCTCTAGGAGCCGTGAGCGAAGGCAGCGGGCCTCAGGATCGAAGCGGATCTATTCCTCGGCGAGCTGCTCGAGCTGACGATGCCAGTCGAGTTGGCGGACCATGAGGGGGTTCTGCCGCCAGTTCGGCTGCACCTTGACGAAAAGCTCGAGGAACACCCGGGCGCCAAGAACGGACTGGATCTGTTTGCGTGCCGAAGTGCCAATTCTCTTCACCGTCTCGCCGCCCTTGCCAATTAGAATTCCCTTCTGCCCCTGACGCTCCACATAGATGGTCGCGCGAATTTTGATCAAATCCGTTTTTTCCTCAAAGCTGTCGATCCGTACGGCAACGGCATGGGGTACTTCCTCACGCGTCGCCTGGATCGCCTGTTCGCGAATCAACTCGGCGACGAGAAACCGTTCCGGTTGGTCGGTGAACTGGTCGGGGGGAAAATAGGGCGGTCCTTCCGGCAGCCTGGCGAGCCAGGCGTTCACCAAATCAAAGCACCCTTCCCCGGTGAGCGCGGAAACCGGAAAAATGTCTGCGAAATCGAAGAGCTTACTACAGCGATCGATCAGTGGCAGCAATCGCGGTTTGCTCACGCGGTCCACCTTGTTGAGTAGGAGAAACACAGGCCCCTTGAATCTCCGAATCCACTCGAGTGAAAAACGGTCGCCCGCCCCGAATTCGACCGACGCGTCCACCATGAGCGAGAGAATGTCGATTCCGTCGAGCGCCTGCCCGGCTTCGTCCATCATTTGGCGGCCCAGAACTGTTTCGGCCTTGTGAATTCCGGGCGTGTCGATCAGCACGATCTGCCCGTCGTCGCGACTCAAAATTCCTTGAATGCGATTGCGCGTGGTTTGCGGGCGCGGCGAGACGATCGCGATTTTGCGGCCCACCAGCGTGTTGACGATCGTGGACTTTCCCGCGTTCGGCCGCCCCACGATAGCGATGAATCCCGACTTGAAGGCCATGGCGAAATTTTACGACAGATGCGCGGGGCTCGCCGCGCGAGATGAGAAAATCGGCGGCAACCCTCTAGCGAGGGTCGGCCGGAAGATCTGGGACGATTTTGACGCGCAGCTCCCGCCGACGCGGTCCGTCGAAATCGGCGAGGAAAATGGACTGCCAGCGACCCAATAAAAGCCGCCCGTTTTCAATCCACACAGTTTCCGACGAACCCACCAGCGTGGTCTTGATGTGCGAATCGGAATTTCCCTCTGCGTGTGCGTAATCGCCACGATGAGGAATCAGACGATCGAGTGTCGCCGCAATATCGCGAGCAACGGCCGGGTCGTCTCCTTCGTTGATCAACACGCCGGCCGTGGTGTGCGGCACGTACAGGTGACAAACACCCTCCGAGCAGCCCGATTCGCTCACCACCTGTTGAATCTCGGCGGTAACGTCTTTCAGCTCACTGCGACGGGAAGTGGAAATGAAAAGCGTGCGAGCGAGCGAACCACCCAAACGACGAGATCCCGTTTTCATACCGTCCAACATGCCACCCTAAGGCGGCGAGATCAATACGCGGCGTCTGGGTCGCGGAAGGTTGGGGCCAGCGGTTCCGGAATCAGCTCTCAGTGAGAAGGGCCGCCCGAGAGTTCGCGCACAATCTCCCCCACAAAACCCTTGGCATCCCCGAACAGCATCAGCGTCTTATCGAGGTAATAGAGGGGATTGTCGATTCCCGCAAAACCGGGATTCATACTGCGCTTGATCACCATCACCGTGTGGGCCTTGTCGACATCCAAAATGGGCATGCCGTAAATCGGGCTGCTCGCATCGCTTCGCGCGGCGGGGTTGGTCACGTCGTTCGCCCCGATGATCAAGGCTACGTCGGTCTGAGGCAGCTCGGAATTCACGTCGTCCATTTCCTTCAAGCGGTCATAGGGAATGTCCGCTTCCGCCAGCAGCACGTTCATGTGGCCCGGCATGCGGCCCGCCACAGGATGTATGCCGAAGGTGACGTCGATGCCCTTCTTGGTCAGGTTATCGAACAGCTCGCGCACCTTGTGTTGCGCCTGCGCCACGGCCATGCCGTATCCGGGAACCACGACCACTTTGCTCGCGGCGGCCAAAATCCCGGCGGCCTCTTCCGGCGATGCGCTCCGTACGGTTCGTGCCTCCTGCTCGACAGCTCCGGAAGTCTGCACCTGTCCGAACGCGCCGAACATCACGTTGGTGAAGGACCGATTCATCGCCTTGCACATGATGACGGACAGAATGAAGCCGGAAGAACCATCGAGCGCTCCGGCCACCACCAGCACCTTGCTGTTCAGCACAAAACCAAGCAGCGCGGCGGAGAATCCGGCGTAGGAGTTCAGCAGCGAGATGACGGTCGGCATATCGGCGCCGCCAATCGGCGTCACCAGCAGCACCCCGAACACCAGAGCGACCACGACCATCAGCGGAAACAGATAGGGCTGCTCCGGATTGACGACCAGCGCGATCGCAAGCAACAAGGCCGCCCCCAGAACCGAGAGGCTGACGAAGTTCTGCCCCTTATAGACGATCGGCCGCTGCGGCAAAATCTCCTGCAGCTTCCCCGCAGCGATCAAACTACCGGTGAAGGTCAGCGACCCGATGATCACTTCGAGGCCGATCTCGGCCATTCCGAACCGCGAGACGTGCGGAACGCCGACGTAGTACTCGGCAATCCCGATCAGGGAGGCCGACAGAGCGCCGAAGGCATGACTGAGCGCGGTCCGCTGCGGCACCGCCGTCATCTTCACCATGCCGAGCGGAATACCGATTCCCGCGCCCACCACGAGCGCGATGAGGATCCACTTGTATTCGGTCACCTGGGGATCGAACAGCGTGGCTGCGAGCGCCAGCGCCGCCGCAATCTCTCCGGCCAGGACTCCGTGCTTTGCCGTAACCGGCGAGCTCAGCCACTTAATCGCCAGAATGAAAAGAACGACCGCCACGATATAGGTGGCGTCGATGAGCTGGATGGAGGTGACGCTGGTCATGACTTCTTGGGTTTGCCCGTCTTGAACATGCGCAGCATGCGGTCGGTGATGAAGAAACCACCAACCATGTTGCTGAAGGAGGCAGCCACCGCGATCAAACCGAGGATGACGGACAGCTTCGTCTCATGCCGCCCGGCGATGATGATCGCTGCAACCACCACAATCGCGTCGAGCGCGTTCGTCAACGACATCAGGGGTGTATGCAGCAGCGGAGAGACTCGCTTGATCAGCTCGAAGCCGACGAATCCAGCTAAGATGAACACGTACAGATTGGATAGAAAATCCGAAGGCACGTTCCCCTCCTTAGATCTGGGGCGTCAGTCGAGGCAGGGAAAAGAATTCCCGCACTCTCCCGTTCACAATTTCTCCGCCCCGCGTCAACAGCGTGTCGCGCGTGATTTCATCATCCAATTGCAGATTGATCTTGCCGTCTTTCACAAGGTGCAGGAGAAAGGCCGTGATGTTGCGCGCATAGAGCGAGCTGGCGTGATACGGCACCGTGCTCGCGAAATTGATCTGGCCGATGACGGTGATCCCACCGTCGACGATGGTCTCGCCTGCGCGCGTCAGTTCGCAGTTCCCCCCGCGCTCAGCGGCCAAATCCACGATCACCGAGCCCGGCGCCATCCCGCGCACCATCTCCGTGGTTACCAACACCGGCGCCTTCTTCCCCGGAACCACGGCGGTGGTGATCACTACGTCACTTTCCGCCACGACACGCCCGAGCAACTCTCGCTGCTTGGCATAAAACGTTTCGTCCTGGGCGCGAGCGTATCCCCGTGCATCCTGGGCGTCCTTGGCTTCAATCGCCAGCTCGACAAAGCGCGCCCCGAGGCTCTGCACCTGCTCTTTCACCGCCGGCCGGACGTCGTAGGCCGAAACCACCGCGCCGAGCCTCCGAGCCGTGGCAATGGCCTGCAAACCAGCCACGCCGCAGCCGATGACAAACACGCGTGCTGGTGTAATCGTTCCTGCCGCGGTGGTCATCATCGGAAAGATGCGCGGGTGCGAATCGGCCGCCAGCACGACCGCCTTGTATCCGCAAAGAGTGCCCATCGACG
>Ga0187783_10002861_pt1 | contig 12781 bp, 12 predicted proteins | sample 1015_SJ02_MP02_2_FD_132471 | JGI IMG/M metagenome (GOLD analysis project Ga0187783, IMG submission 132471) | Tropical peat soil microbial communities from peatlands in Department of Meta, Colombia - 1015_SJ02_MP02_20_MG | ecosystem: Environmental > Terrestrial > Soil > Wetlands > Peat | place...
CGCGCGCTGCTGAAGGCGGCCGCGGCCGGAGGGGTGTTCGCGGTTCCCCTCATCGCCTCGTTCTCCATGGATACCGCCTCGGCGCAGACCGCGGCGCGGTCCGTTATCAGTTCGAACATGGTGATCACTGGCCCCAACATGTACTGCGGGAACATGTCGCCGAGTGTCCCGACCGCCTTCTTCGCCGCTGAGCTGCGGAAGCTCGTCTCCAACGTGCCGACCGGGCCGGTGGTCGGACTGGCAGGCTTCCAGTTCAAGCACGACCGCGACGAATTGTCCTACGAATTGATCGTAAATGGAAAATTGTCCTATTTTACCGTCGCCACTCCTGCCGTCTTCCTCTTCGACGATGAGACCAGCGACAAGGCGGGGAAGATTCCAGGTCCGGCGTTCGGCTGCGGCCCGGATGCCATCCATTTCATTTACAGCTACTTCGTAGCCGGCGATACGACCATCGTGGTGCAACTGGCAAGCGGCAGGTCCCTGCAGGGCACGATCGCAGCGCTTGACCCCTTCGGCCCGTACCAGCGCTCATTCCGATTCGTCGGCTGAGGCCCGCCGTCTGGTCATGCTGCTGTCCGCCGCGCTGATCGCCCGGGATGAGGAGGAGTTCCTCGGCGGGTGCTTGCGGTCGCTGGACGGGCTGGTCGATGAGGTGGTGGTGGTGGATACCGGGTCGGCCGACCGGACCGTCGAGGTGGCCGAGTCGCGGGGTGCGCGGGTCTACCGGCGGCCCTGGACCGGTGATTTCTCCGTGGCCCGTAATTATGCCCTGGACCTGGCCCGGGGCGAGTGGATCTTGTATATCGACGCGGATGAGCGGGTCAGGGCGGGCACTGCGGAGGGGGTGCGTGAGCGGCTGGGCGATCCGGGCTGCGTGGGCGGTCGGGTGCTGCTGTACCCTCGGCCGGGTCATTCGGGGTATTGGGAGTTGCGGCTGTTCCGCAATGAGCCGGGGATACGTTTCCGCGGGGTGATACACGAGAACATCTGGCCGGCCATCGAGGCGCGCCGCGCGGCGTGCGGCGGGCTGATCGCGCAGAGCGGTCTTGTCTTGGACCACGAGGGGTACGAGGGCGATCAGCACCGTAAGCATCTGCGCAATCTGCCGCTGCTTGAGCGGTCGCTGGCCGAGGATCCGTCCCGGGTGTTCAGCTGGTGTCATCTGGCCACCGTCCGGGCCGCGCTCGGCGACGGGGACGGCGCCGCGCGGGCCTGGGCCGAGGCGATGGCCCTGGTGGACGGGCGGGCGCCGCGGGCGCCGGAGGACGCGATTCCGTTCCTGCACCTGATCGAGGAGGGGATGGCCCGCGACCAGGACGTCAGCGGCCTGCTGGAACGCGCCCGCCGGCTGTTCCCCGGCAACCTGCAGTTCGTCTGGCTGCAGGCGCAGGCGCTGATGGCCGCGGGCCGGAACGCCGCGGCGATCCGCGGCCTGGAACAGCTGGTCGCGGCGGGCCAGACCGGGGAATTCGACAAGTCCTGGGCCTACGATCTGCGGCTGTTCGGCGTGTTCGCCTACGACCTGCTGGCCGTGTGCCATTTCAAGCTGGGCGAGTTCGCGGTCGCCCGCAGGTACTACCAGATGGCGGCACGCTGCGAACCGTCCAACGTGGAGTGGCGGGCCAAGGCCGCCGCCTGCGCCCGGCTGGGCCAGCCGCCGGGCCGGGCCGGAGCACCCGCGGTGTCGGCCGGGCCAGCGGAGGCCTAGTGGACCAGCCCCTCGGCCGCCAGCTTGGCCAGGGCGTCGTCTACCTCCTGTGTCGGCGGGGCGGGCAGGCCGAACGCCTCCTCGATCAGGCCTGCGATCTGCGGCGCGGTCAGGGTTCCGTCGCACAGCTCCAGAATCAGCTTGGCCGTCGGGTTCAGGTAGTGGACCCGGGCCCGGCCGGGCTGGTACACCACGAAACCGTCCTCGACCTCGTCGATCTCGAACCCGTCGCTCTTGGTGGGCCGATCGTCCATGGCGAAGTGTCCTTCCGGGTGAGCTGACGGCGATGGGCAAGCCGGCGCTGGAGTTCCTCAGCCCCATCATGCCCGCGATGGGCGGTAACGGGCTGGCCATGCGGGCCGGCGCGACGCTGGAGGCGCTGGCGGCAGACTACACCGTTCACCTGCTGGTCATCCCGGTCGCGGGCCCGGGCCCGAGTCCCTGGCCGGACGCCCTGCGCCATTGCCGTCCGCTGCCCGCGCACGCGCGCCCAGCGCGGGCCAGCTGGACAAGGGTCAGCGCGGCGACGGCCTCGGGCAGCCCGCTGAGCAGCGTCACCAGGCGTCGGACCGCGACGACGTTGGCGGAAAGCTCGCCGACCGGTTGGTAACGAAGCGGCCCGGCCGGCGTCAGGGTGAACAGCAGGAAGCCGAGCTCGCGCAGCCCGGATTCCAGGTCCTCGACGTCCCGGCCGAAACGCCGGGCGTTCTCGCGGAGAAACTCCACCACGAGCAGGATGTCAGGATTGGCCGCCAGCGTCCGGCGGGCGCCGTCGATCACATCGAGTTCGGCTCCCTCGACGTCGAGCTTCATCACGTCCACCTTTGGCCCGCCGGCACGTTCCAGATAGTCATCGAGGGTGGTCACCTCGACCGGTGCCCGCGGGCGGTGCCCGGCCTCGGCGTCGGCTCGCAGCGAGCTGGACCCGAAGTTGTCACACGGGTGCAGGATGAGATCGGCGGCCCCGCTGGCCCGGCCGAGGGCCAGCTTGCTGACCGTAGCGTTCGCGCACCCGGCCCGCTCGACGTTCCTGCGCAGCACCGGTCCCAGCAGGGGATGGGGCTCAAATGCGATGACCCGGCCCTCGGCACCGACCAGATCGCTGGCCAGCAGTGTGTAATGGCCCACGTGGGCCCCGGCGTCGACGAACGTCATGCCGGGCCGCACCCAACCGAGGAAGAAGGCTGCGGTCTCCGGTTCCCACACCCCGTTACGCAGGATGTGCGAGCCCACCATGTCCCTCGCATCGACCTCGATCGGCATGCCGTTCAAGAGTCGGCCCAGCCGTCCCTGCCAGCGGTAGTCATCGCCGGTCATTGCAGCGCCGCTCATCAGAACGGTAGTCCGCGCTCGGCGTGAAGTTCGGCCAGGATCTCGATTAGCCGCGCCGTCGCGTGCCGCCAGGTGAGCGAGGAGACCATCCGGTCACGCGCGCTGGCCGCGGGCTCGTTGCGGCCGTCGATCGCGTCGCGCAGCGCCTGGCCGGCGGCGTCCTCGTCCGGGACCCACCAGCGCGTGCCCTCGAACAGCGCGGCCGCCCAGCGCACGTCGGACGCTTCCGCAGGCACCATGCGTGACGGGATCATCCGGGCCACGTCGGCGTCCAGGTAGTCCAGGTACGCGGTGTGCCGCGGCGCGATGAGCCGCAGGCCGGTCGCGGCCGCCTCGGCCATCGGCATATCCCACCCCTCGCCGTTTGACATGCTCAAGTAGTGGGTGGCGGCGGCGTAAAGCCCGGGCATCTCGTCCTCGCCGAGCAGCCGATCCACGAACAGTACCGGCGCGGCCTGGCCCATGCTGCGGCCCACCTGCTGCTGCATGAGCGCCAGACGGCGCAGCAGCGCGACGACGGGCTGCCGACTGGCCACCGAGAGCTTGACGATCAAGATGGCGTCATCGTCGGGCGACGTCGCGGTGATCCACGTCCGGACTAGGCCGACCAGGTTCTTGCGCGGTTGCGGCTCGGACACGTGCAGCACCCGCACCCGGTAGTCGGCCACCCGTCGGCCACCTGGACCTTCGGGGCCGGACAGTTCGAGCGGCTGCGCGGCCGGGTGGAAGCGGTCCACGTCGACGCCCAGCGGGCAGGTCCGGATCCTGGCCGGCGGGTATCCTCCGGCCAGCCACATCTCGCGTGAGGACTGCGTGGGCACGATAACCAGGTTGTGACGCTTCCCGCGGGCGATCCAGTCCGCGGGAGCCGGGCTTGCCTCGAACATCGTGTAGTTGACCGTGAGCTGCTCGCCGTTGGTTACCACCTGATGCGGCATGCAGAAATGGAGCGCCGCGGTCGCGCCGACCGGAACGTCCAGCTGTTCGAACCATGGATCGCGGGCCTCCGCGGGAAGCTTCACCCAGTGCCACCGCGGGATGTCAGTCAACTGAAGCCGGATTCCCTGCCGGGCCAGCTCACGGACGAACTCGCGCGTATGGTGGTCGTGGCCGGTGACCCCGCGGAACGGGCCACGGATAGCCAGCGACCTGGTCCCTTGGCTGGTTCGCATCGGGCAATTCTGCCACGGCCGGGCCACTGCCGGGTCGGTCCCGGCGTGGTCGCGAGCAAGCCGGAGGAGTGCATCATGCGGTCGGCCCACGTCCTCATACTGACGCCCGCAAAGAACGCGAGCCCGTTCCTTGAGACGTATTTCTCGGCCCTGGAGAAAATTACCTATCCGCGAGAGCTTATTTCACTGGGGTTCCTCGAGAGCGACTCGCGTGATGACACGTACGAACGTATCACGAAACACGCCGCCGTACTCTCCTCGCGCTACCGGCGAGTAGGCGTCTGGAAGCGGGATTTCGGGTTCGAGATTCCCGTGGGTACACCGAGGTGGAGTCCGCCGTGGCAGATGGAACGGCGTGCAATCCTCGCGCGGAGCCGGAATCACCTTCTATTCCGAGCCCTTGACGACGAAGATTGGGTGCTGTGGATAGATGCTGACGTCATAGACTACCCCGCGGACATCCTTGAAACGCTACTGGCCACCGGTAAGGACATAGTGCATCCGCACTGCCTTATTAAAGTGGCCGATGAACCGGCCAGAACATTCGATCTCAACGCCTGGCGTGACAGGGGCCTGCTCCACATGGACGACCTTCGCGCCCAGGGTGACCTGGTTCCCCTCGATAGCGTAGGCGGCACGATGCTCCTGGTCAGGGCCGATGCTCATCGTGACGGGCTGATATTCCCGCCCTTCCTCTACGGACGCAGAAACCCTCTTATCCGGCGTGGCCAGTTCTTCCCTGGCAGCGAAGGGGAGATAGAGACCGAGGGCCTGGCCGTGATGGCGGATGACATGGGGTACGGATGCTGGGGCATGCCTAATCTGGAGATACTCCATTACCCCGGCTAGGACAGGCAAGATCCGGCAGGGTCAGCTCGATGCCGGATTCATGCCCGATGCCGAAATCGTACTTGCCGTCCCGGCACGCGGCCCTAACTTTCCTGAACCCCTGATCGAGCCGGTCAGGGTGACCCCGGCCGGATGCTTGGGCGTGGAGTAATAGGCCACGCAGTGCAGCCCCCTGTCGCCCGTCGGCCAGGTCGCGGCATCAGGGATGATGTTGGTCCACGTATACACGGACTTCGAGTAAGCGATTCCGACGTAGGAGCTGAATGCCTCATTGCACGCCGCGTCGCCGTCCTTGCTGATGGCGCTGCTGCCAGGGAATTCGCTGTTCTGCGCCCAGAAATTGTTATCGGCGAAGAACACTTCCGCGGTGTGCGGCGAATTGCACGACACGGCCAGGACCAGCTTCGGCCACGGGTTATCGCTGTTGAGTTCCATGTTGGCGCCGGTCAGGCAGTCCCCGACCCGGAGCTGGGCCAGTTGCAGGTACCCTGCCGTCGGCGTCGGGACGGCGCTCGGCCCGGTCTGGCTCGGCCGCGCGCCCGCCGTGGACTGGCCCGCGGCGCCGCCGCGCCCGGAGGCCAGCGACCCGACCACGACCGCGATGGCCACCACGCACAGCACCGCCACCACGCCGACCGCCCAGGGCCACCGCTTCCGTGGCTCCATCCCCGGCTGCACGAGCGGCGAATACCACTGGTCGCCGCCCACCTGACCCGGATATGGCGGCTCGGCCGGGAAAGTAGCCGGATCCAGGTACGGCAGCGGGGCAGGAGTCTGCCCCCCGCCCGCCTGATACCCGGCAGCCCCCCGCTGTCCGCCCCGCGTAGGAGCCGCAGGCGCCACAGAAGCCGCAGAAGCGACAGGAGCAACAGGAACGATAGGAGACACGGGAGCCGCAGGAGCCACAGGAGACGGAGTCGCCGACGCCTCCTTGGCGGGTTCCGCGGAGCCGCCCGACGTCGGTGGATGGGCGCCGACCTCCGTGGCCCGCTGCGCGGACAGCTCAAGGATCCGGGGCGGCAGCCAGTCGGTCAGATCCGCGGCCGAGGGATACGCGGCGGTCAGCTCGGCCAGGAACCCCGCCGCCGTGGGCCGGCGCGCCGGGTCGCGGGACAGGCACCGGCCGACCAGCGGCCGGATCCCGTCAGGGAGCCGGTCCAGGTTCGCGGTGCCGTGCACCACGCGGTACAGCAGCGCGGCCGTGTCCCCGGTGCCGAACGGCCCTTCCCCCCTGGCCGCGAAGATGAGCACGCCGCCCAGGCTGAAGATGTCGCTGGCCGGCCCGACCGGCAGCCCCTCGGCTTGCTCGGGCGACATGAACCCGGGCGAGCCGATCATGAGGCCGGTGCCGGTCAGCGAGGTGGCGTCCACGGCCGAGGAGATCCCGAAGTCGATGATTCGCGGCCCGTCCGGGGCCAGCAGCACGTTGGACGGCTTGAGATCCCGGTGGATGACCCCGGCCGCGTGGATCGCGTTCAGGCCCTCGGCCAGCCCTGCCGCGAGCGCAAGCAGCGTCGAGACCGGCAGCGGCCCCTGCTGATCCACCGCCTGCGCCAGCGACGTGCCTGGCACGTATGCCGTGACCAGCCAGGGCACTTGGCCGTCGATGTCGGCGTCGACCACCTGCGCGGTGAAAAGCCCGCCCACCTTGCGGGCCGAGGACACCTCGCGCGCGAACCTGGCCCGGAACCCCGCGTCCTCGGCCAGTTGCGGCCGGATCACCTTCACCGCGACCTGGCGCCCCCCCGGTGACCTGGCCAGGTAGACCCGGCCCATCCCGCCGCTGCCGAGCCTGCCCAGCAGCAGGTATGGCCCCACCCGTTGCGGATCACCGGATTGCAACGAGGCCAAACTGGTCACCCCCACACGCTGGCTGACACTTGTGCCGGATCGCAGCAGTTCCGCCTACCACCGATCTGCGCGACGGCCACGAGCCGCCCAGCGGAATGCCGTCGGCCGCAAGCCGTTCCCAACAGTAGTGGGGTTTTGCGGTCGTGTGGGGAACGAAATGGCAATCGGCCAGTTTCCGCTACGGCCGGTGGAGTTTAACTGCCCGCGGACCCGGCTCGGGCAGCAGCAGCGACAGCGCCACGGCGGGTACCGGCAGCAGGCAAAGGACCGTGAACACCGCTGGCGTGCCCGCGGCGGCGGCTACGGCACCGAGTGCGGGGGCGGCCACGCCGCCCGCGCTGACGGCAAGGCCGAGCGTGACGCCCGCGGCCGTGCCCGGCCGGCTGGGAAGATAGTCCTGGCCGAGTTTGACCAGCACGGAGAACGGGATACGTATCGTGACGCCGGCCGCCAGCGCTGCTATGAGCGCGAGGTCGGCGCCGGGCGATACGCGCAGCGCGATCAGCGCGGGAATGGCCGCCGCGTTGCCCGCCAGGATCGTCCGGGTGAGCCCGAACCGGTCGGCGATCCGCCCGCCGAGCAGGCTGCCCGCGACGCCTCCGGCCAGGAAGCATGTCAGCGCCGCCCCGGCCACGGCTCGGCTGGCGTGCAGGTGGGTGATCCAGTAAAGCTCGATGAACGTGCTCGCCGCGAAGAAATTCACCGAGCGCGTGATCTCGACCGCGGTCAGCAGCAGGAACGGTCCCCACCGGTCGCGGTCGGCTGGCACGGTTGCCCGCCGGGCCGGCGCGGCGCGCTGCTGGCGGCGCAGCAGCACGAACCCGGCAACCACCGCCGGCGGGATGAACAGCGCGGTGGCGCGCAGGCCGATGGCGTCAAGCGCGGGCGTGGCCAGCACCGGGGCCAGGAAGAACCCGACATTCCCGCCGGTGGCGAAGATGCTCATCGCCGACGCGCTGTCCCCGGCCGCGCGCCGCGCCGCCTTCCCCGCGGCGGGATGGAACATCGCCACCCCCAGCCCTGACGCGAACAGGGCCAGCCACACGAGCGCGTACCCGGGCAGGACGCCCGACATCCCCGCGCCGACGCCGGCCAGGCAGACCCCCGCTCCCGCCATCCAGCCCAGGCAGTACCTGTCCACCACGAACCCCACGACGATCTGGGGCAGCGCCGAGCCGAGCGTGGCCGCCAGGCTAAGCCCGGACGCCGCCACGTACCCGTAGTGCCGGTCAAGCACGAAGTAGGGAACGCAGGCCGGCACCAGCCCCTGGTACACGTCGTCGATGGCGTGCGCGGCGCCCCACAGGCCCATCCGCCGCCAGGCCGGCCGCGCCGGGTCGATCCCCCGAACATCGCTCACCCGGACATCGCTCACCCGCCCAGCATCGCCCGCTGCCTTCTTGGCTGCCTACCAGTAAACTGCCTTATGATGCAGGTAGACCGCCATCCGCTTCCCGGCCCCACCCGCCGGCTGCTCGCGCACCGCGAGCGCATCGACTGGCACGACCACGCCGAGCACCAGCTCGTCTACCCCAGTTCCGGCATCCTGTTCGTGCGGACCGACCGGGGCTCGTGGGTGGTTCCGCCGCGGCGCGCGGTGTGGCTGCCGGCCGGGGTCCCGCACAGCCACCGCGCCCACGGCCGCACCCAGATGCTGACGCTGTCGTTCCCCGCCGATCTCACCCCCCTCAGTGCGGTCGAGCCGACCGTTCTTGCCGTCGGGCAGCTGCTCCGCGAGGCGATAGTCGCGCTGGCCGAAGGTCAAGCCCTCGGCCCGGACGACCGCGCCGACCTGCATCGCATCGCGCTGCGCCGCCTGACGCCCGCGTCCGCCCTGCGACATCACCTGCCCGCGCCTGCCGATCCCCGGCTGCGCGACGTGGCCGCCATCCTGGCCGACGACCCTGCCGACGAGCGCACCCTGGCCGAACTCGGGCGAGCCGCCGGAGCCAGCGAGCGCACCCTCAGCCGTCTGTTCAGGCGCGACACCGGGATGACCTTCCCGCAATGGCGCGCGCAGCTTCGGCTCCAGCACGCCACCCTGCTTCTCGCCGAAGGCAGCACCGTCACCAGCGCGGCCACCGCCAGCGGCTACAGCAACGTCAGCGCGTTCATCGCCGCCTTCCGTGACGCCTTCGGCGTCACCCCCGCCGTCTACCGCCAGACGACGACATAGCGAGCAAACGCCGCCGTCACGCGGTTAGCCTGGGCACGTGAGCTGGACAGCACCCGAGTATGTCCTGCCGGATGAGCCATTTACCGGCGTCGAGCGGCCGATTCTCGACGGGTTCCTCGACAGGTACCGCGCCAGCTTCCTGAACAGGTGCTCGGGGCTGACTGCCGGGCAGCTGGCGGAGCGCTCGGTGCCGCCGTCGAACCTGAGCCTGATCGGCATCGCCCGGCATCTCACCGACGTGGAGCTCAACTACTTCCGCAGGCGCTGGGGCGGACAGGAGATAGCCAGCTACTACGTCCGCGAGGACCGCCCGGATGCCGACTTCGACGACGCCTGCCCCGCCACAGCCGAACGCGATCTGCAGCGCCTGGTCGCCGAGCAGGACGCGGCGCGGCAGGCGGTGGCGGGCATGGCGCTTGACACGATCTTCGTGAACCCGCGGTGGGGCGAGATGTCGCTGCGCTGGGCTCTCATCCACGTGATCGGCGAGTACGCGGGACACGTCGGGCAGGCCGACCTGATCAGGGAGCGGATCGACGGGAAGGCCGGCTGGTGGTGACGGCTGCCCGCCACGAACTGCCACTGCGGAAACGAACGTCGGCCCGGCCGCCGGATGACAGCCGGGCCGACGTGGCCCTCACTAGTTGCTGCGCAACCAGGTCGCGCTGAAGCTGGTGCCGCCGGTGAGCGCGGAGACGCTGTCCTTGTCGCGTCCAAAGTTGTCCACCATGATGATCTGGGTCAGCCCGCCTGCGCTGCCGATGGCCGCGCCGTTGGCGTCCGAGTTGCTGAAGCTCACCGTGCCGAAATCGGTCAGCGGCAGGATGCCGCCGCTGAAGGTGCAGCACGGCGCCTCGACGATGACCTCGGCCGAGGACCGGGCCGCGCCGGCCAGGCTCTCCACCGTGGTGTGGCTCCACCCCTCGGTGGTGTCCGCGATGTACAGGCTGAACTCGTTGTTGCCCTCGTAGGTCACCGAGGCGTTGAACTGGTCGCCGGCCTTGACCGTGTTCGAATAGTTCACCGACGCGCTCGGGTAAATCTCGTACCAGGCGTAGTACTCGGCCGTGCGCCCGATGCAGTCCACCTCGCTGCCGGTCTGCTCCACCGTACTGCTGCTGTAGCCGTCGAGGCCGACCCAGAACGCGGAGTACTGGTCGCCGCGGCTGCAGGTGCCGGCCGGCTGGGTCCAGCTGGCTGAAACGCTGGTGTACGTACCCGAGGTGCCCGCGTAGCCGGACCAGTTCGTGCTTTCCGCCTGGTTGCTGAATCCCGACGTGTGGTCGTGGCTGATCCCCAACAGGTGAACCGGACCGCCGGGGGAGAAGTTTCCTGCGTCCCCCAGGCCGGTCGGCGCGGCCGACGCGCTGGTCGCGGTCAGTGCCGTGCCGGCCGCCAGGGCCACCATGGCCAGGAGAGGGCACCATCGTCGTAGCATTCAGGCTCCTTGGATGTCGGTAGCTCCGCCCGGCCCGGGCGCAGCGGCAACTTTCGTGAAAGATCGTGTCGCTTTCTGTCGGGCTAGTCCCCGGTCGCGACGGCTTTACGCTCAGCGAGCGTAACGTACCAGATCAGATAAGAAAAGATCTGTGAACTAATGTGCCCGAATTCGGGGATTTCCGACCAGTACGCCCGGAGTTTCCGGTCACCCGAACGCCCGGGGCGGCGCCGTCCCCCTCAGCTGTCGCTACTGCCGCTGGTCAGCTCCCCTGCCGAGCTGCCCGGTCCGATCTGAGCGGCCTTCAACGCTGCCAGCTCACTTTCCACGTCGGCATCTGTTCCGGCCTGGTCGAGTTCCTTCTGGATGTCGTCAGTGTTCCCGCCGACGTCCTCGAGCACGCCAGACTGCAGCAGCTCATCAAGCGCGCCCGCGCGGGCCTGCATCTGGGCGATCTTATCCTGGGCCCGGGCCAGCTCCGCGCCGGAATCCGACAGCGTGCCCGAGATCCCGGCCACGCTCTCGTTCACCGAGCTGGTGGCGGCGGCCGCCGTGTACTCGGCCTTCAGCGTCTCCTTCTGCGTGCGGAAGGTGTTGACCCGCTGCTGCAACGCCGCCAGCGTCTGCTCCAGCTTCTGCTCCTGGTCGGCTAGCTGCTGGTGCTGCGGTTCCATGCCGTCGATCTGAGCCTGCGCCGCCGCCTTGCGCGACAGCGCCTCGCGGGCCAGGTCCTCCCGGCCAATCGCCAGGGCCTGCTTGGCCTGGTCCTGGAGGTGGTCCACCGAGTGCTGGAGCTGCTGCTCCTGCAGCTCGAGCCGCTTGCGCGAGGCCGCCACCGACACCAGGGCCTGGCGCACCTTCGTGAGCTGGTCGAGCATCTGCTCGTAGGACAGATCGAGCATTTCGTCGGGCTTCTCGGCCGCGTCAAGCGCCTTGTTCGCCTTCGCCGCCAGTACGTCGTGGGCCCGTTGGAAGAGAGACATCGCGATCTGCTCCTAGTCGGCAGTGAGCGGGAGCTTGCCCCACAGATGCTACCGCCTCAGGACGCCCCTTCTTTGGGTGTATTCACGGGCGCCGCCCAGGGTATTTCCATGCGGGGGCGGTATCAGTGGGCAGTGTCCAGGACAAACCCGCGAACACCTGGAATGCCGTATGGGGACGCGTGCGCAGGCGTAGTGCGAGCCTGCTCTTCGCCGGTGGCTTGGCCGCCTTGCTGCTCGGGGCGGGACTGATCACGAGTCCGGCAGGCCAGGCGCGGCAATCGGGGCCACCAGCGGCCGTGGGCCTTGGCCTGCGAGACCGGGACAGCGACACCACCGAGGACGTGGACGGCTCGGCCGGGCAGGCGATCGATCCGGCGCTGTTCAGTCCGGGCGCCTGCATGGCCTTCCCGCCGACCAGCGGCGACCGGCACGAGACCGTGTTCCTCGACGCCGGCCACGGCGGGATCGACCCGGGGGCGGTCGGCAGCACCGAGACCGGGCAGTCCGTCGACGAGGCCGGCGTCAACCTGGCCGTCGAACTGGACGCCATGGCCATCCTGCGCGGCCAGGGCTACCGCGTGGTCGTGTCGCGAACCCAGAACACCAGCGTCACCAGGCTCACCCCGGGTGACGTGTCCGGTGGCCTGCTGACCGTCCAGGGCTCCTTCAACGACGTCGCCGCCCGCGACGTGTGCGCCAACATGGCCGGTGCCGACGTGCTCGTCGGCATCTACATGGATTCCGGCGGCCCGTGGAACGCCGGGTGCGTCACCGGCTACGACGCCGACCGGCCGTTCTCCGCCGCCAACCTCCGCCTGGCCACCCTGCTGCAAGATGACGTGCTCGGCGCCCTGAACGCCCAGGGCAACGGCATCCCCGACGAGGGAGTCCTGCCCGACACCGTGCTCGGCTCCGCGCTGAGCGCCGCGGCCGTGGCCTACGGTCACCTGATCCTGCTCGGGCCGGCCGAGGCCGGGTACTTCTCCACGCCCAGCCAGATGCCGGGCGCCCTGATCGAGCCCCTGTTCCTCACCGACCCCTTCGAGGCATCGATCGCCGCAAGCACCCGCGGCCAGCAGCTGATCGCCACCGCCCTAGCCCAAGCCATCACCCAATACCTCACCTGACCGCCCCCCCGCCGGGCCCGGACCATGATCATGGGTAGTTTTGGGCAAATACCGCCCACTTTGACCCATGATCATGAAATCCCCTCCCCGCGCGCCCGCCCAGCCCGCCGCCCGCCCAGCCCGCCGCGCGACCCGCCCAGCC
>Ga0187783_10002862_pt1 | contig 12781 bp, 8 predicted proteins | sample 1015_SJ02_MP02_2_FD_132471 | JGI IMG/M metagenome (GOLD analysis project Ga0187783, IMG submission 132471) | Tropical peat soil microbial communities from peatlands in Department of Meta, Colombia - 1015_SJ02_MP02_20_MG | ecosystem: Environmental > Terrestrial > Soil > Wetlands > Peat | place...
GTGGCGCGAGACCCGAAGGCGACAGCGTCGAACCGGGACTGGGCGAAGAAGCTCGAAGCCAAGCCCAAGTACGTGGTCTCGACAACGCGCCGCGTCTTCCCGTGGAATAACACGCATCACGTCGAAGGAGATCTGACCAGCGCGGTGAAGGCGTTGAAGACGGCCACGCCGCGCGGACTGCTGGTGGGTAGCCCCAAACTTTCGGCCGCGCTTGAGCGCCTGGACCTCGTGGACGAATATCGCTTCGTGGTTCATCCCGTGGTGGCCGGGCACGGTCCGTTCTTGTTTTCCGGCCTGCAGCCATCATTGCGCCTGAAGTTCGTGGCCGCGAGACGGCTCAAATCGGGCATCGTGGCGTTGCACTATCGACGGCACTAGCGGCTTTAGCCGCATCAGCGACCGCAGAGGGCGAACGAGCAGAATCGAGGGGATCTGTGGCGAGCACCGGGGCGCCGCCTGGCGCGAAAGCGACGAGCGGAACGCGGTCACGGACTGACGGCTGACGGATCTAGTCCGGCCGAGTCGCGAACCACCTCGCCATGGACCCTCGGCAGCGAGGTGTGATTACGCCGCTCTCAGTCCGGTCAGAAACTTGTCGGCCACGGCACTGAGCTGCTGGGCTTGCTGATCGAGGAGACTCGCCGCCGCCAGCATGCTGGTCGAAGCCTTTCCGGTCTCCCCAACGGCATCGTCCAGTTCCACGATCTCCGATGACACCTGAGTGGTGGCTTGCGAGGAGTCGTCGACGTTGGAAGCGATCTCGCGGGTGACAGCATCCTGTTCCTCTACGCTAGATGAGATCGCCGAAGAGATTTCCGAAATATTGTGAATGACGTCCGAGATCACCTCAATCGACTGTACGGCCTCGGTGGTGGCGCCCTGAATGCTCGCGACCTGCGATTTGATTTCCTCCGTCGCCTTAGCGGTTTGGCCGGCAAGCGCCTTGACTTCCGATGCGACAACCGCGAATCCCCGACCGGCCTCGCCGGCGCGGGCAGCCTCGATGGTCGCATTCAAGGCCAGCAGGTTGGTCTGGCCTGCAATATCGCTGATGAGTTTGACGACGTCGCCGATGCGCTGGGCGGAGTCTGACAATCCACGGATGATCTTTTCAGATCCATCGGCGCGCGCCACGGCGTCACTGGCAATATCCCGCGCTGTCACCACCCGGCGCGAAATCTCCGAGATCGAGGCCGCCATTTCCTCAGACGCTGCCGCCACCGCCTGGACGCTTGCGGAGGCGGATTTGGCTGCTCCCGAGACAGTCACCGTCCGCGTTCCGGCCTTATTGGCAATGGTCACGACTTGCTCAGCACTGGCGCCGACCGACCTCGCGGCCTGGGTCACCGCGTCCACGACGCTCTTGACTTGCTGCTCGAATTCGCCTGCCAACCTAACCAGCATGATCTTGCGGTCGGACTCCGCCTGCGACTTCGCCTCCTCCTGATCGCGGCGCAGCTTCTGGGCTTCTTGGCTGGACGCCCGAAGGCTCACGACAGCATCGGCAATGACGCCGATCTCGTCGGCCTGACCGGTCGCCGGAATCACTACATCAAACTGACCCTGTGCAATGTGTTTGATCGCGCTGGCAATTCGCACCACTGGCTTGGCGATGCCGCCGCCGACAAGAAATGAGACCAGGCCCCCCACCAGAACCGCCATGATCACGCTTGCGGCAAGCACCATTTTCTGTTTACTCAATCCGGCGTGGGCGTCCGCGAGCTCGGCATCGCGGGTTTTTTTGCTGAGTGCCGTTATCTCATCTATCAGTTTCTCGATCTGCACGAAGCTGCGTTCAGCTGCCGTCATGAACATCAAAGCCGATCCAGCATCGCTGTCGGCCATATCAATGACGCTCTTTGATTGCTTGGCGCAATTGGCGACCGACGCCTTGAGTTGATCAACAAGTGCAACGATGCTGTCGTTGCCAGTCTCGGCCGATTCTACCCCTTTCAGCTTCACCTGAACCTCGGCCATTGCCTGCGACGTCCGGTCGGCCAGCGCCTTGATCTTGGCTTGATCGGTCTCATTCGCTGCAGTGGCCGTGAGATAATATAGCTTCGCCTGTGCGCTCCATAGGGCCGTGCTGAAGTCTGCAACGACCTCCGTCTGCCGGATCGGTCCCGTCACCAACGCGCCGAGCGTGGCCTCATCGGTCTGCTGCATCTGCAGGGCATATGTGCCGAGGCCCGTCAGAACCACAATGAGGAACCCGGGCGCAAGCAATACTTTCCAGCGAAGCCGGATATTAAAGAACCAAACAAACATGCCTCAGCCCCTCAGTTTTTACGAAAGCGCACAGGTACCGGAAATGTCGGGCTGCGGTGGATATCCGGGCCTTGTTAGGTCTTGTAGACTCCGGCACAGACTGCAGTTTCATCGAGCCTTTCGCAATACATCTCCTTGGGCTCGATCTTTTTGGTCATCGGATCGACGAACTTGTAGTCTTGCCAGAATGTCGGCTCCTTGCGGGCCTGCTCGACGCGCTCTTTGACGAAATATTTTCCATCGACGTCCTGCGCATCAATCATTTCCTTGCCGACGAGCTTGGCGTTTCCCCCATGAGCAAGCACCTTGCCGTCGAGCCCATAGACAACCACATAAAGGTCGCGATCAGTGAATCTGCCGGCCTTGTTGGTGATCTCCGCGTAAGCCTTTTCGGGGCCCTCTTCTTTGATAAACGCCATCGCCTTCTTTACGATGGCCTGGGCCTCGTCCTTGGTTGCCTTGTCGCCGGCCGATGTCGATCCGGCAGCGACAAGCGAACCGCTGACTACTACCAGCGCTGTTGCAATGCGCCACGCGTTCATGATCGGAATCCTCTAGTCGAGTCACGCCGGAAATTGCGGCGTCGTTTCACGTCACGATCTGCCAAAACGGTTAAGAAATACATGAGGATCAGCGATCTGTGCGTGTGATTTGACCGAGCAGCACGGTGGTTCAGCGCCGGTCGAAGATCGTCGTTTTTTTGATTCTTTCGACTCAAGCCGGCTTCCGATGATCGCGATAGCGAGATCATGGGCGGTTCAAATGAAACACGCTCGCGTCAGGCATTTCCGTGCGAGACTCAAACCGTAAGTTGTATTTGGATTTGGCCCGGTACCGGGGCAGAGGTCAGATTGCTTGGGTTAAAAATAGATGAACTCGCCGTGTAACGATCCGGAACCGGAGCATGCCGGCGAGAATTGGGTTTCGTCCTGGTCGGACTCCAGGCCAGGGTGCTCTAAATGTCGACGGCACGATCGGATGACAGTAGTTCACTTAATCAGGTCAATTCCCGGGCGTCCCGACCGCTGGCTACTGCGGTCAGATAGTCGATGGCGGCCTGCACGCCGCCCTTGTGATGGGGAATGCCGGCGACCGCCAGCGCCATCTCAACACCGGCCAGGGCGCCGATCATGGTGAGATCGTTGGTGTCGCCAAGATGGCCGATGCGGAATACCTTGCCGGCGATCTTCGAGAGTCCGGTCCCGAGCGATATGTCGAAATGCTCGAGTGCCGTCTTGCGGAGGCTATCGGCATCGTAGCCAGCGGGTACGGCGACCGCGGTCAGGGTGGAGGAGTAGTCACGTGGCTCGCGGCACCACAATTCAAGACCCCAGGCCCGGACTGCGCGCCGCGTGGCCTCGCCGTGGCGAGCGTGGCGGGCAAAGACGTTTTCCAGGCCCTCCTCTTCAAGCATGTCGATTGCCTCGGCCAACGCATAGAGCAGGTTGGTGGCCGGAGTGTATGGAAAAAATCCGTTCTTGTTGTTGGCGATCATGTCCTGCCAGGACCAGAAGGACCGCGGAAGCTGCGCGGAATTGCTGGCTGCCAGCGCCTTATTGCTGATCGCATTGAAGGAAAGGCCGGGTGGCAACATCAGACCTTTCTGCGAGCCCGCGACCGTAACGTCGACGCCCCATTCGTCGTGGCGGTAGTCGATTGAGGCAAGCGACGATACCGTGTCGACCAACAGGAGCGCCGGATGCCCGGCCGCGTCTATCGCCCTGCGCACCTCATCGATATGCGATACGCAGCCGGTCGATGTCTCGTTGTGCACAACGCAGACGGCCTTGATGGCGTGCGCTGCATCGTTTCTCAGGTGGGCTTCAATGACGCTGGCCTGAGCGCCGGTCCGCCAGTCGGAGGCAATTAATTCCGGTTGGAGCCCCAGTTTCAGGGCCATGGTGTACCACAACGTGGCGAAGTGACCGGTCTCGTACATGAGGACCCGGTCGCCCGGCGACAATGTGTTGACAAGGGCCGCCTCCCAGGCGCCTGTCCCGGACGCCGGATAGATGACGACCGGGCTGCGGCACTTGAAAATTGTCTGCAACCCGTCAAGGACCCGGCGGCCAAGCCGCTGAAATTCCGGCCCGCGATGATCGATGATCGGCATGTCCATCGCCCGCAGAACCCGGTCGGGAATGGGGGTAGGGCCCGGAATCTGCAAAAAATGCCGGCCAGCAACGCGTGATGAATTCTTGGCCATGGGCACTCTCCTCACTTCCAATTAGCGGTTTGCCCGTCCGCAATACCGGCGCAGCGACCGGATTGCCAGTCCGGCGGTCGCTGCACGGCGAAAACTCCCTCGCCGCCGGGGCGAAAGACGATCAAGGCTTCTTGCCGTCGGCGACGGGGCCCGGACGCACTGGGCATGCTACCTTGCCGTCGATGAGCATGACATTCTCCGCCCCGTTGAGCGAGCGCGGCGGCCGCGCCTCGCCAGACCCGACCGATCGGGCCCGCCGGGCAGTAGCCAGTGTCGAAACCGGCGCGGCCGACGTCGGGTCTGGCTCGGCAGGTCTGGCCTTCGCCGGACAACACATTAATGGAATGGGGGGGACCACTCTGAATTCGGGCCGGCGACGAGCCCACCGTGGCCAAGGGGCTCTCTCGATCATCGGGATTCGAGCGCAGAGGATGATTTGAGGGACGAATGATGGCCGCACAGTTGATGCCAGGATTTGAACGCCGGTTGCGCGGCGAGATCACCGGCGATGTCCTGTTCGATCGTTTCAATCGTGGTCGTTACGCTACCGACGCGTCGCACTACCAGATGATGCCGATCGGGGTAGTGATCCCTCGCACCCTCGATGAGGCGCAACGCGCCATTGCACTGGCCCGGGAAGAAGGTGTGAGCGTTCTGCCGCGCGGCGCCGGCACGTCTCAGGCCGGGCAAACAGTCAACGAATCGCTGGTGATCGATTGTTCCAAGTATCTCAATCGCATCCTTGAGGTCGATGTCTCGCAGGCGCGCTGTACCGTGGAACCCGGCATCGTGCTGGACGACCTCAACAGGTTGTTGAAACCACACGGACTGTGGTTTCCGATTGATATCTCGACCGCGTCACGCGCCACGATCGGCGGCATGGCTGGCAATAATTCGTGTGGCGCCCGTTCGCTTCGTTACGGAACAATGCGTGACAATGTGCTGTCCATCGACGCGCTTCTCGCTGACGGCAGCCGTGAGCGATTCGGTCCGGTGCGCTCCGATCTGTCGGATCTGCCGGACGCATCGATGCTGCGCCCCCTGGCGCAAGATCTCTTGCGCCTTGCGGCCCGTGAAGCTGAGGAAATTAACGAGCGCTTTCCACGAGTCCAGCGCCGAGTGGGGGGGTATAATCTCGACGCGCTGCTCCCCGACCGGACCAGCGTCAATCTTGCCCATATTCTGGTCGGCTCCGAGGGAACCCTTGCGTTCTCAACCGGTGTCGAACTGAAGCTTTGCCCCGTGCTCGGCAAGCGCGCGGTCGGGGCTTGTCATTTCGGCCGTTTCCGCGAGGCCATGGACGCCGCGCAGCATATCGTCAGACTTCAGCCGATCGCAGTTGAGCTGGTGGACCGAACCATGATTGAGCTCGCCCGCGATATCGCGATGTTTCGGCCGACTTTGGAACGATTTGTGCGCGGCGAGCCTGATGCGATCCTGTTGGTGGAATTCGGTGAGGCGGATGAGGCTGAAAATCGTCGTCGCCTCGATCGTCTCGGCGAGCTTATGGGTGATCTTGGCTTTGGCTGGGATCGCAGCGGACCGCACAAGGGTGGCGTTGTTGAGGTTCTCGATCCGCAGCTGCAGACGGCGATTACCGACCTGCGCACGGCAGGCCTCAACATCATGATGTCCATGAAGGAGGCGGGCAAACCGGTGTCTTTTGTTGAAGACTGCGCGGTGCCGCTCGAACATCTCGCTGACTACACTGGACGGCTGACCCAAATCTTCGACAAATACGGAACCCGCGGCACCTGGTACGCGCATGCCTCGGTTGGCTGCCTGCACGTGCGGCCGGTCCTAAATCTGCGCCTCGAGAAGGACGTCAAAGCGATGCGTGCCATCGCCGAGGAGGCCTTTGCGCTGGTTCGGCAGTATAAGGGCTCGCATTCCGGGGAGCACGGCGACGGCTTGGTGCGTTCGGAATTTCACGAGGCGATGTTCGGGGCCGGCCTCGTGCGCGCATTCGAGGATGTGAAGACGCGCTTCGATCCTGCCGGCCTGTTTAATCCAGGCAAAATCGTCGGCGCGGCGAAATTCGACGATCGTCGCTACTTCCGCTATGGGCCTGGTTATCACGGCGAAACCCTGCGCACGGCACTCGACTGGTCCGCCTATTCGGGAACCGGCGGCGGATTCCAGGGCGCCGTCGAGATGTGCAACAACAACGGCGCCTGCCGGAAATCAGCCGGCGGCGTAATGTGTCCGAGCTTTCGTGTCACTGGCGACGAGCGGGATGTGACTCGCGGGCGCGCCAACACGCTGCGACTCGCCGTGACTGGTCAACTTGGACCCGATGCATTGACGTCCAACGAAATGATGGAGACGCTCAAGCTCTGCGTCTCATGCAAGGCATGCCGGCGTGAGTGTCCGACCGGTGTCGATATGGCGCGGATGAAGATTGAGGTTCTGGCCGCCCGCGCCCGCGAACATGGTGTCTGTCTGCATGACCGCGTCATCGGCTGGCTTCCGCGCTATGCCGCGACCGCTGCGCGACTCGCGTGGCTCATGAATCTGCGCGACCGAATGCCCGGCGCTGCGCCACTTTCTGAGTGGCTGCTCGGCCTGAGCGCGCGCCGGCGCCTGCCGCGTTGGCGCCGCGACGTGTTCGATGACTCCCAGACACCAGCCGGTCCCCTCGCCGGGCGCGACGTTCTGCTGTTTGCCGACACCTTCAATCGGTATTTCGAGCGCGAGAATCTGGAAGCCGCCTGCACGGTGCTGGTCGCGGCCGGCTACCGAGTTCATATGCTAAGGCCCACAGGCGGTGGCTCCCGTCCGCTCTGCTGCGGACGCACTTTCCTCGCAGTCGGCGCCGTCGAGGAAGCACGCCGCGAGGCTCAACGCGTCATTGCTGCGGCCGATCCCTTTCGTGAGCAGCGCATTCCGGTCATTGGACTGGAGCCAAGCTGCGTGATGACGTTCCGGGACGAAATTCCGGCGATGGTCGCGACCGAAGGCGCCGAGGACCTGGCGGCCCGCGCCGTCACGTTCGAGGAGTTCCTGGCCGCTGAGGCACGCGAGGGTCGGCTTGTGTTGCCGCTTGGGGCGGTCGCCAAGCGCGCCTTGCTGCACGGCCATTGCCATCAAAAGGCTTTTGGTGTGCTGGGAACCGTCGAGGCCGCGCTTAATTTGGTGCCTGACTTGGTGGTTGAGACCATCGAGTCCAGTTGCTGCGGGATGGCCGGCGCCTTCGGGTATCGCGCCGACACCCTCCAGGCTTCGCTTGCCATGGGTGAATTGACGCTGTTCCCAGCGGTCCGGCAGGCAGACGCGGCAACGCTGCTTGTAGCTGATGGTATGTCCTGTCGCCATCAGATATACGACCAGACCGGTCGGCCGGCAGTCCACGTGGCGCGGGTGCTGGCTGCCAGTGTGGCTGCAGCGAAACGCATGGCCGAGAGATCAGCAGGTGGAAAACCTCACAATGCGAGCGGCGGGACATATCGGCCCGCAGAGACCATTGACCAACCCGTGGGGTCCCAAGCGCCACGGGTTTGACGGGCGGCGATGGGAACGCTGCCGCAGTCGCAGCGCGCGCCCCAATGCGGTCAAAAGCGCGCTCTGCCCTTCGATGACGCCGAGCCCGGGCGGAGAACCAGGTCCCGAAGATAAGTTTCAAGCGCACCCATCTCGCCGGACGAGACAATCGCGCCGATATAGCCATCCGGACGCACGAGTATCCACTCGCCGGACGCCAGAACATATGCGTCGCGTAGGTGGCGACTTTCGTCGATGATATCGCCGTCGGAACCGACCGTGTGAATATGCAATCCCGGTCGCGGTGGCACCGCATCGCGCTTCACATCGTACCCCACTAGCGTCCAGTGAGGGCCTTTGAACAACTCGAACAGACGCCTCGACTGTCCGGCGGCACCGCGGATTGGCGCATCAGGTGCACGGTCGCCAGCGAGCAGGCCAGCGCGGCGTTCGGGCTTTTCCAACGCGAGCGACGAGTCCGGATAACCAAGGTCTAGTTGGCTGACCTCACGTCCACGCCGCATGTCCCCTCGGCTGGCGGCATCCAGCAGCTTGGTGGTGAGGCCGAGCATGCCCGCTGCAATCGGCCGGCGTTCTTCCTCGTAGCTGTCAAGTAGCGCGTCTCGTGCGCCATCGACGACCGCTGCCAACTTCCAGCCCAGATTATAGGCGTCCTGAACGCTTGTATTGAGACCCTGGCCGCCAGTTGGCGGATGAATATGAGCAGCGTCGCCAATCAGGAACACGTGACCTGCACGGTAGCGATCGGCCAGCCGAGCATTCATGGTATAGGCCGACGCCCAAGCCACCGATTGGATGCGGATGTCATCGTGGCCCGTGCGCTCGGTTACCATTGCGGAGAGCCCTCCGGCGGAAAGGTCGACGTTACCTTCGAGCGGGATCGGCGCTTGCAGCTGGAACAGGTCAGTCCCGGCAAGCGGGCATAGCGACATCTGCCGATCCATCGAACCTTCGTTGAAACGGTGCCATGCATCGCGTCCCAACCCCGCGAGGACGACATCTGCTACGACGGCACGCACGCCGAGCGTTTTGCCCGGAAAACCGATGTCGAGGGCGTGCCGCACGAAACTGTGGCCGCCATCGGCGCCGACGAGATAGCGCACACGAATAATCTCTTCGCGACCTTTGCCGACGAGCCTCGCTGTCACGCCGTCTTCGTCCTGGTCCAGTCCGACTAATTCGCATCCAAACTCTGCCCGATGCCCAAGCTCGACGAGGCGCTCGCGCATCACGCGTTCGGTCAAGAATTGCGGCACCAGCAGGGGGATGTGATAGGGCTCGCCAGGTGTCGGAGCCTGATACTCGAGGACATCGGATTGGGCGTAGCGGCCATCTTCGCGATACTCCCGCTGCGGCGGATAGGAACCGCCAACCCCGAAGATCCGGTCGATAATGCCGAGGTCCTCGAAAATCTCCTGCGTCCGCGGCTGGATGCCTTTGCCGCGAGAGCCGCGAAAAGGACCATCCATCTTGTCGATCAGCCGGAAGGACATGCCGCGTCGCGCAAGGTCGATGGCCAGCGTGAGGCCGGCGGCTCCAGCGCCGCAAATCAAGACATCAGCTGCAAATTCCTTTGTCATCGATGCCTCCGTATGTGTAATATGCACATAATTGGAGAACCGGCATGCCGTCAAGAAAAAGAGTGCATAATACACATATAAGGGTGCATAATACACGTATAAGTGAACAGATCAGGGCGTTGCACGAGGCGTTAATCGACATCGTCAGCGTTATCAATCGCCCCCAGCGGGACGAGATGATGGTTCGGGAAGCCGGCATATCGCTCGATCGTGCGCTGTTTCCACTGCTCGTCGTCATCGAGCGCCGAGGCCCGATCGGGGTGGTCGATCTCGCCGAACGGGTCGGGCGCGACTACACGACGGTTAGCCGGCAGGTCGCAAAGTTGGAAAGCCTTCGTCTTGTCGAGCGCCAGGCCGCTGCGGCGGATCGCCGGGTCAGCCAGGCGACTGTGACAGCGAAGGGCAAGGCCATGACAGACGCGGTCGACAGGGCACGCGAACGGCACGGCCGTCAAATATTCGCGACGTGGGATGAGCGCGATGTCGGCGAGTTGGTGCGTCTCATGCGCAAGTTCGCCGACGCCGTGAGCGGCGAAATCTCCTCGTGATTCAGCAGCAACGCGCAGCCAGCTGAACAGGGAGCATCGCCGCGATCCGCGGCAACGTGACCAAATCACGGGGCGCTCCCCAACGCCCGCTCGAAACGCCCCCTCGCTGCGGTGATGAGGGGCTACGGTCGCAATTTCCGACCACCAGGCTGCCACCGTCGCCGCTTGGCGTTGAGCATGGCGTTGGGCTCTGCGCGGGGCCGCCAGTTGATGAGGACGGCGACGAGGGGGAAACGGCAGACGGTGCTAGACACGGCGCCGCCTCACGGAGAACCTTTTGCTTGCGCTCGAGACAGCACGGAGCGCGGCCAGCAAGGTCAGGCCGCTCGGCACCCTAATATTCGTGGGGGTGCGGGGATAGCGGTATGCCGTCCACGAGTTGGCCCGGCCCAGATAGTCAGCGCCGCATTTCCCCCGCTTTCATCGCCCACCTCGCGCTCGAGCTTGCCCCGATCCCGTCAACTCAATCGCCGCAGTCTTCGTCGACTCACCCTCTCGGCATCAATCCTCGGCGAAGGCCTGGACGGGCGACCTGAGGAGCTGCGCGCGACGTTGCCCATCCCGCCTGCGTCGGAGCGGCTAATGTCGCAGCACTAGCCACTCAATTCATGAGCAACACAACACTCACGGGCGCGACCTACGACATCGACGACGCCCAACAGCTTGTCTCGTGTGAAGCAGGATACCAACCAGCCGAGTGGACCCAGTAGCAGTGGAATCACGGTGCGTTCGCGCAATCCAACTGATAATCAATTATTACTTCGTGCCTCTACCGTTTTTGATACCTTTCGACGTGTGCTGTCAGTTTCAAGGTAACCCACCAACGGAGTTTGACATGAGCGGTACTCAGAGCGAACCGGCAATCGAGTCCTCCAGAGCTCAAATGGTTGACATGAAACTCGAGGCCGTCATCATCCCTGTTTCGGACGTCGATCGCGCCAAGCGCTTTTACGGCGGCCTGGGTTGGAGGCTCGACGCCGATTTGACCAGCGGTAACGAGTTCCGCATCGTACAGCTTACACCACCCGGCTCGCCGTGCTCGATCCAGTTTGGCATAGGAGTCACATCGGCCGCGCCGGGCTCGGTGCAGGGACTCTATCTCGTCGTGTCGGACATCGAGGCAGCACGCGCTGAGCTCGTCAATCGTGGCGTCAACGTGAGCGAAGTGTTCCACCGAGTGCCCGGGAAAGGTCGGATTAGCGGCCCAGATCCGGCGCGGCGCAGCTACGCGTCGTTCGCCTCGTTCAGCGATCCAGACGGCAACAGCTGGCTAATCCAGGAGGTCACCGTGCGATTGCCCGGACGCGTAGAAGCGGACAACACGACATTCACATCGTCGACTGAACTCGCGGCCGCGCTTCGACGTGCGGAGGCCGCGCACGGCGAACACGAGAAGCGGATCGGCCACCAAGATGCCGACTGGCCAGACTGGTACGCCGAGTACATCGTCAGCGAGCAGGCTGGCAAGCAGCTGCCGTCATGACAGGGGGTGACAGACGATCCGCTTCCGCCTTTGGAGTTGGGGCCGCACAAGATCAACATTAGCCTCGTTTCAAAGGCGCGTTCGATCGACTTTTTTCTGCCACCTGCGTTGGACCTGAACACGCTCCGGAGCACAGGGAGATCGCCGATCTGGCCCAAGCGGCTCCACTCGACATTGAGCGCGGTTGAGACGGCGATGAGGCCCTGGGTCGGCCCTCCGTCAACCGCAAGGGCGCGCCAGTGGAAGGAATCGGCGGGCAAGAGCTGCAATCGATCAATGAGGAACTGCAGACCGTCAACAGCGAGCTCAAGCTCAAGCTCGATGCGGTTTCTCGCGCAAATAGCGATTTGCAAAATCTCATCGCTGCAGCCGATTTCGGGACCCTCTTCCTTGATACCGGTCTGCGCATCAGGCGCTTTACTGGGCGCGTCACCGACCTATTCCGCAACAAGCTAAGCGGCGAGGGTCGGCCAATCACGAATTTGCCTATCAACTCAAATACGACGATCTGATCAAAGATGCGCGTGCTCCGATCCGCCGCGAAATCCACAGCTCCAACGGCCGATGGTATGACATGCGCCTTGGGCCCTATCGCACGGTAGATGACAAAATCGACGGGGTCGTCATCTCGTTTGTCGATGTAACGGATGGGCAAGAGCGCAGATGCAGGAGCATAGGCTCTTCGATCACTTCCGCGGCGCGGCTCAGACCTTGCGAGAGCGAAGGAAGCGGCCAAGCAACCGGCGCCCGCCCTTGCGCGGAATGAGATCGACGTCGCTGACGAGTTTTGCACCGCCCTTGCGCCGTTCCAGCACGATCTTTCGGCTATGGAAGGCCTCGAGCTCGGCACGGTGCGCGACGCTGACAACAGTCGCCTTTGGCAATTCCTTCGTAACCATTTCCATCATCTCGTCCTGACTTTTTGCGTCAAGAGCGGACGTCGCCTCATCCAGTACCACAATGTCAGGCTTGTGCAGCAGTAACCGCGCAAAGGCCAGACGCTGCTTCTCACCGCCCGATAGCGTTTGGTCCCACGGCGCCTCTTCCTCGATTTTCTGCTTTAGATGATCGAGGCCGGCCTTGCGAAGCGCCTCGCCGATCTCGTCCGCCGTCCAGTCTTCGGCGGCGCCGGGATAGGCGACTGCACGGCGAAGCGTGCCCGAGGGCACGTAGGGCCGCTGCGGAAGCATGAACA
>Ga0187783_10002863_pt1 | contig 12780 bp, 9 predicted proteins | sample 1015_SJ02_MP02_2_FD_132471 | JGI IMG/M metagenome (GOLD analysis project Ga0187783, IMG submission 132471) | Tropical peat soil microbial communities from peatlands in Department of Meta, Colombia - 1015_SJ02_MP02_20_MG | ecosystem: Environmental > Terrestrial > Soil > Wetlands > Peat | place...
GATGCGGTGGCTACGGTTGGCCTGACCGAGTCGATGCTGAGCCTGGTGTTTGCCGTGAGCTTGGGATTGAGCCTGTCGACCACGGCCATGGTCGCTCGCCGCATCGGAGAAAAGGATCAGGAGGCCGCCGCAGTGTCGGCGGTGCAAGCGATCTTTCTCGGATTGGTCGTCGCACTCGGGATCGGACTGCCCTGCCTGGTCTATGCGCCCCACCTGTTGCAGTGGATGGGTGCTTCCCCGCAGATTGTCGCCACGGGAAGCGGTTACACCCGAATCTGCCTGGGGGGCAGCGGCGCCGTGCTGTTGCTGTTTCTCAACAACGCGATCTTTCGCGGCGCGGGGGACGCGGCCATCGCCATGCGGCTGCTATGGGTTTCCAACCTCATCAATCTGACTCTCGATCCCTGCCTGATCTTCGGCTGGGGGCCGTTTCCCCGTCTGGGGGTGACGGGAGCGGCCCTGGCGACTTTCACCGGGCGCACGATCGGCGTGCTGTATCAGTTCTACCGCCTGTTGCGCGGCACAGAGCGCATCCGGATTCTGGCGCGCCAGGTTCGGGTTCAGTTGGATGTTCTCTGGCGGCTGGTACGCGTATCGCTGACCGGAATTCTGCAGTTCGCGATCGCCCACACGAGCTGGATCGGCCTGGTGCGCATCGTGAGTATCTTTGGGGCGGCCGCGCTGGCGGGATACACCATCGCGATCCGCATTGTGATCTTCGTGATCCTGCCGTCGTGGGGGCTGAGCAATGCTGCCGCCACCCTGGTGGGGCAGAACCTAGGCGCGGGACATCCGGACCGGGCTGAAAAAGCCGTGTGGCGAACCGGTCTGTACAACCTGATCTTTCTCGGTTCGGTCGGAGTGCTGTTCATCCTCTTTGCCGAGCCGATCGTTCGCGTGTTTACCCACGACCCTGGGGTCGTGCCCCGAGGAGCCGCCTGCCTGCGCATCGTGAGCTATGGCAACTTGGGGTATGCGTATTTCATGGTGATGATGCAGGCATTCAACGGTGCCGGCGATACGGTGACCCCGACGATCGTGAATTTCTTTGGCTTCTGGCTGTTCGAAATCCCTCTCGCCTGCGTGCTGGCGATTCTGTTCGATATGCGCTCGAATGGAGTCTTCTTTTCGATCGCCATCGCCGAGAGCTCGATGGCGGTGGCAAGCGCGATCCTGTTCAAGCGGGGGAAGTGGAAAAAGAGGAAAATCTGAAGACCTGTCGTCCGGGTCGGTTGGGGAGGCCTCCCCTACCTCCTCTTCGACCTGCTTGTGCTAGCCTAACTTCCTATGGCGGACCTCAGCACCTCGGCCAAGCACTTTCTCAGCAACAGAGTGGAGCACTTTACCGAGTCGGTCATTCGCGAGATGACACGACAGGCCCAGCTTTATGGAGCCATCAATCTGGCTCAGGGGTTTCCCGACTTCGCAGCCCCGGCAGAAATTAAACGCGCCGCACTCGAGGCTATCGATGGAGATGTGAACCAGTACGCCATCACCTGGGGAGCTAAGAATCTGCGCAATGCCATCGCACAGCAGACGAAGGCATTGCGGGAAATCACGGTGGATCCCGAAACTGAGATCACGGTCTGTTGTGGCTCGACCGAAACCATGATTGCAACCTTGTTCGCCATCTGCAACCCTGGGGACGAGGTCGTGATCTTTGAGCCGTTTTATGAAAACTACGGACCGGATTCGATTCTTTCCGGGGCAAAACCGGTGTTTGTGAAACTGCGCCCTCCAGCCGCCGGAGATGGCGAATGGACCTTTGACGAGCAGGAGCTCCGAAAAGCCTTCCATAACCAGACCAAGGCAATCATTCTTAACACCCCGAACAACCCTACGGGAAAGGTATTCACTCGAGCGGAGCTCGAACTCATCCGTGATCTCTGTGTTCGCTTCGATGTGCTTGCGATTACCGATGAAATTTACGCACATATCACCTATGACCGTGCGCGGCATGTCTCGATCGCCAGCCTCGAGGGCATGGCCGAACGAACGGTTACGATCGACGGTCTTTCGAAGACTTACAGCGTAACTGGCTGGCGGGTGGGATGGGCGGTGGCGCCTCCGGGCATCACCAATGCCATTCGCAAAGTGCACGACTTCCTCACCGTGGGTGCTCCGGCGCCGCTGCAGGAGGCAGGCGCTCGGGCTTTGGGGTTCCCTCCCACCTACTATGAGAGGCTGGCGAGTAGCTATGGCGCCCGCCGGGACCGACTGGTGCCCGCCTTGGAGGAGGCCGGATTCCGCTGCTACCGGCCACGCGGCGCTTACTACGTGATGACGGATATTCGCGCCTTTGGGTTCGCGGAGGATGTGGCATTTACCAAATATCTCGTCCAAGACATCGGGGTTGCGGCCGTACCGGGATCCAGTTTCTACAATCACCCGGCGGATGGCGCGCAGCAGGTCCGCTTTGCCTTCTGCAAGCGCCCTGAGACCCTGGACAAAGCGGCCGAACGCCTGGCGCGCCTGCGGGACCTCAGAAAACAGTGACCTGCCTAGGTGGCGAAAGATTCCCTTTGCAACCGGGCGATTGAGGATCCGGACGCGCAGCGCGTCGATCCAGGGTGAGACAGGCTAATTCGGTTTTCGGGTCTTTTCGTTGGCCAGAAATTCGCGCAGCGCTGCCTCGGTTGGGAAACGGAACTTCTCAGCCCCTGCCGCTCTCGGGCTGACCGCCGCATCCGGAATGGGTTTCTTGGCCAGGCTCTGGCGCAAGTGTTCGGTTTCGGCGGACTCGTTCGTGATCAGCTGGATATAGAACCAGAGAAAATGGCGCATCTGGTCGAGAGCCGTCTTCAAGACTTCGAGCGACTCGAGCTCGGGAGCCTGGCAAAGAGATTCCATCAATTCGGGATCGCCGGGTGCTTGCATCGCAGCACAATTCAGCTGCTGCTGAATGGAGCGCAAATCTTCCGTTACGCGCAGAATTCTGAGATGTAGATCATCGAGAAATTCGTCACTATGCATGGGCCGAAGCTCTCTTCCAACTCAATCCACGATCTCACCCACGCCCAGCCCAAAACAGATGTCCCCCGGGCATGCGCTTTCGTAATTCACTCAGTTACCGTGGGCGGAAGTCGGAGTGAAGCATCGAAAGATCACGCTCACGCACGAGAAATCGCACGGAAATGGCGCCCTATTGCCGCTTTTCGCCGGTGAATCTCCGCAGCGCAATGCTCGACCCCGCCCCACCGAAGTTTGCTCCAGCGCAAACAAGGAGAGGACGGCGATGGTTCGTGAGTCACCGGAACATTGGTAACGAAGCGCATGGCCCAGCCTGAATTCGCGGCCGAGGGTTCGAGCCGCGGAAGGAGAAAACCCCAAAAAACTCGGCATCTGTCCGACCAGACGAGCATAACCTACCGCGACAGAGGCGTTCAGCGCGGAACGCTTGACCGCGAAGCTGCCAGCGCGGCTGCCATCACGGGAACATCGCCCAATTGCCCCTCCCAGCGTGCAATCACGGCCGTTGCCAGGCAGTTGCCGATCACATTGATGGCAGTGCGCCCCATGTCCATGAACTGGTCGATGCCGAGCAAGAGGAAGATCGCTCCGGTGGGAAGGCCCATGGTCGCCGCCGTCGCCAGCAAGACCACGATCGCGGCCCGGGAAACCCCGGCGACGCCCTTGCTGGTCAGCATCAGGACCAGCATGAGGTAAAGCTGGGCTCTCAGTCCTAAGTGCAAGCCGGACGCCTGGGCGATGAAAATAGCTGCCAGCGACAAATAGAGTGTGGAGCCGTCCAGGTTGAAACTGTAGCCGGTGGGTATCACGAAGGCCACGATTGGGCGAGGCACACCGAACTCTTCCATCCTCTCCATGGCCCGCGGCAAAGCGGCCTCCGAGCTCGCCGTGGCGAAAGCAATGGAAGCGGGTTCGGCGACGGCATGGACGAAGCGACCGAGCGGTATCTTAACCAAGGCCGCGATGGGCAAGAGGACGACCAACACGAAGACAGCCAAAGCGACGTAGAGCGTGACCAGCAGTTTGGCCAAATTGCCGAAGACGCCGATGCCGTTCGCAGAGACCGTGTACGCCATCGCGCCCAACACTCCGAAAGGCGCAAACCACATGATGATGTCGGTAAACTTGAACATCACCTGCGCCAAGCTCTCGACAAAGGCCAAGACCGGGCGACGCTTCTCCTCTTGCGGGACCATGGCCAGGGCGATGGCGAAGAGCAGACTAAAAACCACCACTTGCAAGACATGATTTTCGGCCACCGACTTGGCGATGTTCTCCGGGAATGCGCTCAGCACGGCGTCGCTCGCCGACAGTCTCCCGGCGTGGCTGGGCTGGTTGGGGCTGCCCGGAATCTGAGCTCCCACTCCCGCTTGGCTGAGATTAATGGCTGCCAGTCCGATGCACAGTGCGAAGGTGGTCACCAACTCGAAATAAAGGATCGCCTTGATACCCATGCGTCCCACCCTCTTCAGGTCCGAGTGAGCCGCGATCCCGCTGACCAGGGTCGAGAACACTAAGGGGGCGATAATGACTTCGATCAGCCGTAGAAAGATCTGAGCGAGCAGACGCAAGTCAACCGCCAAACGAGGAAAGTCGTAGCCGATCTCCGCGCCTAATAGCATGGAGAGAAAAATCCAGGTAATCAGCGTACGACGCAGAGCTGCAAACACTACCAATCCCACCAGGGCAAGCCAGCGCGTTGTGGCGAGGACGGTTCCCGGGATGAGAACCAGGCCGAAGGCATTGCCGCCGACAACGAGGGCAGCCCCAATGATCAAAACCAGGAGCCCCATGGCGATCGTGCGCGGCATGCGCTGATACATTACCAGAGCTTCGGGGAGGCGGATACCCTTGTTGGCCGTTCGCGTCGCGCAGGCACTCGCACCTCGGTTGTTCGATATAATCCGCCATTCGGCTAGAAAGGTGGCCCCCCTCCATGCGATCAAAATCAGGTCTACTTTTGATGCTGGTTTTGTTCTCTCTCCGACTCAGCGCTCAACGAGAGCTGGTGTTGAAGCAAATCGATCTCCCCCACCCCTATTACTACCGGGAAATGTACTTGCCGCAGCTTACAACCGGGCCCAGTGCAGCGGCATGGCTCGCCGATTCGCGAGCTCTGGTTTATTCGATGGCAGGCTCTCTATGGAAGCAGAATCTCAATTCCGCGGTCGCCGAGCAGCTAACCGCCGGCCCGGGATATGACTATCAGCCCGACTGCTCACCCGACCGACGCTGGGTAGTTTATGTTTCCTACAACCAAGACGCCATGGAACTGCGGGCTTTGAATCTCGAGACCCGACAGTCCCGAGCGCTCACTTCGAATGGCGCGGTGAATGTGGAACCTCGTTTTTCCCCGGATGGCAAACGGATCGTGTTTGTATCCACCGTGTATCACGGGCATTTTCACATTTTCTTGGGAGACTTCCACGATGGTGAGCTGAGGAATCTCGAGCGCCTCACAGGAGAAACTCGTAGCCAGCTGCCTCGCTACTATTACAGCGAGTTCGACCACGAGATCAGTCCCGCATGGTCGCCGGATGGGTCGGAGCTGCTGTTTGTCTCGAATCGCGGTCACATCTACGGTACTGGCGGCTTCTGGCGCATGAAGGCCGAACCCGGTGCGGAAATGCGCGCCATCCATTATGAAGAGACTACCTGGAGGGCTCGGCCCGATTTTTCTCCCGACGGCAAGCGAATCGTCTATGCCTCCTACTTGGGCCAAACGTGGCATCAGCTGTGGATTATGCCCTCCGCGGGCGGCGATGCTTTCCCGCTGTCCTACGGCGACTTCGACAATGTGAATGCGCGCTGGTCGCCCGACGGAGGGAAGATCGCGTTTATTTCCAATCGAGGCGGTAATACTGCCCTCTGGATCCAGGAGATTCCGGGCGGAGCCCAGACCCAGGTAGTCGTAAGGCAGAGACAGTACCTGCGGTCCATGGTGCGTATGTCCATCACGGTGCTCGATCCGGGCGGGCGGCCTACTCCGGCCCGTGTCTCCGTGGTTGGCGAAGACGGTCGCGCGTATGCGCCGGAAGATGCCTGGATGCACGCGGACGATAACTTCGTTCGCTCCGAGCAGCCGTTCGAGACCCACTACTTTCATACTCTCGGCACAGCCTCGGTGGAAGCGCCGGAAGGGCGCATCACGGTCGAGGCGATGAAGGGATTTGAGTATCGCCCCGCCCGGCACAGCCTGCTATTGGCCAAGGGAGAGACCGCCAAGGTAACCATTCGACTCGAACCTCTGGCCCTGCCGCACGATGCATCTTGGCATTGGGTCAGCGCGGATGTTCACGTTCACATGAATTATGGCGGCACGTATCGCAACACACCCGCCCATCTGATTTCTCAAGCCGCCGCTGAGAATCTTTCGATCGTCGAAAATCTCATTGTGAACAAAGAGCAGCGTATCCCGGATATCGCTTACTTCAGCCCTAAACCGGCCTCCGCCTCGAATGCGCCTCCTCTGGTTTTCACCGGCCAGGAATTTCACACCAGCTATTGGGGCCATCTGGGTTTGCTGAATCTCGCGCGGAATCTACTGATTCCGGGCTATGCAGGCTATCCCGGCACGGCGGCGGCCAGCTTGGTTCCTTCGAATGCCCAGGTGGCCGACCTGGCGCACGCGCAGCACGCACTCGTCGGCTACGCCCACCCCTTCGATGCGGTTCCTGACCCCTCCCGAGACGCTTCTCTCACCGATGAGTTGCCGGTCGATGTCGCACTCGGCAAGGTGGATTACATCGAGGTGGTCGGCTTCAGCGAGCACAAGTCGACGGCTCAGGTGTGGTACCGCCTGCTGAATCTCGGCTTTCATTTGCCCGCGGCAGCCGGCACCGATGCCATGGCGAACTTTGCCTCACTGCGCGGCCCGGTAGGCCTCAACCGGGTTTATGCCAGGGTACCGCAAGGTCGGCTCGACATCTCCTCCTGGCTCGATTCCTTAAAACACGGGCACACCTTTGCGACCAATGGCCCTTTGCTTGGTCTGGTGCTGGGAGGAAAGGAGATTGGGGAAGAACTAGAGCTGCCAGCGGGGGAAAATCGAGTCCCCTACAAAGCCTGGCTGCGCTCCATGGTTCCCCTCGACCATCTTCAACTAGTCTGCAATGGGACGGTCGTCGAGGACCTGAAACTCAATGCCGATCGGCAAAGCGCCGACCCAGAAGGCGGCATCCCGATCTCCCACAGCGGCTGGTGCCTGCTGCGCGCCTGGGCGGATAAGCCCGAGTCTCCAGTGCTCGATCTCTACCCTTATGCGACGACCGGCCCGCTCTATCTGAAGGTTGGCACGTCTTCGGTACAATCCAGGGAAGATGCTGCCTACTTCATCGCCTGGGTCGATCGCCTGGTCGAGGCTGCAGCCTCGAACCCAGATTGGAATACCGAGGCAGAAAAGACTTCCATCCTGCATCTTCTCGAGCAGGCGCGCGCCGTTTACGAAGGGTTCGAGAAGTGAAGCCAAGCACCCCTCGAGACCGAGCCCGCGCATCCCGGGTGGTTGACCCACATCGCCGGCAAACCCTAGGTCTGCGAATCGGCCTGCCTGCGCTCCAGTTCGAGCAAGGTCTTCTGGCGCGCCAGGCCCCAGCGATAGCCTCCCGCGGCTCCCGTGCTCCGGACCACGCGATGACAAGGGATGGCCACGGCGATCGGGTTCATGGCGCAAGCCCGGGCCACGGCGCGCGAGGCCGAAGGCCGTCCGATCGCCTCCGCCACTGCCCCGTACGAGCGCGTCTCGCCAAAGGGGATAGACTGCAGATACGACCAAACCCGCCGCTGAAAGGCGGTCGCCCGGATGTCAAGCGGCAGAGCCGAATTGAGCCGCACACCCCGCATTTGCTCGAGCAGGGCTTGCTTCCACTCCTCGAGGCCGGCATCGTCCCGGCGACGGTTGGCGAAGGGAAATTCGCGCTTCAATCCTTGCTCGAGCTCCTCATCGGAGCTGGCAAATTGAATTGCACAAACTCCCTTGTCCGTGGCTGCGACCAGCATCCGGCCCAGCGGGGAATCCGCACAGGTGTAACGGATTACGGCGGCAACCGCACCGCGGCGGTATTTGTCCGGGGTCATACCCATCTCGGAAGCGGTTCGCTCGTATACCCGGCTGCTCGAGCTGTAACCCGCATCGTACAGGGCTCGTGTTACCGAATGACCGGCGCGCAGGTTCGTCTTGAGTTGTCGCATCCGACAAGAGTCGGCGTAGGCCTTTGGCGTGATGCCGAGAACCGACTTAAAGGTCCGCTGCAGATGAAAAGGGCTTTGGTGGAATTGCGAGCCAAGCCGCGCGAGAGTCATCGGTTCATCCAAGTGCTGCTCAATGTATCGGCACACGGTCTTGACCCACTGTAGCTTGCCGCTGCCACCAGCCGCCGGACGGCAGCGAAGACACGCCCGATAACCAGCCCTTTCTGCTTCCTCGACCCTCCGGAAGAAACTAACATTCTCCCGGCGAGGCCGCCGGGAAGGGCACGACGGGCGGCAGTAGACGCCGGTCGACGACACGGCAAAGACAAATTGCCCATCCTGGGTTGCGTCGCGGGCTTGGACCGCCCGCCACCAGTCGCTTTCCTCATTGCGCGTCATTGCCGTGCATCCTGTAAAACTGAGTATCGCATTCGTCGTCATCATGTACCAAGCTTACGAATCGCCGCTCCCACAAACCATCCGGATCTTGCGCCCAAAGTAAAATGATTCGCTGCCCTTACGCTCGTGCTTGGGCTCTTGCCCTGGGGTTGAGATGCTTTATGAGGAACGCGAACAACGCTGAGATCGGGCCGCCTTCCTCCGCTTCCGAGGTGGTAGCGGGCTACATCCGCCACGAGATCGATCTCGAAGCGTCTCGTCCCGCAACCGAATGGAAGCAGGCGAATCCCATTGCTTTCTCCTGCGATTGGCAGGGCAGGAACCGCGATCCCACCCGCGAAACGCGAGTGCGGCTCTTATGGTCCGACGAGACTTTGTATTTGCGATTTGAATGCCGTTATCGCGAGCTTTACGTCTTCCCCGACTCTGAACCGAGTGGCCGCCGGGACCAGCTCTGGGACCGCGACGTGGCGGAAGCGTTCCTGCAGCCCGATCCATCGCGCGAGCGCTTCTACCGCGAATTCGAAGTCAGCCCCAACGGAATGTGGATCGATCTCGACATCTTTCCCGGCGGGCGGGCCGATCTTAACAGCGGTCTCAAGCATTCTGTCCTCCTCGATGAGAGGTCCCACACCTGGTCGGCAGAGCTCGGAATTCCCCTCCGATTGCTTACCAACAACTTTGATCCGTCCGCGATCTGGCGGGCAAATTTCTACCGGATCGAAGGCAAGCAGGAGCCGCGGGCTTATCTCGCTTGGCAACCCACGCACACTCCTCAGCCCAACTTTCATGTGCCTGAGGCGTTTGGTCGTCTGCGTTTTGCGAGATCGATTGGAGCGTAGACAGATCTTGGACGCGAACAATGCCGAGTGTGGCTCTCTGGGTTAACCGCTTGCGGGATTTTTTCCGGAACTCTAAGTCCGCAGTGCTCTTGCGGACTTAATCGGTCATGGGCGGCTCAAGCAGCGTGAACGTCGGAGTGACTCCCGATCGTTTGCGCAATTCGCTCAACAGCGCATGGGCGGCATTCTGATAGGTCTTTTTCGGATCCGAAGGATTCGCCCAAACAGCTTGATAGACGATCTGCGCTGCCTCTTTCAAGTCCATATGCAGGGCGGCCTCCAGAACATCCACCCGCTCCTGCAAGTGCTCATAGCAATCGTGGCAGATGACGGGAGAAGCAGATTGATGGGGATGGTTCTCTTCGCGAATGCAGCGTGTCGGTGAGGGCTGAGGCTGGATTTCGAAACTGGCCATTTGTGCCTTGAACTCCTTCAAGAAGCGCTCGCGTTCTTGCTCGAGCACCACCGGATCGGGCGTAGCGGCTTGGCTGATCGAGGTCGCGGTCCGCGCGCTCGCGGGCGTGGCAGAAACCCGCTCGGAAGTCCTGCAAACCGGACAAATGGTGAGGTCGGCAGAGTAGTAAGTCCGGCACTTTGCACAAGGGAGGCCGTAACCAGCGGGCTTGCGACTGGCAGACGCAACCGGGTGAGCCGGTACACTCGGCCGCTCGGGACGCTCGGGACGGTCAGGACGCTCGGGACGCTTGGCCGGCGGCAAGTGCGCACTGGCTGGCTGGGCAATCGGATGTCGCACTGGCTGCGTCGAAATCATACTTCTCCTCGCTTGTTCTCCCGGGTGCTAGGGCTATCTTGATTGTAGGAACGATTTCGGCCAGGCCGAGAGCACGAAGGTTCATGAGACTCAGGTAACCACCTTACCCGCCACAATATAGCCTCGATCGAGGCCCTCGTGTGTTAGTTACTGGGATTCGGCGCCTCCGACTTTGGTTTCTGGTCCACGGCCACCGCGCCTTGCTGCCCGAGCACGCGCAGGACGGCCCCCAGGCTGGTTTGGGCTTCTCCCAGATGAGGATTCAGTTGAATCGCTTTCCGGTAGGATTCGGCGGCGGCTTGGAGGTTGTTTTCGGCAACCTGGATCAGACCCAGATCATAGTAAGTATCAGCGCGCTTGGGATCCCGTGCCAAGGATTTGTGAAGGGCGTTGAGGGCGGCCGAGTATTTGTCATTCACAAACAGCGCCAGACCAAGATAGCGGTAGGCTTCGGCGTTGTTCGGATCAAGGCTCAAGGCAGTGCGCGCCTCCGCAACCGCGTTCTGGCCGTCATTCCATCGCGAGAATATGTAAGACATTCCACTGTGAATCTCGGGAAACTCGGCATTCAGCTCGGCGGCATCCGCGTAGGCGTCGAAGGCATCATCCAAATCTCCGGCCTGCTGGTGGATGTAACCTAAGGCGTAGTGCAAATCTGCATTGCCGGAGGTTGTGAGCAGCAATCTACGAACGATCGGCTCAGCCTCCTCATAGCGTTGCTGCGCGACGAAGGTCGCGGCTCGAGTTAGCTCCGCGGAACATGTGTCAGAGTCGTCAGGGCCGTGGGTTTTCTCGATTTCTCGAATGAAATCGGGAGTTGCACCCGCCCGGGAGAGAGCACTCGTCACATCCTCGTTCATGCGAAATGCCACACCCCGTTGCTGGGTTAATCGCAAGATCCGTTGTTCGGGGACTCCGCCGACCATCCAGGTCAACAGTTGCGAGCAATTGATGGGCTGGGCAGGATTCGTTTCGGCGATTCCACACAATCCACACAGCAGAACAAAACCGACAACCTTCGCAGTCACAAGGGCTCCTCGTTAGAATTCAGCAACCCGGGCTGGTTGAAACATAGACCTGAAGAATGTTCGAGGGTAGGTTACTGAGGTAAGGCGGGCTGGAGCCCAGCACGATTCGATTTTCGCGCAGGCGAAGGCGTCGAGGCCGGCCCGAAGTCAACCCCCGCTATTCGCGTTCGTCCAGGGGACGAAATCACTTGATATCAGTTGCCTAACGTACCACGGAAAGACAGCGCGCGACGGGACCGGGCTCGTCGGGTATAATGAAATGTGTGTGGAGCCGCAGGGGATGCGGCCAAAACGTTGTCCGGTAGCTGCGGAGGTTTGTATGTTCGAGGGCCTATTCCAGCCGATGCACCTTCTGATCATCTTCTTTGTCGCCCTATTGGTGTTCGGCCCCAAGAAACTGCCTGAGCTTGGAAAAGGGCTGGGAGAAGGGATTCGCGCATTGAAGGAAGGAATGAAGGAACACGCCGACCAGTCTAAGACGGCCAACACTGAGTCGAAGAGCACCGACGTAAAGAGCTAGAACCTCCGGGGGCCCTCTGCGGACCCGGCTAGGACGGTTCGGTGCTTCCCAGAAAACCAAATTCTACGTTCCCCTCAAAAATCCTATACCTAGCTACTCGGTTGCCCCTGACACTCCGCAGCGATCCTCGAGAACAGGACTCCTTACTCGAGTGTGACCGACTTCACCAGATTCCGCGGTCGGTCCACATCGAGGCCTCTCTCGGCGGCCATGTAGTAGGCGAACAGTTGCAGCGGCACAATCTCCAGAATGGGCGACAATAACTCAGACGCCGGCGGCACAAAAATTGTGTGATCGGCGAAGGCCGGAACCTGTTCGTCGCCTTCGGTGGCGATGGCGATGACCCTTCCCGACTGCTGTTTGAAGCCCTTGATACTGGCAAGGTTCTTTTCGTAGCGCACGACGGCTGCTGGGTCCTTACGGTCACAGGTAGCGATGATCACCACCGGCAGGCTCTCGTCGATTAAGGCGTTCGGGCCATGTTTAGTTTCTCCCGTGGGATAGCCCTCGGCATGAATATAGGAGACTTCCTTAAGCTTGAGCGCCCCATCCATAGCGACCGGGTAGTGAATGGCCCGACCCAGAAAAAGAAAATCCTGCATCCTGTGATAGGTCTCTGCCAACCGCTCACAAACGGACGCCGATTGCAATACGATCTCGACCTTTCCGGGAATCTCCAGCAATTCGCGGACGCGGCTGTGGATTTGATCTTCGCGCAGAGAGCCGCGTACCTGCCCCAAATAAACCGCAAACAGGTAGAGGACTGCCAACTGCGCAGTAAAGGCCTTGGTGGATGCGATGCTGATCTCCTTTCCCGCGAAGGTGTAGAGGACTCCATCGGCCTCGCGCGCAATGGTCGAATCGATGACGTTCGAAATGGCTATGGTTCGGGAGCCTTTCGCCTTAGCCTCGCGTTGCGCGGCGCTCGTATCCGCTGTTTCGCCCGACTGCGTAATCAGCATGGTGAGTTCGCCTTTGCCGATCAGCGGATTGCGGTATTCAAACTCACTCGCGTAATCGACGTCGACCGGCAGATTGACCAACTCCTGAATCATGTAC
>Ga0187783_10002864_pt1 | contig 12779 bp, 8 predicted proteins | sample 1015_SJ02_MP02_2_FD_132471 | JGI IMG/M metagenome (GOLD analysis project Ga0187783, IMG submission 132471) | Tropical peat soil microbial communities from peatlands in Department of Meta, Colombia - 1015_SJ02_MP02_20_MG | ecosystem: Environmental > Terrestrial > Soil > Wetlands > Peat | place...
AGTGGTGGATAACTTTTTTTACTGATTTTTGAGGCTTAAAAAATATGCTTTTTGAATATCTTTTTTAAAGATATCAAATACAGCAGGATTGCGAAGGACGTATGCAGGGTGATACGCAGGAACAACGTGACTTTCGAGATATTCAAGAATGGTTCCTCGTATGTGTGTTATTTTTACCATGCGTTCGAAAAGCCCTTCCACTGCGGCTGCTCCAAGGGTACAGATGACGCGGGGGCGTATAATTTTTATCTGGTGGATGAGGAGTAATTTTTTGCATGCGGCCATTTCTTCAGGAAATGGTTTTCGATTATTGGGAGGTCTGCATTTGACAATGTTGGTGATAAACACATCTGGACGATTAATACCCAGTGATGTAAGTGTTTGTGTGAGCAGTCTTCCTGATCTACCGACAAAAGGACGACCTTGCTCATCTTCTTCCTGTCCTGGAGCTTCCCCAATGAACATAAGAGATGCGTCGGGGTTTCCTTCGCCAAATACAACATTTTTGCGACCGAGGCCTCCTAATGGGCACTCTATGCACTTTTTGTAAGGAGCATACAGCTGATCAAGAAGCTGTTGCTTGAAAATTTTAGGGTCCATGTAATCCTACGTTGAAAAAAGACGATGTCTGTTTACTTTTTTAGGGTAATAAATATTGCGTAATTAGTGAAATCCAGACATTTTGTTTGGCAAAAGGCAGGTTACGGTAGGATGGATGGATACGGCGTTCTGGGCAGTAAATAGAAATTCCCTGTGCATTTGCTAGATTTTTTCCTGTTGTATTTGCAAAAACTATAGCAGCAACAAGTTCTTGCCCATATGCAAGTTCTTCTTTCAAAAATGTAAGTAAAGCATTATTTTTTTCAGGATTTGTCAGGGACATGCTGTTTATGTTTTTTTGCAAATTGAAATACAAGTGATGAAGGTCAATGTAACTTGGTTCATCAAAATGGGTACACGCAAGTTTACTTCTGCTTGCACGAATAGCATTTTTTACGGTGTCGTTTTTTTGCACTTTAAGACAGTCAAGCAACAGTTGCGCAACAGTATTTATGTTGCGCTCAAGAAGTTCAATTTCTTCCATAAAAAGTGCAGATAATGTGTAGTCGTTTGTCAGTGAGGAGTAGGTTTTTCCATATGTTGCAACAATATGTTGCGCAAGTTCGTCTGGACTTAAATGATGTTGCTCTAGAGGTGCCAAAAATTGTGTATAATCCCACCCAGCGCCTAATTCTACTTCTTGTGATCCTATCATGATGTCAGCGTAGTATTTTATGATATTTGCAACTTCAATCATGGACATAAGACAAGCATCAAAACCTATGATGTTAAATTTTTCTCCTTGTAATAAATTGGTGCAAATATTTTGCAATGCGGTGTGTAATTTTTGATTTGTCAAATAATTTCCTGTTGTATCGTCCCAGCAAATACCGCGCAAATCAGGTTCAATAAGATCGAGAAATGCAACAGAGCGATCAAGATCAAATTTATTGGTTAGTGGATTGAAAGCAAACAGTTCTGCAGGATTTAAAACGCGTCCTCTTTCAGGATCTACGGCGCCAGTTCCATGATTCCAAAAAATAAGTGCTTTGTTGCGCGAAGGGTATGAAATGCTCCATTTGCAACATGAAATGAGTGTTTGAGGGTCTCCGCTGTCCATTTGTTGTGTTGCAGGATCGTTTGCATTAACATGAATGATGCGATTTTTTTCTATATAGTAGCGGCGGGTAATTTTTTTGTTACCTGAGATGCGAATATCAAGATGTACAAGGATGTTGCAATTTACTCCAGATCCCACCAGCTCCATTTGTTTAATGTTGCGCACAGCAAAATTTCGCAAGTCATTGTCTGCTGCCATATAGACAATAATGGTCCAATCTTTTATGCCGGATTTTGTACAAGAAGGAATTTCATAATCATGTTCAGCATTAAGTTCTTTGCAAAGAGTACAATTACAGATAACAGAAGATTGTGTATTTTGAAAAAGTAGACTGTCTCTTTCTTTGTGTGTCTGAATAGGCAAGGGAAATGTGCATATGATGACTATAACACATCCATGCAGAATTTTTTTGCATTGATAGATGTTCATTGAATTCTCCTTTTTTTCTCTCCATGAAGAACAATCTGCATTAAGTGTATGAAAACAGAAGGAGATGAATCAATGTTTTTATATTTTTTATGCAGTAATGTGTATGAGAGATATCCATACCAGTGCATATGTAAGTACAAAACTAAGCTGAAAATCAAGGCAAAAAAGAAGAAATGGATTGTATAACAAAAATATGCAACATACAACAGACAAAAGATGCAGAAAATAGGTAGTGATTTTTTGTGTTGCGTAAAATTTGCCAAGCAAGAAAAGCACGAATGCGCGGAGAAATGATGTTGCGTTTTTACTCAAAAAGGCATAAACGCAACAAAGCAACAACAAAAATAATTGCTTCAAAAAATAGGGTATTGGAATAATGGAAAGTAAAAATTCCCATATAAAAATAAAGATAGTCAAATGGAGTCCTGAGCGAGCTGCATAATGAGCAATACCCCATTTTTGAAAAAGAAAATTTGCATGCATGTCTTTTTTTTCTCCTAAAAAGAGCAAGGAAAAGTAAGGAGAAGTTGTTGGGTTAAGTTTTGCAAAAAGTGTTTCATGGAGATGTGTATACATACCATGATAAGAGCGATAAAAAGAAAAAGAAGGCCGTAAAAGAAGATGTGCGTGGACGGTTGATGTAAAAACTGTTGCATATATGTTTTCTTTCATGAGGTACTGATAAAAAGATACAGATATAGGTTTTTTAAAATGTACCGATGAAAGAGTAATCAAATCTCCGGGCAGTAACGATGTTTGTGTACTGTATACAAAAATATCAAAGGGGCATATTGGCAACAGAGTGGCAAGACAATTTTTATACAGAAAAAAAACACGCATACGAGATACTTCTGTGTAATAAGGATGATCATGATTTTTTTTGTCGATGATAGTAGCTAAAACGGTATAAGTACTATTTTTGGTGGTATCAAAAAAATTTTCATGTTTATGCAAACAGGTGTGGTAGCGCCAAGAAGCACTGAAAAAAAGAATGATGACAAGAAGGAATACTGTTTTAGCATGAGAAGAAAAAGTATACAGGTGAGTGAGGATAAAAAAAACAAAAAGGCAAAGTGTAAAAATAGTACCAAAAGCTAAGGATGTTTGAAATTTTTGTATGACAATTCCACTGGTTACCGCAAGAGTTCCATAGAAAGAAGGTGGAATGATGTCATAATTAAAAATAAAAAGGCACCGAACCCATGATGCACATAATCGTGCAATTTTTTTTATCATATTATAAAATTTTATAATAAATATAGTAAAAAATACAGTAATATATATAATAATTTTGATACAAAAAGGAATATCTGACAAATTTTTATAAAAAAAGAAACTTGCCTTTGTTTGTGTTTCCTATTAATCTTGAGAAAAAGATCATGAAAATATAAGAGGTGTAAGCAATGAATTTTTTACGACGTGTATTGATTGGTGTTTCTGTAGGTATTGCATGGTGCATATCTTCGCTGATATTAAGCGCATGCAGCGTGTGGCAAGATGAAAAGGATTTTATGAAAACATATGTGCAGCATACACATGATAGCAAAGCGCATGTTCAAAAAGCAGTACTCTCCAATGGATTGACGGTGCTGGTTCGTCCAACTCACAGTATTCCCAAAGTTTCTTTGCAACTTTGGTACGGCGTGGGATCAAAAGATGAAAAAACAGGAGAACGAGGTATCGCACATCTTATCGAGCACATGATTTTTAAAGGGACGCATACACTAACAGAATCTGACATTAATATTCTTGTTCATAAGCTTTCAGGGGATTGTAATGCATTTACCTCTTATGATTACACGGGATATTTATTTAATATGCCGACACAACATTGGGAGGAAGTGTTGCCAGTGATGGCGGATTGCATGCTCAATGTTCGCTTTGATGATCAGATGCTTAATTCAGAAATGAAAGCGGTGATACAAGAGTTAAAAATGTACAAAGATCGTTATACATCGAGTTTGATGCAAGAAATGATTTGTACTATTTTTGTCGATCACCCATATCATTATCCCATTATAGGATTCAAGCAAGATTTATGGAATGTTTCAGGTGCAGGGTTGAAAGAATTTTATAAAAAACATTACAAACCAAACAATGCAACGCTTGTCGTAGTGGGAGATGTGACTTCTGAAGAGGTATTTTCGGCAGCAGAAAAATATTTTGGCAATATTCCCGCAGATCCGGCATACAAAAGAGAGAGCTACTATTTTAATCGTGATGTTGCTGCAAAATCAGTTACTTTATATCGCGATATTCAACAGCCTTTATGTGGATATGCATTTGTTATTCCTGGATTGAGCGATGACCATGCACGTTATATACCTCTTCTTGAATGGATACTGGGAAAAGGAAAAGGATCTCGGCTATATAAAAAATTAGTTGATGGAAAATTGGCAGCAGCTGTTGACTCAGATGATTTTGGACTTTTTGATCACAATATTTTAGTAGTATTTTTTGAACCATTATCTCTCGATTTTTTGCCTGAGATTGAACGTATCGTAAAAGAAGAAATTGCGGGTATTGCTCAAGGTAATATACAAGAACAGGAAGTACAGCGAGCATTAAAAAAAATGCAAGCATCGTTGTATGGAGTTCTTGAAGATAACCAGGAACAGGCGACAAAAATTGGTGAATTCTTTTTGGCTACAGGCAGTGAAGAATATCTCTTTACCGCGTATGATATGAGTGTAAAACAGGCGTTAGAGGGTGTCCAACATATAGCTCATACCTATCTTCGTTCATGTGTAATGCATAAAGGGGCAGTGCTTCCGCTCCCAGAAAATGAGCAAAGTCAGTGGACAGAATTGCAGAAAGAATCTGATGATGAAGATAAACGTATTTTGTCTGCGCGTCCACGAGATAGTGAGGTTGAAGGTATTGCATATGCCAATACTATTGTTGTTAAAGATGCAAAAAAATTTGATTTTCCAAAACCCGAAAAAACAGAGTTAAGCAATGGCATAAAACTGTTGTGGTATAATAATCCGAATGTACCAAAAATTGTTGTCGCTATAGATTTAAAAACAAAAGGGTACTATGATCCTGAAAATAAACAGGGAATTACCTCTTTCGTGAGTCAAATGATGACTGAAGGAACGGAAAATTACACGGCACAAGAGTTAGCCGATGCTGTTGAAGTGCGAGGCATGTCTCTTGGTTCGTATCCAGGGGGAGTATCACTGAGTGTTCTGCATGATGATTTAGAATTTGGACTTTCTATATTATACGAGGTGTTGACACGTGCAACATTCAATAAGGAAGAAGTGGAAAAAGTGCGTGCTCAAATAGAAACAGAGATAAAAAATTTCTGGGATGAGCCGCGCGCATTTGGCGAGCAGTTGATTAATGAACATATATATCAAGGACATCCGTACGGCAAAAATACTTTGGGAACTCATGACTCTATAGCTAATATGACTCGTGATGATTTGGCAACATATTATAAAAAATATAGTAATGCTTTTGGAGCACGAATAGCAGTAGTGGGAGATTTACAAGGGTATGATGTGCCAGTGCTCATGGAAAAAATATTTGGATCATGGAAAAGTACTCCAATTCAGACACCTGATTTTCCTTCTTTGACAGGAAAACGAGGAGGAGAACAAGATTATAGCATTAATCGTGATCAAGTGCGCTTGATATTTTCTAAATTATCAGTGTCTCGTCTTGATCCGTTATATGATAAATTACTTATTTTTACTCAAATTTTTGGTGGAGGAGCTCTGCCTTCGATGGCATCACGCTTATTCCAGCTGCGCGAACGACATGGTCTTTTCTACACCATTCGTGGTAATTTTGTTGCAGGATGTGATGAACAACCAGGATTATTCCAGGTAAGTACTATTGTATCGCTTGATAATTTAAGCAAAGCAGAAGATCTTATCAAGAAAGAAATTGTGCATGCCGCAGATGCTATTACTGATGAAGAATTTGTGCAAGCAAAACGAGCAATTATTTCATCATTAGTGGATAATTTTGATGCTAATGGCAGTATTGCAGCAACATTTCTCTATGCAGATCGTTTTAACTTTCCTCGAGATTTTTTTGATACTCGTGCAGAGCACATTAATGCTATCACCAAGCAAGAAGTACAAGATGCGGTCAAGGCGGTGTTGAAGGATGATGATTTGTTTGTTCTTCGCATTGGTCGTGTAAAATAATAGCTTTGTAATAGAGCAATGAAATAAGATTGATTGTAGTGCAAAAAAAGGGATATGCATGAAGTATCTAGGGAGTGTTGTGTGTATAATTTTTACCTTTTCATGTTTTGCTGCTGAAAAAAAATTACCTGTAAAATTATCTGATGCATCTTTTCAATGGTTATCAAAACAACAGAAAGAATCTAATGACACTTCTTTGCACAAACTTGCTAGGAATGGAAAAAATAAAACTGGTCATGATAGAGTATGTGAAAAGTTTGCAAATTGTGAGGATAGTCAAAAAAAGAAACTTTTAAAAATCGAAAATAGGCAACGTAGAACACCAGTTGGGTGTGCAATTATCAATAATAAGCCTGATATTTTTAAAATATTTATGCCGTATTGTTCTCTTGCAATATCTCATCTTTGGCTTGCAATAAAATATAATGCTCCTGTTATATTTGATACATGTCTTGAGCAAAAACAGGTACAAGATGCTCTCGATTTTCCTGATGCAGATGATTCTAATAATACAGCACTTCATAAAGCTGTTTTCATGGAGAGTAAATCTAGAGAACATTTTGTTGCAAAACTTCTTGCACATAAAAAAGAGCTGGCATTTCTATCAAATAAAAATGGATATACACCATATGATTCTGTAGTTGAAAGAAAAGATGTACCAATACTTGTACATTTTACTCAAGTTTTAAAAAATTTTTTGGATATTTCTACTTTTTTAAAAATTATTCAAGGGGGAAAAAGTGCTACAGTAAAAGAATATATGGCATACATGAAAGAAAATATTGCACAAGATGTTTTTGCGCAGCGTTGTAAAGAAACCTTGCTGGTGGCAGTAAAAATGGCGTCTTTTGAGATAGTAAAATTAATTACTGAAGTAAGTTCTCCAGATTTTTCAGCACAGAATGAAAAAAAAGAAACAATACTTGATACGATGTTGTCACAACAATTTACTGAAGAAAGAAATAAAATTATTGAGTTGTTTATAGATATGAAAATGCCTATGACAGGAGATCAGTTATTAACATGGGCAAGCAAAGGATATTATGCGCATAAGCCATTACCGTACCCAAAAAGCATATTAAATGCAAGAAGCAAGGATGGCAATACACCATTAGGATTAGCTGCTAAACATGAACATTACGAGACAACCGAGTCTTTACTAGCAAGTGATGTAAATTTATTTATCAGAAATGATAATTGGAAATTACCGGGAATGTCTGCATGGGATGGTGACAAAAAAATAGCCAAAAATATACATGATATAATTTTGTTCTATCAAGAAACAATATGTAAATTGTACAAAAAATTGCACAAAAATTCAGTGATGCCTTTTGCAGAGATAGATCTAGAAAGTGTAAAGGATCAACTATATACTCTTTCGATTTGTGATTTGCCCACACTTTTTTCTGCCTTGAAAAAAGTCAAATTACCTGAGCAACAATGTATAATTTGTTTAGACGAAAAAAATACATATATACCTTGTCATAATGAATTTATATGTCTTGACTGCCTTCCAAAAATAGAAGGAAATAAATGCAGTATGTGTAGCCTTAATGTATGGTGGTTACGATGTCTTGCCTGCCATAAAACTACCAGCTATGGATTTGTGTGTAAATATACTTATCATGAAAAAGATATACATCAATATATTCCTTGTCAGCACTGTAATTTTCCTATGATACTTACTATAAGTCCGGACTAACATGATGAAAGAAACGTATGCGTTATCAGCTACTTCACATTTATGGACCTTTTGCAATTCATAGTTATGGGCTGTGTATTGCACTTGGACTGCTTATTTTTATTATTCTTGTTCAATATCATCCTCTTTTTAAAAAATTACAGCTGCAGCAAAAATTTCTCTCAATAGTGGTGGTAGGAGTTCTTATTGGGATTATAGGGGGACGCGCACTGCACATTATGACAGAAACAGATTCTTTGTTTGATATGTATACATGGATTTCGTGGTGGGAAGGAGGATACTCAATTTTAGGAACAGTGTTGGCGCTTTTCTTGTGTCTACCCTTATATTTGCGATGTATCCAGGTACCAGTGTTGCCTTTTTTTGACCTTATAGCTCTGTATACACCCCTTATTCAGGCAATTTCTCGCATAGGATGTTTTTTTGCCGGATGTTGTCATGGCATGCCAACAGAAGTTGCATGGGCTGTTGCATACACTGATCCTTTGTCTATGGCCCCTCAATATGTGTTGCTCCATCCAACACAACTATATAGCGCCGGCGTACTTTTTTGTATGTTTCTTGTTTTCTATTTTTATGTGCAGTATCAGGTACAGTATACGGGGCAACTAACATCTCTGTATCTTATTTTTGAAGGAGCTGAGCGTTTTACTATTGATTTTTGGCGGGCAAATAGACCAATGATGGGAACAATATTTTCAGCAGATCAATATATTGCAGGAGGGATAATAGTTCTGGGATGTGCTTTATTGTGGTATAGTACATATTATAGACGGAAACAAACAGCTTTTTTGCCATCATCACCATGAGCACTGCTCCTACCATTTTTACCTACATAAAATCGCACGTGTCTATTCTTGATATTGCCCAAGAATATATATCACTCAAAAAAGGGGGACTGTATTGGAAAAGTTGTTGTCCTTTTCATGACGAAAAAACGGCATCATTTACCATTAGTCCTCACAAAGATATGTTTTATTGCTTTGGCTGTCATGCACATGGAGACGGTATTGCATTTGTTGCAAAAATAGAAAACTGTTCTCCTTTTCAAGCGGCACAAATAGTAGTGGCACGATTTGGTATTCAGCTTCCTGAAAATATGTCACTGTCTTCAGCTGATGCACAGGAAAAAGAAAAAGTATATTATGAGGTGTGCAAGCAGATTGCATTTTGGTGTAATACGCAGCTGAAAAAAAGTAATGATGCAAAAAAATATTTGCAGGTACGAGGATGTTCAGATGAAAGTATTGCACAGTTTTTGGTGGGATATTTTCCAACCGGGGCTCGCGCGATACAGACATTATTCAAAGATATGCAAAAACATCATTTATTACCGCATGATATTATGGAATCACATATTGTCCAAGAGAGTAAAACGATGCTGTATTCTCCCTTTGAAGATCGGATTATATTTCCCATCAAAGATCATGTGGGGCGCTTTTGTGGATTTGGTGGGCGTGTTTTTAGAGAGCAAGATACGCGGTCAAAATATTATAATTCACGGGAAAATGAGCATTTTAATAAAGGTTCTCTGCATTTTGGACTTGATGGAGCAAAAAAGGCGATGCAAGAAAAAGGGACAGCTTTTTTTGTTGAAGGATATACTGACTGTATTGCCATGGCTCAAGCGGGATATGCCAATACGGTGGCCACTTTGGGAACTGCGTGTACAATAGAACATCTCAAACAGATTGCACGCTATACTCATACTCTCTATATTATGTATGACAGTGATAAGGCAGGAATACAAGCGGTATTGCGTTTGGTGCATCTTTGTTGGCAGGTTAATGTGGAACTTTTTGTGGTTACTCTTCCTCCTGGTCATGATCCGGCATCTTTGCAGGTTCAGGGGATTCCTGCACAGTCTTTTATAGAGGCTGCACAGGATATTTTTAGCTTTTTTGTTGAGCAAACCAGTCGCTCAGGATTATCAACATTGGCTCATAAGTTAGAGCTTGTACAAAAAATATTACAGGTCATAAAAAGCATTCCAGAGCCATTAAAGCAGGAACTTTTGCTCCAGAAAACAGCTCAAAATTTTCAGTTGTCATATGGTACTTTGAGAAAAGAATTATATAAAATTCCTCGCAAACAGGGAGAATTGGAAAAAACACCTGTCGTGATATCGGAACCGGTATCTGAGATTTTTTCGTACTCTATGCTAGAAAAAAAACTCTTTTGTGCTATAATAAACAATATGTCATGGTGTATAAAAAAAAATGTCAATTATATAATAGATTATGTGCCAGCACCATTAAAAACAGTCCTTGAACAGTTAAGAACCATGTATCAGATAAATGAAAATATTTCTTTTATAACTTTTTTTGATGCCCTGACTGATCATGAACGGCAGTATGTGAGTGCATTGCTTTTGGAGCAAGAGGAACTGATGGATGATGTTTCTTTTGATCATTTGTTTGTACAATTTCAAAAGAAACAGTGGAAAAATATTGTGCGAAGTATACAAAAAAAATTAGCACAGGCAAAGCGTGATGGTGATACTGAAAAAGAAAATAAAATACTCCATGATTTTATGATTCTTAAAGAAAAATTATTAACCTAAAAGAGGATATGCCCTATGGTTAAAAAGACAAAAAAAATAGTACCTGCTGAAGAAACAAAAAACGTTGCAGAGCAGCATTGGAAATCTCTCGCAGAGGAACTCGTTGAACAGGGCAAGCAAGAAGGCATTATCACCTACGAAGAGATTATTGAATTTAGTGAAAAAAATAGTTTATCAGAAAAAGACACAGAAGAACTGATAGCGCTTTTAGAGAAAAAAAATATTGAACTTGTAGCGCAGGAAGAACTTGATCATAGTGCTGATATTCTTGATCAAAAAGATGAAGAAGCACAGGCTCCTGATCTGAAAATGACGCTGACGGAATCTTTTGACAATGATTATGAAGAAGAAAAAGAAGAAGAACTTGATGAAGAGGAAAAAGAAGAATATGTTTCTTCTTATTCTCAAATAACTGATAGTGTCAAATCTTATTTGCGTGATATTGGTAAAATTCCACTTTTGAATAAAAAAACAGAAACTGCTATTGCCAAGCAAATAGCTGACAGCAAACGGGATGCTATTGATGCTATTTCGCGTTTTCCCGTGTTGCATAAAGAGTTTATTTCTATTGGCGAGCGTCTTGAAAAAAATACTATTCATCTGAAGGATATTATTCAATTTTCTGAATTCGATGAAGATAATTTACCTATGGTTGAGCAGGAAAAAAAACATCTCTTGACTACCATTGAGATAATAAAAAATCTTATAGAAAATGAAGAAAAAATTTACCACTTTTATCGCGGTAAACTTGAAAATCAGAAAAGCAAAGATGAGATGCTTTTAAAAGTAAGGCAAAATAAAGAAGAAATTGGCGCAACTATTCGTTCTATTAAATTATCAAATAAGCTGATCAAAAAATTTGCTGCACGTCTTGAAAAATATGTAAAAAAAATTCAAGAAAAAGAAGAGCTGATTACCCTGTGCAAAAGCAAGCTTGATAGTTATGGTAACATAAAAAATCTTTCTGAAGATCAAAAAGCAGAAGCAGGAGAGCTTGAAAGTTCTATTCGCGCATCAGCCAAGGCAATAAAGAAACTTGAAGTAGAAACAGGCCTTGCAAAAAAACAGATATTTTCTTATTACAATCAGCTGGTTATTAGTTTGAGAAATGACAAGAAAGTAAAAGATGATCTGGCAAAAGCAAATTTGCGTTTGGTAGTAAATTTGGCGAAAAAATATGTAAACCGCGGACTACATTTTCTTGATCTTATTCAAGAAGGAAATATTGGTCTTATGAAGGCGGTTGAAAAGTTTGAATTTGAGCGAGGATTTAAGTTTTCGACGTATGCAACATGGTGGATTCGTCAGGCAATAACTCGTGCCATTGCAGATCAGTCTCGTACGATTCGAGTTCCGGTACATATGGTTGAAACGCTTAATAAAATTAATAAAATTAAGCGTACATTTGTGCAGGAACATGGGCGTGAGCCAACCTATGAAGAGCTTGCTCAAGAGTTAAAACTGGATGAAGATAAAGTAGAAAATATTATTAAAATATCAAAAGATCCCGTATCGCTGGAAACTCCTGTTGGCAATAGCGAAGATGCGCATATTAAAGATTTTCTTGAAAGTGAAAATGAGTTTTCTCCGGCGGATACCGTTGCCAATTCTGATTTAAAAGAGCAAGTACGAGAAGTGCTCAAATCATTGACCCCGCGCGAAGAAAAAGTGTTGAAAATGCGTTTTGGCATTGATGTAGCATCAGAACATACTCTGGAAGAAGTGGGTAAAGATTTTTCTGTTACCCGTGAGCGAATTCGCCAAATTGAAGTAAAAGCGCTGAGAAAATTACGTCATCCTTCACGCAGTAAAAAGTTATTATCATTTTTTGCCAAAGATTTGGATGGAAAAGAGTTAGAAGAAAATCCAGAGCTGCTTGATCAGATCGATGATGCTTTATTGCCATTGGATGACGAGCAAGACGAGGAATAAATTTTCTCTTCTTGCGTCAATGTCTGTTTGTGTGATAAAGTAGGTTTGTATTTTTAATTTTGTATAAACCGCATAAAAAAAAGGAAAAAACATGACATTTTTATATCTTTCTTTGTTACTTTTTGCTCTAAATACTGCGGTAGTAAGTGCTCATCCAATGCTTCTTTCTGCACTTGATGGATTTGAAAAAACACTTTTTATACAAGAGCAACTTTTTACCCCTCTTGAAATAGAAGAGGTGTCCTACTATATTGTTCGCCGTGCTGGCACGGCACAGGAAAAAAGAGATGCTCAGGAGAAAAATGATATAGTACAGCCTGCAGAATCGTA
>Ga0187783_10002865_pt1 | contig 12777 bp, 11 predicted proteins | sample 1015_SJ02_MP02_2_FD_132471 | JGI IMG/M metagenome (GOLD analysis project Ga0187783, IMG submission 132471) | Tropical peat soil microbial communities from peatlands in Department of Meta, Colombia - 1015_SJ02_MP02_20_MG | ecosystem: Environmental > Terrestrial > Soil > Wetlands > Peat | place...
ATCCAGACCTACCTTCGCCCTGGCCTAGGCGGCCAGTACGAACGGCCCGGCAGGCAGTGGCGCCACCTAGCGACCGACACGCACACTGCAGGGCCACCTGCGACGACCGGCGTGCCGCCTCCGCCTAGCATGTGCGCCAACTGGGACACACGTCGTGCACATGTGCAATTACGTGGTCGAGATGAGCAATTATCTCTGATCGAGATCAGCACAGCGGTGAGGAATTCCGTGTTCGTCGTCACCTGTCCGAATCGTCGGCCTTGCTCGCGAGTCATGAACGGCGGTCACGACAACCAGCATCGCCGGCCGCGGAGCTCATGCCGTCTTGCCTAGAAGACAACGACAACCGTCATGGTCGCGTCGAGTGAAGCGGCCGGGCAGGATCGTTGCTTTTGCGACGAGCGCGACAGAGCGGTTCTTCTAGCTCACAATCAGCAAACGGCTGACTCTTGGGGTGATATAGCAGTACGTTACCTTGCCGTCGGCACTATTCGTCGGAGGGTTAGATCGCGCTGCGTACCCGTCTCACTACTTTGCGTCACCACAGGCAGCAAGTCGGCTTACCTCAGGCAGGGACGCCTGTCCGATGCAGGTGCTGCTTATGAATTGCGACACTCGAGGGGGCGAAGAGTTGGTTAACCCTCCAACGGTTTCTGTCATTATTTGCGCTTACACGGAAGACCGCTGGTCACTAATCGAAGATTGCGTTGCCTCTGTGGAAGCTCAGACACAGACACCAATCGAGATTATCCTGTGCATTGACCATAACGAGGAGTTGCTGGGACGAAGCGAACAGCACTTCGTATGGGGGCGCCCATCAGGAGCGATCCCGCTAACGGTGATGCCAAACAAGTATCACGGCCGTCTTGGCTCTGCCCGCAATACCGCGGCAGAGATCGCGAGCGGTGAAGTGCTTGCGTTCCTTGACGACGATGCGGTTGCCGCTAGGGATTGGCTGGAGCAGCTCATCGCCCCGTATAGGAACCCACGCGTGGCTGCCGTCGGCGGCGCTCCGCTACCGGTGTTCGAGGAGCAGCGTCCTCGTTGGTTCCCACGCGAATTCGACTGGGTATTCGGTTGCGCCTACAGCGGCCTGCCGTCGGCCCGTGCGCCGCTGGCGCACCTCATCGGAGCAAATATGTCGGTGCGGCGTACAGCTCTGCAGGAAGTCCGCGGCTTCCACTCGGATGATCACGATGACATGGACATGTGTCTCCGGCTAGCGTCCGCTCACTATAATATTATATATGAGCCATTTGCGGTCGTTAGTCATTTTGTGCCTGCCTCGCGAACAACCTGGCGCTATTTCTGGCGGCGTTGCTACTTCGTCAATCTGGGGAAGGTTGAGGCGTTTGCTAACATGCAAGGCGCCGCGAACCTTGGTGCAGAGCTGGCCTTCGTGAAGCAAATTATGACACGGGGCATCCCGGCTGAGATGCATAAGACGCTGCGAGGTGACTTGTACGGACTCGTCCGCGCAGGTTCGATGATGGCAGGGATAGTTCTAGCCGGCCTTGGACACTTGTCCGGGAAATTCCGGCGGTGGTTGCGCCGACCCAGTGTTGCGGTGACGCCGACCGCCCCGATCGAGAACCCACAGAGGAGTTAGTCTCCTTTGCCCACCAGTCTCATCATCGGCTCAGGGCCTGCCGCCGCCGGCGCCGCGTTGGCATTGACGCAGCATGGCGAGCAGTCCGTGACCGTTACTGACATCGGCGCGCAACTGGAGACCGATCACCGGCGGATCGTCGATGTCATGGCGGCACTTGACCGTGGCCAGTGGGACCGTTCCGAGGTGGCCGCGATCAGCCAACAGCCAGTGGGGGCCGATCGGAGTTCCCTACCCCAGAAGAGGTCCTACGGCTCCGACTTCCCTTTCCGCAACGTTGGGCAACTTGACGGGGTCGAGAGCGAGGGACGCGCCAACCGACTTGTGGTTTCTGGAGCATATGGCGGCTTCTCGAATGTCTGGGGCGCCCAGGCCATGCCATGGAGCGCGCCCACGTTCGAACGATGGCCGGTCAAGTGGTCGGAGATGGAGCCACACTACCGATCGGTTCTTGATGAGGTTCCTCTTACGGGAGTCGACGACGACCTGTCGGAGCTGTTTCCGCTCCTTGCGGATGCGCAGGGCCCGCCCAAGCTCGGCGAACGCAGCCAGACAGTCCTCGACCGCTATTGGACACGACGGGCAGCCATACGCGATCAGGGCATCACTGTGGGCGTGGCACGGTTGGCGCTCGACGCTCGGTCGTGTGTGCGTTGCGGGCTGTGCATGACCGGCTGCCCGTATTCGCTGATCTACTCCGCTTCACATACCTTCGACCGTCTGCGAGCGGCGGGCCGGATCAATTACACGCCGGGCTTGCTGGCCTACCGTATCGGAGAGCATGCCGGGCGTCCATTCGCCGATTTCCGGGAGCTCGCGACCGGCCGGATCCAGCGTCTCGAGGCTGACCGCATTTTCGTGGCATGCGGAGCCATGGGAACCGCACGGCTGGTCCTCGGATCACTCGGGCACTTCGATCGCGACGTGTCGCTAAGTGAGTCCGTCCAGTTCGTCCTGCCGACATTTTCATCACGGGCCACTGTCGATCCCCAAACGGAAGACAACTTCACGCTCAACCAGTTCAACGTGGTGGTGGACACCGATGGTGGTGGATTCAATCTCGCTCAGGTGCACTTTTATCCCTATAACCAGGCATTCTTGGCCGCGCTGCCGCCGTTCCTAAAAGCGAAGTTCGCCCGCACCGTAACGACCTCGATGCTACGGCGTCTTTCCGTCGGCCTCGGATATCTGCCATCCTGGGAGTCTCCCAGATTGCACATCGTTGCCCAACCTGGCGGTGACGCGCGGCTTCCCACACTGACCATCAGGGGCGAGGACGGGCCTCGCATCCCGCCGATGCTGCGCACCGTCATCCGCCGGTTGCTGCGAGCGGCACCGAGTTTGGACCTGTGGCCGATACTGCCCAAGCTAGCGGTTTCAGCGGCGGGTAAGAGCTACCACTATGGCGGCAGTTTTCCCCACACCGATGGCGAGCAGCGTGCACTGTTGGAAACCGACCGTCAGGGTCGGCTACGCGCCTGGGAGAACGTGCACTTGGTGGACGCGTCAGTGTTCCCCTCGGTGGCGGCGACGACCTTCACCTTGACGATCATGGCGAATGCCCATCGCATAGCTACCGAGGTGGTCGGCGGCAGGAATGAGTGACCGATACCACACCGCGGCAACGCCTATCGCGGCGGTGACGGGCGCACACGGCTACGTCGGCGAAATCGTCAGCAGAGCGTTGGCAGAGGCCGACTTCGACGTTATCGGGCTGGTAAGACGGCCAGAAGTAGGATCCTCCGACAGATCTTACGATCTGCGCGGTGACCTGGATGTGAATCTGCTGGACGGAGTCGACACTCTCGTCCACTGCGCCTACGACTTCACTGTCACATCGGAGGCTGACATCTGGGCTGTCAACGTCGCGGGGACTCGCCGACTACTTGAGGCCGTCGCTGCCAGCGGAGTACGCCGCACAATCCTCGTGTCGTCGATGTCCGCCTACCCAGGGACACGTCAACTGTATGGGCGCGCCAAGCTAGACACCGAGCGGATCGCGCTCGGCCTTGGCATGGCTGTGGTTAGGCTCGGACTGGTCTATGGTCCGGGCTGGGGAGGAATGGCTGGCTCGCTCAGGAAGATGGCAAGTCTGCCAGTGGTTCCGGTCGTTGGCGCGAAGTCTTATCAATACACTGTGCACGAGGAGGATCTGGCCGAAGCCTTCGTCGTGTTGGCGCGAGCTCCGAAACTGCCAAGTGTCCCCCTAGGACTAGCCAATCCCGAGCCGGTGCCGTTTTGTAACCTGATGGAGCGCATCGCCGCTGCTGCTGGAAGGCCGCACTCCCGCATTATCGCTATTCCGTGGCGGCCGCTCTACGCAGCGCTCTCGCTGGGCGAGCGCACGCCAGTCAAGCTTCCGTTTCGAGCAGACTCGCTGCTCGGGCTTGTACGCCCTGCCCCCGCAGTCAGCGGGGCCGAAGATGTCTCCGGCCTCGGCATCCGTCTTAGACCGTTCACGCTGTGAACTATACAAAGCTGACCTTACCTAAGTCTCGATCCACCCCAATATGGCTGCGGCTTTTACCAGCAGGAGATGGCCAGGGTGAAGTTGAGTCCAGCAGAGTGCTCTACCGACCCGCTCGCTGATGGGCGTGGCGTCACGATGTAGGGCGGCCACCGCGTGATCCTTCGAGAGACCTACCAAGTCGTCTCTAGGGAGAACTACGCGACGGCCGCGAAGACCAGTATCGATCCTGCCGGCTTTCTGCACGACCAGCTGGAGTCCGCGTCGCCGGATCTGCTGCGGTCGTTGCTGACGACGTTCCTGGATGCGCTGATGTCGGCCGAGGCCGACGCGGTGTGCGGCGCCCGTACGGGATGCCGGGCCCGGACCGGTTGAATGTCCGCAACGGGTACCGGCATCGGGACTTGACCTCCGTGGTGGCGACCTGCTACCTGCTGGGAGTCAGCACACGGCGAATGGAGAAGCTCGTCGAGACTCTGGGCATCACCCGCCTGTCCAATTCGCAGGTCAGCGTCATGGCCGCCGACCTGGACGCGGTCGTAGCGGACTTCCGGACCCGGCCGCTGGACGCGGGGCCGTACACGTTTGTGACTGCGGACGCGCTGGTGCTGAAAGTCCGCCAGGGCGGCCGGGTGGTGAACGTGCACGCCCTGCTGGCCACCGGGGTAAACGGTGACGGGCACCGGGAGATCCTCGGCCTGCAGGTCACCTCCGCCGAGGACGGCGCCGGCTGGCTGGGCTTCTTCCGCAACCTGACCGCCCGCGGCCTGACCGAAGCGATCGGCGCGACCCTGCCAGGCGCCACCTGGCAACGATGCCGCACCCACTACGCCCCAGCCTCATGACCGCGACGCCGCGTCACCGATCGCTGTGACGGCCATGCGCAGCTCGCCGGGAAGCGGTTCGGCGGCGGTCATGACGTGGTCGTCAGCCTGGATCTTCACGGTGCGGTAGCGGCGGGCTGTCCGACAACGTCTTGACCGTACGCAGATACGCGGACACTGACCACAATACGGCCGCGCCTAGTGCGCAACTTCAGCATTCACAGAGAGCAAACCCGCAGGTCACCGGCCTACGAGCAAGATCAAGCCCAGAAAGTCGCCGGAGTCAGGTCAATCTGGCCGCGAAACAATTCGGAACCTGATCTGAGCCGCGTCCGGCGTTGGCTAGCTCCCAGGCGGTGCGTATACCCGGGCGTAAGCTGCCGAGGACCGTGCGGCGACGCGGAAGCTCCTGTTCCTGGCAGTCACAGGCTCCCGGTCCCACCTGGAGCCTGGCGCTGTCACGACGGAAATACAGTCAGTGAGCAGCGGGCTCATCCAGCTGATCACTTCCTGTCCGGTAACAGTGAGCCCAGCGGAACCGGCTTGCCGAGCGAATAGCGCCGCAGTCTCTGACCGGCCCCTGCAGCTGTGCCAGTCGTAAACGCCCCACCTTCTCATTGCCGCCCGTGTCGGGCGGAACAGTCCGGCCGCAGCGCCGGCAAGATCCCGGACGGCAGCGGTGGCGCGATAGATACCGAGATTCGAATGGTGCAGGAAAGCCACCCCGGAAGACCGGCTGAGAATCCTCGATACCTCACACAAATATCGCGCCATGACGTCCGCTTCGGCGTGGACAAGCGAATCGAAGCTGAACACCAGATCAGCGGAGCCGTCCGCAACCATCGGAAGCGAGTATCCGTCATTGACGGCGAACCGGGCATGATCACAATTAGCGAACCGCTCCTGGCAAGAGGTCACGCACAACTGCGAGACGTCAACTCCAAGGTAAGAGTCGCAATTGGGCAGCAAGTACTGCGTCCAGCGCCCTTTGCCGGGCGCGATCTCCACAATCGATCTGGCGGGCAGGAACGGGGCCAGCCGGGGATAGATGCTCGTCAGCCACTGAGCCGCCGAGCCTCCGTAGTGTGCTGACCAGGTCTCGCCGTCAGCAGCCAAATCCCAGTAGCGGCTGTCGTTCCAGCGTCGCTGACTCCAGCTGACAGTTGGCATGCAGCGATTATGCACCGCTGTCGTACTGCCCGATGGGCAAATGGGTGGGGCGGCTACGGGCGAGGTCGTCGCGCTGGAGCGCATCCGCAACTGGTGCACGCTGTCGAGGGCAACAACGCCAGGACCCAAATTAATGCTGAAGGTCATCGAGGCATTTATGGCCGCACACCAGCTGCCGGATGTCACGGCGGCCCATGCGGGCACGGTGTCCGAGGCGAACCAGAAGCAGGTCGAGGCCGCCTATCGTTCGTCCTCGGAGCGAGATCCCGTACGAGCCGACCTGCACACTGAATTCAGGCACCTCGGCGCCCGCCGCCGGTCCGGCCGACCTGACCAGCCCGACCCGGTCACCCCACTCAAGACAGTCCGAGGCCCCGTCGCTGACCCCGGCCCAGGGCGACAACAAGACGAGCCGCACAGAAAGGTAAGCGGCACGACCCTCATGCCGGAATACGACGGCAAGATCACCAACATCATCGCACAATAATCACGAGAACTCACGCGGTGGACCGCTGCTGAGTGGCGACGCTATTCTCCGCCCCCTTGCACGCGGACTGCTCCATGCGAACTCAGGTCGGTCGGCCTTAAACTCACTCCAAAAAACACTCGAACCGTGTACCTGTTAGATGACGGGCTACCTCATCATAATTCGCCACATTGTCGCGCATACTACTTGTAGATAGTTTCTGCAGTGGAGAACTCAGTCCACTCACCGGAAAGTCGACACCAAGCGCATTGCATAGGCGAACATCATCTGCCCGCGCGCCACCGCTGGTGTAGTCCTCGTAATAGATCTCGATGCTCGGTAGCCCTGAGACTACTTTGCGGGCCACACTTTCGGCAAGTGCAATTCTCTCCAAGCGTAGTTTGAGGGTACGCAATGAAATCCAAATCTTCTCGTCCTTAACTGCGGGATTTCTGCTATGAAACCGCCCACTACGCGCTGCGAGCTCGTGGGAAACAAGAATCCTTAGGTGATTCCGCCGCAGCACATGAATGACTAGCGCTCGATTCGACCTCAGCCAGTTGCGAAGTGCCGGATCAGGTAGCAAGAAGGATAGCGGTGGCACGAGATATGCCAGCTTTGGCCAGAGCGAAATCTGGTTGTAGGTCACCTTGAAGCCGACAGCAGCGAATTTACCGTGCAAACTTGCATCCTTGACCAGCCAGGCGAGGAAAGACGCTCTGATCCTTGGTACTACTCGTAGCCACTGCGGACGACGGCGAGCTTCGAGCCAGTCTCTCATCAACGGACTTGAGTTCACCACCCAAGGCAGGAGAACTTCTTCGTGACAGCGGATCTCAGGGTGGCTGTCAAGCCTGCTGACCAGAAGCGTAGTGCCGGTCCGCTGGTGCCCAAAAACAATAAAGACGGCGGGACGCTGGGCTGCGGTCTCTCGATCGCCAGCACCAACGGTTCTTCTAGGGCCGCGGCCAGACGTCATTGCGACTGCATCTTATCGGAATCGGCACTCGAATGTGTAAACGGGACGTGGCCGCCTCGCATAGCGCTCATATAGGGAGCTGACTGATCCCCAAGAAGGGACAATGCAAAGAGCGCGCTCAACCCAGCCTGCTGTCTGTCCCACAGGCTCACGTCCGAAGCGAATCTAGGTGAGGCCTCATCCGTCCGTGGTGTCACGAACCCGCCTCTGCGGTGTCGCCCTCTCCTACGTGCAGTAGCAATTACCGCTGGCGCCGTCACCAAGCCCTCCGCAATCCGTACTGCAACCAGCGCCACCGACAGGCCGACGAGGCCATATTCTCTGCCACCAATAACTGATGCAATTATCTCCAGGGCCATCACCACCCACATGACAGCCGCAGCATGCCCCATCCTTCCTCTTATGCGATAGACGGCTATGTAGTGCGCCCTAGCCACTCCGGGCACATAAGCAACGATGAGTGTCAAAAGAGGAAGTGTTCCTGCCGCTACATAATGCGGGCCAAATACAGATAGTAGTGGGCGGGCGAGGATAGCCATAATCAACATTCCTGGCACACCAATGAAGAATGACACCCGCAACGTGAACCGAATCTTGTCAGCGACCGCGTCCACATCCGCTGACGTCACTGCAAACAGCACGGTTGACAAGTGCGCTGGCACTACAGCCAGGAATCCTGCCAGCATCCAGGCTGCGTAGAAGGCTGCGTTCGCCGAAGGAGAAATAACTACCGCGACGAGTACGGGAATTATTGACTGGCGAATTGCGATAGAGAGATTAAGCCAGTTATGCGCCAGCGTTGTTTTCCCGAGCTTGCGCAGCAATATCCAGTCGGGGCGGTGGAAGATGAGGGCGCGAGTCCGCCATATTCTTATCATCACTACGATGAGGGATATCACGGTTCCCGCCACCCAAGACGCTACTAGGCCCACGCCCAAGCCTTCGTGGAACATGAGAGCTGCTGCGGGCAGAACAGCGACCTTGATTAGGGAGGCAGCTATGTTGCGGCTGAACTGAAGTCCGCCCCGAAGCAGACCGATGGTTGCTTGATCAAGTACCAGAGTTAGCGCCGTTACAGCAACGCCGCTCGAGAACAGACCCGCTCTGCCAATGCTCCCACCGATGTCTGAAAACCGACTACTAAACAGCGGGCCTATAACCGCAAATCCTATGCCGAGAACTAGCGACGCTAGGCTTGAGAAAAGAAGTGCTGCCGCGACCAGGCCACCCGGCGAAGGCCTTCTCGGAAGTTCACCAATGAGCAAAGTCCCGAGACCCAGCATCCCAAACGTGCCTAGCAGAGTCATCGCCGATATAGCTGCCGAGCCATAACCTACGTCTTGAACGGTGAACAACCGAGCAGCTACAGCCCAATAGACGAAACCGAGGCCAGAGGTAACTCCGGTCGTCGCGGCGAGACTCGCAACGTTGCTAAGTAGCGCGCGGTGCCGGCTCCATGTGTGCCGGGCGCGTGCCAGTCGGGAGGGCCTAGCAGCCGCCGCACGAGTACCGCGGCGACTCTCTCGGCTTTCAAGGCGGTCCTGCACGCTCGTCACCGCTCAGACCTCAAGCTAGGCTTTTGCGAACAGAGACGCCCTGCAGTACTCAGCGGGGAACAGCGCACCGCGTGCCATCTATCCATGTGAACCCACCGCCGCGCGAACGACCTGATTGACAGCGCTCACCTCGTTCAACCAGCCCGCGTGCAGTCCAAGGAATATCCCGGCCGCAACTGCCAACGTGCCCAGAACCACGAGTGGGTGCACGAGGCTCACCAGTCGTATACCTCTTGGCCTTCGCCAACCGGCCTGGTGCCCGTAAATCGCTACGGTCGACAACGCCACAGCTGCAGCAGTGAGGGTAAACGCAGGCCCAGGGACAACACGGAATTCAAAAAGCGCAGCACCAACAAAGATCGTCGCTGCGATCACGCCTAGGCTATATCCAAGGAAGCCTACATTCACGAAGATTTTCTTCCGCCTCATCCTCCTTAGCCACATCAGCACTAGCGCGACCAGTCCCGCCGTAACAGCCCCTAGCACGCCTGAGAGTGTCGGACTCAGCTCAGTAGAGCGGTCTCCGACAAATCCGCTAACCTTCTGAGCGACCCCAATCCGTGCGGTGGAGTAAATTGTCACTGGGCCATGGCGATAGACGGGCGTCAACCCGCTGACGTGCGAAAACTTCGTCAGCGCAGCCAATGGAATGCGGGTCGGCGCCGCGGTCTCGCCACGGAAGATGTAGTACCCTAGGTGCGGGAGCGACTCTGAGAGACGATTGTCGACATAGAGATACTGAATGTCGAGTCCCTTTATAGTGGCAGTCAGAGAAGTCGTCCACGTAACGGAGAAATATATTGATGCCGGATCTAGCCCATCCTTCGGATGGTTTACTGGCCACAAGCGCGCCTGACCCGCGAGTAGGTCCGCCGGAACCCTGTCGGCTACAAAGCGGCTACCGGGATGCAAGTGCTTTGTTGCCCAATCAACAGCGGCCAACGTCTCAGGATCTTGAGTCCGGTTATCCGCAGACACCAGGTAGGAGCCGGGCAAGTATGCCCATGCCGGGCCAGTGCCAAGTGTTACCCCGCCAAGGAAAGCGAACGTCGCTGCCGCAGCCAGGCCGACGGCACGACTCGGCGTCCGGCTCCTGATACGGTGCGTTCTGCCGTTCGAGCGGCGAAGCACCATCGCGCAGCACAGGGCTACAGGCAGGAACATGAACGTCGATGCGCGGTCACCATACAGGGCAACAGTAGGCACGTAGTGAGCAGCCAAAGTGGCCGGATACGCCATGCTCAACAACCCGATGAACCTGAGCATACGATTCCCTTGCCGAGCCGCGCGCCTGACTATTAGCCAGCCGCTGGACACTGCGGCACACGTGCAAAGCACTGCATATAGAATAATAACTAGGCGTTCCCATTGTGGCAGTGCAGTCCCCGCGGTATCGCGAAAGAGATGCGGGCCCAGCCCTGCTGTAATAGAAAGCTCGACTTGCTGCAGAACCCCCTTGAAGATGGGACCCATGTAGGCGACGAGCCAATGCATCACCAAAGCGGTCCAGGCTGCCAGTGATATTGCCATGATGGCAGTTGAGCGCGCGATGACTCTGCGTCGACCTGGCTGTGCGGCTATCGTCCATACGATCAAGAAGGCAAGAACGATCCAGCTGGTTGCATGATGGGACACTACTGTCCCGAGCAAAGCCAAATTTGCCATAACAGCGAGGACTCGCCCACGATCCGTGCCTTCTTCTCGCTGTGCGCGATGGAGCAGAACCACGCCTCCAACTCCGAGCGTCAGGGCAATTGTTTGGTAGGCGAACAGCGAATTGAAGAAGTAGAACTGCGGAGAGGCGGCATAGAAGAGCACCATGAGCGATGCACTACGGTCTGACTTAGTTACCGCTAGCGCTCCCTGGTAAATCGCCAGAACCAGGAGGAGCCGACACAGATATACGACCAGTGACATAGCTAGGATAACCGGCATGCCCGAAAGACGTATTATCACTCCAGTGAATAGCTCTAGACCTGGATAGTATGGACTCACCGGCAGCAGTGGATTAGGGGCGAACAGGCCGCTGCCGTGCAGCAGGTTGTTAAGAGTCTGTTGGTGAAGATGTTCATCATATGCGCCGAGCACGAATGGGCTCGACATTCGATAAACCACAGAAGGATAGAGGCCGACGAGAGCAACGGTAAACTGCCTTACTGCGGGCGACGGCCTGCATGCCGTAAGGACCACGGCGAACACCGCGAACGGTACTATCACTGCAGCCCAAAAAAGAGGCAGAGCGAATGGCGAGTTACGCCACGCCAAGGTAACGGCTAGGCCGTCGGCGCAAAGACCCAATCCTGTGGTGAGCCATACCATACCGACGAAGCTGCCAGAGCTTATTCGCGACGTTGCGACTTGAGACCTTGTTGGGGCAGGGCCAGGCGGCGACTCGCCAAGATTTGTGTGGCTTGCCTGGTCCCACGATCTTGGACGCTCCGAGAACCAGGGGTTTTCATCACTCTCCCATATTGGGGGCCCGACGCGAGTGGGAGCCTCGTCGATCCAGCGGTCCCGGCTGGCGTCGTAGCGCTCAGGGCTTCTGCCATGGTCGGCGGCGCGAGTCTTGCCGCCGTTACGGCCAATCGAGTAGCCGGGCTCTCCCTGCTCCAGCCAGAAGTCTCGGCCATCTCGAGAGGTCATATGCTTTGCCGATTCGAGCCGTGAGGCGGATAACAGGCGGAGTCGCGGAGTTGCTCAGGCAGCGCATCAGCTGGAGTCCGTGTTACCGCACTGACCGGGCTGTTCATGAGCACCTACTACGTCGCATCTACACGCTAGACGCCGAAGGCAGCCGGGGCACATGATTACTTCTTGTTAGAACGTCACGTTCCGAGCTGGCTGGCTGCGGACGGCGACCACCGAGGGCGAGATACAGCTGGGCGAGCTGCTGTGCACAGTCATCCCACGTTGGAAGCTCCGTGGGGTCGGCCGATGGCGGCGATGACATGGCCATGACCAGGCGGTCCCCGATAACTTCGGGCGATGCACCCAGATCAACCCCGTAAACCCAGCCTTCAGCGACGAGCTCGGCAATCCCTGACGCATCACAGCCAACCACAGGTCGCCCGAGACTCAGCGCTTCCATCACCGCAACCGGGTGTGCCTCGTAATCTGAGAGTGCAGCGAAGACGCTGGCCTCCGCCAATGCCGTTGCCATCGCGCGACGATCGCTAGGAGCTATGGACTTGATGGTAACCCGGTCAAGAACGCCAAGTCTCTTGGCCAGCTTCACAAGCTCTGACTCGTACGGTCCAGAGCCAAGAATGATGAGATGCGCGTCGCGCACTTTCCCCATGATGTGCGGTAGGGCTTCAATGATCCGGTGATGGCCTTTGTAACGCTCCAGTCGCCCGCTCGAAACAATCCGCCCGCGGACGGCCACGGTGCCCGCTCGAGGCGCCGGAAGAGAGCCACCGTTGCGGATGACCATAACAGATTCGCGGGCGAGACGAGCCCGCAGCGTCATTGTCTCGGCCTCGAAGCGGCTGACTCCTATCAGCGCCGAGGCATCCCGCAGCAAGCAACCCAGTGCGCGCCACTGAGTTGATCGCAGCTTGTTCCGCAACTGCTGCGAGTGACCTCCGGTGTGGAACGTGACGAGATAAGGGATCCCAGCGCGCCGCGCGGCCAGCATCGCTGTCACAGGGACTGGCGAGTGGACTCCTTGGCAATGAACCAGGTCCCACCTGTCGCGCATGCGCAC
>Ga0187783_10002866_pt1 | contig 12775 bp, 16 predicted proteins | sample 1015_SJ02_MP02_2_FD_132471 | JGI IMG/M metagenome (GOLD analysis project Ga0187783, IMG submission 132471) | Tropical peat soil microbial communities from peatlands in Department of Meta, Colombia - 1015_SJ02_MP02_20_MG | ecosystem: Environmental > Terrestrial > Soil > Wetlands > Peat | place...
AAATAGATATGGCACAACTCAAAAGATTTTTAACAGATAATAATAAAAAATGGTTTTGCGATAAAAATAAATTTTGGTACAAAAAAATATTTGGAAAATAGTTAAGGACACTTTTTCATTTTTAGCTATTTTCTTCAAGAGCTTTTACCAAAGCCTTGCCAAAATCTTGAGCTGCAGTAGGACCTGTTGCAGTAATAATAGTACCGTCAACAACAACATCTTCTCGCAAAATTTTCACCTGCTTATCTTTGTATAGAGCAGCAAGCTCATTGTCACCATCCCATCCTGTTGCTTGTTTGTCGGTCAGAACTCCAGCATAAGCAAGAATGCGCGTTGCAATACAAATAGCTGCAACAATTTTGTTATGTTCGACAGCACTTTTTATAAGTGTGTAAGATAGTTCATTATTTAGCTGGGGCATGGTACCTGGACCACCAATAAATACAATCGCATCATATGCAGGAGCTCTTACCTCTTTGATGGGAATGTCGACCGGCACCGTTGAGCCATCTTTTGCTACAGCAGCTCCTTTTTTTGTACTGGCAGTAACAACAGAATATCCCCCTTCTTCAAGCACTTTTTTTGTTGTGCCATATTCCTGGGGCTGAAATCCTTCAAATGCAACAATCAATACAACTGGTTTGCTCTCTTCTTTCATGACAATTCATCCTTCCTTTGCAAGCGTAAAAATTTCGTACATTCTTGTCAAACGACACGTACATCAAGCCCATGCCATTTTTTATCATGGTACCAGTATGATTTTTTCGCACGATTCATAGCAATGGTATGTTGTTCTGTTTTGAATTCAGTTTTTTCGACAATAGTATGTACCTGAGGAGGCAGAGCAGCACTTAATGATGCACAGGGATCATCAGCTTTATATACATGATACACAGGAATGCAGGTGCACAATATTGCAAGATTTGTATGTGTTGTTTTTGTCATCCGCTTGATAATAAGATGATCAATATGAAGAGACCCTGTTGATGTAAGAATGTCCCCCACCATTGTGTACTGAATCCATGAAGGACGTGCAGTATTGAGAATACCATTGTCAATAAGAATAGTAGTACCATGATCATGAATAAGTTCAAAAGAACCGCGCGATGCATCTACATGCGTGTGCACTGCCGATGGTCGCGCATAATACAAAAAACACAAAATAGCACACAACAAAAAAATAAGGGCACAAATATTTTTTTTCAAGGTATGCACACACCGCAAATGTACGATAAAAAGTGGTGCTGCTGCAATGACAATGATACCTATCCATGAAGGTCTAACAAGACCAAATAAAAACCAATCAGGAGCACTTGATAAAATAGACATCCATACTGTTGTTGTATAATCAAGCACTGCTGCAACACCTGCATTAGGAATACCACATATCTCACTAAAAAAAAGGACTGATGACACAAACAAAAAACAGATCAAAAAAGGAAGAAAAAGTGGTGTGCTAAAAAGAGACAGCCATGACAGTGGCAATCCCCAAGCAAGTGCAAAGGGCAGTGCTATAAGGGTGAGAAAAAGTTGCGTATGGAGGGACTGCAAAAAATATGTTCCACTCCTGCTGATGCATGTGTACAAAAAATTCTTGAATTTAGTAACAGATGATGCGTATGGTAGTAGTGACATAGCTATAAGTATATACCACTGGTCTCAAGGTCGCAATCTATCAGGAGCATGATGTATGATATTTCGCAGTAAAAAACGCATTCAAGAATATTGGAAGCGACTCATGGAATCATCGCGGCGAAAAATTTCTGAAGGTGCAAGTCAAATTTGGCGTATTATGCCCTATGCACGCAAAGAAAATTGGCGCCACAGAGATGAAAAAAAACACAAGCAGTGAAACTTGCATTTTTCTCAATAAGGAAGTACCTTCTCTCTGGAAGGGTTCCTCCACATGATTCATATTGAAAAATTTCTCGCACACGTTGCCTATAAAATTCGCTATTACTCCATTGTCATGACATCGCAAGCACAGTCAGGACATCCAACATCATGTTTGTCGGGCGCAGATATTGTCAGCGTGCTTTTTTTCTATGCCATGCGCTATGACCCAAAAGAGTACGAAAATCCGAATAATGATCGCTTTATTTTATCAAAAGGACATGCAGCTCCTCTTTTGTATGCTGCATGGAAAGAAGCGGGCGTTATTTCAGAAAAAGAACTTATGACCTATCGCCATTTTGGTTCAGCATTGGAAGGTCATCCGACCAGACGTTTTGCGTATGCAGAAGCAGCAACCGGATCTCTTGGCACTGGTCTTTCCATTGGCGTGGGAGAGTGCATTGCCGCGCGTATGAACAGTCTTGATTATAAAGTTTTTGTGTTGTTGGGTGACAGTGAAATGAGCGAAGGATCCATCTGGGAAGCGGTCGAACTGGCGGCATACTACAAGCTCGACAATCTCATCGGCATCATCGACGCCAATCGCCTTGGCCAAACTACTGAAGTCATGTTTGACCATCAGGTCAATACATTTGAAAAAGTCCTCCATGCACACGGCTGGCACACAATTGTCATTGATGGTCACAATATTTCTGCTCTCATGCATGCATGTGACACTGCGCGAGCGCACAAAAATCAACCAACAATGATTATTGCAAAAACGTATAAAGGCCATGGTGTTGCTTTGGCAGAAGACAAAGAAGGTTTTCATGGCAAAGCATTTGTTGGCGCACAAGAACAGGAAGCACTAACAGAACTGAAAAATTTTTATCCCAATGATGTGCATAATAGTACAAACTTTGTCTGGATTACACAGCTGCCAGAAAAAAAGGTACCAAAACTGCACACTTCTTTCCCTTTAAAAGTTCCTCCTGCTCCTTACTCACATACTGATGTAGTACCTACGCGCAAAGCATACGGTCAAGCTCTTGCTGCTCTTGGCAGCGTATGCAATACCATTGTCAGTCTTGATGCAGAAGTAAAAAATTCAACCTATGCAGAACTGTTTGAAGAAAAATTTCCTGACCGCTTTGTGCAGTGTTTTATTGCAGAACAAAACATGGTAAGTATGGGAATCGGATGCGAACGGCGCGGACTCATCCCTTTCATTTCAACATTTGCCTGCTTTTTTTCTCGCGCGCATGATCAAATTCGCATGGCAGCAATTGGACAATCGCCGTTGCGCTTGTGCGGATCGCATGCAGGAGTTTCCATAGGACAAGACGGTCCTTCACAAATGGGACTCGAAGATATTGCCATGATGCGGTGTTTGCCAAACTCAGTAGTTCTGTATCCGTGTGATGCAACGAGTACCTACAAACTTGTCGAACAGATGGTCTACTATACAGACGGCATCAGTTATTTGCGCACAACGCGCGGAGCAACACCGGTCATCTATTCAGCACATGATCAGTTTTTTATTGGCGGCAGCCGCATACTCCGCTCAAGTGACCGTGATCAGTTGTGCATCGTTACTGCTGGCATCACTGTTTTTGAAGCACTGAAAGCATATGAAATACTGAAAAGTGAAAATATTTTTGTTGCTGTTATTGATGCATATTCCATCAAGCCTCTCGATAGCAAAACCATTATTTTTATCGCACAAAAAGCACACAAACGCATTCTTACTGTCGAAGACCATTACATTCAAGGCGGATTGGGAGAAGCCGTATGCAGCGCAGTACAAGCAACAGGCATCACTGTCACCATTTGTGGCATCACTCAACTGCCAACATCGGGCAAGCCAGAAGAGCTCCTTGCATGGGCCGGAATTGATGCTGCTGGCATTGTAAAAATGATAAAAAGCATAAAAAAATAAATCATTGCATATCATGCTCCAGATCGTGTATAATTATATATGATATGCGAATAACATGCTAATAATATGCCAATAACGTGCGAATAAAAAGGGTAAAAAATGGCCCTCAAATTTAACCCTCTTTTTACCATCACTTCAGAAATTGCCCAAAATCTTCTTGTTATTGAACAAGCAAAAACAAGCATGGCTCACCTTCCCCTTTCAGTACATCTGTTAGCACGACTGCAAGAAACCGCACGCCTGACCGCCACACATTACTCCACTCAAATTGAGGGCAACTTATTGACCCAAGAACAAGTTGCCGCCGTCGTTGAACATGACGAACATTTTAAAGGACGCGAGCGCGATGAGCATGAAGTAAAAGGATACTATGCCGCTCTTGATACAGTAGAAAAAATGGCAAAAACTAGCAAGCCGATCACTGAAAAAGACATTATGCTTCTTCATGCACTAGTTATGGCTGCAGGCAGTACTCGAGTTACGCCAACTCCCTATCGCGATGGCCAAAATGTTATCCGCAGCGCACGTTCACGTCGTATTGTATACATGCCACCAGAAGCAGGTGATGTCCCTTCCCTTATGAAAACATTTGTTTCTTGGATTGCATCAGCAAAAATTCCCAGCCCTCTTGTGGCAGCACTTGCCCATTATCAGTTTGTCACTATTCATCCTTATTATGATGGAAATGGCCGCACCGCGCGACTTCTTACCACCCTCATTTTGCATAAGGGCGGATATGATCTTAAAGGCATTTACTCTTTGGAAGAATATTATGCCCGCGACTTGCCAGGATATTACACCGCACTGACAATAGGCCCTTCTCATAATTATTATGAAGGCCGAGCTGAAGCAGACCTCACTGACTGGATTGCTTATTTTATTCATGGCATGGCACTCAGTTGTACAACAGTAATACATCGCGCGCAACAATTGGCAGGAAAAACAGAAGCTGATCATGAACAAAGTATTCGCTCTTTGAATACAAAACAACGCAAAATTCTTACATTATTCAGACATCATACAACAATCAGCGCAGCTCAAATCGCAAAAGCATTGAGAATAAAATCACGCACCGCCACTCAGCTATGTACAAAACTTATGCATGAAGGCTTTTTAGTTGCAACAACAGATGCCCGCCGCGGCCGGCGATATATGTTAACAAAAAAATATCAGGCACTGGTGAAAAAATAATAGTTCTCAAAATCACCATTTTTTATATTTTGTCAAAATTTTTAATAAGATATTCCCTGTATAAACGGTTTTCCATCCTTTGACACACCGAGCAACTTATGAGTACGTGCTTCTTTTATTGTTTCAAGATGTAGAATCGAACCTTTTTCAGAGTCTATTTCATACAATTGACCCGAACTACCATTAAGTCCATATAACCTTTTTCCGTCGTGAGAGGTAGTAAGCTGATCTAAAGGAGATAAAAGTTGTGTATCACCAAGAGGCAATTGTGCTGCTAGAACAAGATCATCTATAGTAAGATGTTCTCTAAATGATTTAGGGTCATGACTAGATGAGAGGATTTTCTTTAAACAAACGGAGGAGAATTTTATAAAGATCAAAAGTCCTATTATTAAATCTAAACTCACATTCTTTTAAATGCAAGGAAAAAGTATTATGGTTCATGCCCCTAAACTTAGCAAGCCTAACTTTAGCAAGTCCCCAAAACCCTTCGATGCCATTAATGTGACTAGTTCCAGAGACATATTGTCCCTCTGAATGCTTAATTTTGCATTCATGATTGTATCCAAGTTCTGCTAACCCATAATATCCTTTCCATTCATCAGATATGATTTTACTGCATGGTACTACTTTTTTAACGATGATGGTGTGTAAAGTGCTTTTACTACAATCATTGACAATCTTGGTATAGATATTTCCCCCCCTTGAAAGAATTCCGAAAACTATTTTTTTCTTGAGAGCTCCTCGACCCCGCGGTCCTTTTTGATGCCCTCCAAACCAACTTTCATCAACTTCTATTTCCCCTGTTAATGGATTTTCTTGTTCACAATATTCTACTATACGACTTCTTATTGCTTTAAAAATTCGATTGATTGTATTTCTATTGATTCTTGTTATGTCGCTTATTTGACGTGCAGTAAGATCAATGGCAAATAGTCTTAAAATTGCCCTAAATTTTGCCTCAGAAATTTTTGAACGCTTCATATATCTATTTTTCACCTTCATGACGTCGATTCTAACATTTTTTAGTTAGCTGATCTAGTCATGACCCTTATAGTGCACATGCATAAATCGCCGGGGCTGTTTTACCAGTCTCTCTTTTCCCATCAAGTATTTTTAAAATGTCCGGTAATTTTTCCATAAACGGCTGCAACTGAAACTCCATATGCCACAGACCACGCCTTTTTTTAAAACGATCAATATTCTTAAAAACATGATATATCCGTTTGACATGAGCTTCATCTATTTCCTGGGGACAATAATGCACTCCTCCTTTCCATGTAATACATGCTTGTACAAGATGAGGGTGTGCGGGAAAATGACGATCAGAAAAAAGATGATGGTGAACAATATTATGCACTATTTTTTTAAGCTTTTTTTTCAATGACAAATCAGCAGTACCATGCACCCCTTGGGGATCAAGCACTTGAATAAAATCATCATGAGAATGGAGAGAATATATTTTTTCAAATAATGGTAATGCTACAAAATTTTTGGTATTTTTTTGCACGGGACATGCAAGTAAAACAAGTCGTGAAATAGTCCAGTTAACTGGATTTTTTTCTGCTAGCAAACCAAGAAACAGCGCAACATTTCCTCCATGACTATGGGTAATAATGGTAATGCGGGGCAAGGTATTATATATTTTTTGATAATGGCAACAAAGCTCCGTAATACTTTTATACAGTTCTTGCGCAGCAGCAACACGTTCATAATTTCTCAATGCTCCTGACCAGCCAAATGAATAAAAATGCTCGAGAGGAAATTGAACACTATCAGCTTGAGACAGTTTCTCTATTGTTGTATATGCATACGATTCGGTATCTAATTTTTCAACAGGTTCAAGCCCCGGAAGATATGCATAAAAAGCCTGCTCACCCGAAGCAATAAGAGAAAATGGATCAACGGGTATTACTGCACTTGGTCGCGTTCCATGAACATAAATAGTAACTGCAGGAGGAGGTGGTAATGGCGGCGTAAAAATCATTTCTATTTGCCTTTAAAATAATTTTTCCATATAATACTGATTGTCTATTTTACCTTCATATGGTATTATTTTGGATATAACAGTATAAGTATAGCATTCTCGATAAAAGATATCTATGAAGTATATATTGCATACTGAAAAATTTTTCAATTTGAATATTTTTAATACAGAGATACACAATGAATATATGGACTATTTCACTATGGATATGCTTGGCAGCATTTTTCGTACTTGTTGAACTGACAAGTCCAGGATTATTTTATTTTCTTTCCTGCGCTTTTGGAGCATGTGGAGCAGCTCTTGGATCTTTTTTTCAGATTCCCGTTGCAGCGCAAGTAGTTCTTTTTTTCATGATCACCGGATGCGCCCTATACCTTTTAACTACAGTTGCACGCAACGCCATGCATAAAAAAGGAACAAAAACTAACTGTACCGCTTTGATAGGAAAATCGGGCATTGTTGTGTCAGAAATTTCTCCTTATACTTTTGGATATGTAAAAATTAATGGCGAGTTATGGGCAGCATCATCAGTTGATCAGCAGTTTATACCTCTAGCAACATCAGTAAAAATAGTGTCAGTAAAAGGAGTACATTTAGTTGTACATCCTATAGAAAGAAAGGACTTATCATGATATTTCTTGAACCATCAGTTATTATTTCTCTCATCATCGGAGCAGTCGCGCTTATTACTTTTCTCAGTTTCTTGGTACGCAGTGTCTATCTTGTTCAACAAGCAGAAGCAATTATCATTGAGCGGCTGGGAAAATTTGATCGCATTTTAGAACCTGGTCTGCATATTGTCGTTCCTTTCATCGAGGCACCACGCTCTGTTATGTGGACTTTTGTCGAGCAAGGAAATGATCGTCGCTATTATCGCATGTCACGCGTTATAAAACGTATTGATTTACGTGAATCAGTGTACGATTTTCCTAAACAAAATGTGATTACCAAAGACAACGTTACCATGGAAATTAACGCCCTTTTATATTATCAGATCACAGATCCACATGCAGCATTTTATGAGGTATCTAACTTGCCTGAGGCAATAGAAAAATTAACACAAACAACTCTGCGAAACGTAATTGGATCCATGGATCTTGATGAAACATTAGTATCCCGTGATGAAATTAATGAGCGCCTTCGTGTTATTTTAGACGAAGCAACAGATAAATGGGGTGTAAAGGTAAATCGTGTTGAACTGCAAGAAGTAAATCCTCCCGCAGATATTCGTCATGCAATGGAAAAACAGATGCGTGCAGAACGAGAACGTCGTGAAACCATTTTACGTTCAGAAGGCCTTAAGCGTGCAGCAATTTTAGAAGCTGAAGGGGAACAAGAAGCACAAATTTTAAAAGCAAATGGTGAAGCTGAATCTCGCATTATTCGCGCAAAAGGTGAAGCAAATGCACGACTGCAAATTGCTGAAGCTGAAGCAAAAGCACTTACCATGATCAAACAGTCAATACCAACAGGCGATCCTGTACAATATCTCGTCGCAATGCAGTACATAAAAACATTGCCACAGCTCATGGAAGGAAAAAATGATAAATTGGTAGTAGTACCCTATGAAGCAAGCTCAATGGCTGGAGCGTTAAGCTCAATAAAAAAATTATTTGAGCAGGTACAATAGCTCACAATAATTATTATGGAGGTTTTTATGAATATGTATCGTATTTTTTTGCTTACTGCTGTTTTGTCAGGCGGAATTTTCTCTGTACATAATAGTTTTGCATCTCTTCAAAGTTCCTTGCCATCCTTTGAAACTATTAAACGTGTAGCAGGACCATCATTCGCTGCACTGTTTGGATTTTGTAGCGGTTTTCGTCTTATCGAAGACCTTAGTAAAAAAATTAGCATCTATCCTGAGAAAAACAATAGGATCATCCCTGGATTTGTAACAGCCGGTTTTGGTGTTTTGTCAGGAGCAGTCATATATGCAATACAAGACCCAGAAATAAGAAAACAAGCAATAAAAAATGCCTTAATTGCAGCTGGTGCGGGTTTCGCATTACTACCAGCATCTACACTAGTCCTTTTGGCATATCATGAATAACATTTTATTTTCCACAATGAGGGGTTATATATGAAAGTATTTCGTAATTTTTTACTTACTGCCGTTTTTTTAGGCGGAACTTTCTCTGTGCACAACAGCTTTACCGGATATTTTCAATTTCCATCCGAAAGTGACATTCAACATGGGATGGGTTTATTATTTACTGCAATAAGCGGATCTTTAGCGGGATGCATTCTTGCTGAAGTTATTTACAAAAAAAATGGGGACACAATAAGCCAGGAGATGGATCCTATCCTATTTGGAATTATTGCAGCATTTTATGGTATTTTTTCAGGAGGGACTATATATACAATAAAAGACCCAAAAATCAGAAAGAAAGCAATCAAAAATGCTCTAATCGTTGCCAGCGTGTCTTTCTTATCTTCATCAGCATGTACACTTGCGCTTAGTTTTTGGGAGAATTTTAATTCAATTCAAAAAATAACAAAATGAGAGGTTATATATGAAAACATATCATATTTTTTTACTTGCAAGTTTTTTTTCAAATGAAAATTTTTTTGCCTCCACAAAAACGGTAAAAGAAAAGAAAATATCCGTAAATTATGTAAGGCTGCTGGGAATAATTGGCGGTATCGGAGCTTATCCAATGGTATCACTTATGGCAAATTATATGTTCAATCAATCCACTTATACGACAGAACCAAGTCAAGATGTAATAATGAGCAGACTTGTTCTTATCATGCTCTGTTCTTCAGTTATAAGTTTTGAAATTGAAGAAATAGCATATAGATTAGAAGATGAAGAAACAAGAAAAAAAATAATAGAGGAAAATGATATTTTCACATGTATAGGACTTATTGCAATCCCAATAATTGCAATAGCCAATACTATAGCAAAAAAATTACTCAATAAATACAAATAATATTATTACAGGAGTTCAAGATGAAAACATATCGTATTTTTTTACTTGCAGCTATCAGCATTTTTTCTACAACAACAATGGCTGGCGAACCAATGGTAACAAATGAAAAACCATATCAAGAACAAGCTTTATTTTATTATGAAGATTCTTTTGAAGATCGTGAGTACAAAGCAAATCTTCTTTCTTTTTTGTGTGGGATTTGTACAAGTTCTGCACTTTTTGCTACCTGGTTTGACATCAACAAAAGTCTTGTTGGAATTGTTGGAGCGGGGGCTGTGGTATTGGGAATTTTTTCATGGAGAATACAAGAAAAAATAAAAGATAATAATCTACAAAAAAAAATTCTCATATCATCCCTGTATTCGGCAGGATTAGGCATGGCAGCATTTCCTGCTATTATAAGCTATTTTACTATTATCGAGAAAATTACGCTCGATTCTTTGCCGGCGAATATAGAAGCATAAATTTATTGTTCTCTATACGGTGTTGCAAGAGATACACCGTTAAAAACTACTGTTGCCTGTTTAATATTTGCCACCTGTTTTTTGATAAATATATCTGCACGAAGTAACTCACAAGAAAAAAATCTTTTTTTTGAAGCTCTATGAGGTACAAATAAAGATACATGGTAAATGAGAAGAGGAATTTTTGAGAAAAAGAAATAAGTAGCTATAATTGACCCATACAATAAAAAAAGAGGTCCCAGAGCTTTTTCCTAAGACCTCTTTTTTATTGTTTAGCGACGATACTCTACAATAGAATCATGCAATAGCACAGAATAAGGCATATTCTCCTGCTTATGAGCATATGCAGAATAGAGCGCAATAAATGATCCTATCTTTAATAAACTTGATACAGCTAGTACAAGCACTCCAATCCAGGTTTCTTTGTGTTTCATAGTATTCCTTTTTGTTCAACATATATAATGGGTATTTTTACTGTTAACCCTGTAGGCACATACAACAGATGCATGAACACGCACACAATCTGAAAATGTACAGATCATAGATGTTCAGTTGTATAGAACTACTTCACTCATGTTGTTATACAGATGTTCGACTCTGTGTACAAAAGGAGGTCTGACACAAAAAAGACTGGAAGAGACAAAAAAGTACTTGCGATTCATAAAACAATCGACATGCACATCGCCTATTAGCGTTGTGTATAACAAGACGGATATGATTGTGGTTGGTTATCATAACCGTACTCCTTACGTTGATGGTTAGTAATATACAGCACTGCTTACATGCTCTTTATTTAAGTAACACAAAAAAAAAGTGAGCGCAATGATTTTTACAAATTGCTCTTTTGTCTTATTTGAAATTTTTTTATGCAATACGATTTATTTTATTTATAAATAATTTGTTTATTTAAAAAAAATTATTTACACTATTTACAAATTTATTTTTTATATAGAGGAACATGTACAATGCAATTTACGATTTTTTTTCTGCCCATACTTTTTTTTGGCTCATATAATATTTGCATGGAAAAAGATCAATCAGAGAGTATTATTGTTACAAATAATTGTTGTTTAGAAGAAGAATTGGGCACACTTATTAAGGATATTTTTCAGGAAGAAGTCAGAATGTTCTTTCCTTATAAATATGCTGTTGTCCGCAATGATTACAGAAATATACCAGCAAACATTATAACCAAAGCCCATCAGACATATCTTCAATTAAAAGAACAATCCAAGGAACAATTATGTTTGCAAGTAGGAAAATATGAAGATTATGTAAAACTTACATCTAAAAATCAAGAATTATTCAAGCGATTACTCCAGAATAATAATAATAAAATAGACGCAACAATTTCTGTCCATGATCTATTACAAATACTACGATATATACCTTGGTACAAATATGATCAATCTATTGCATTTTCCCAAAAAAATAGTGAAAATCAGCGAAATGATATCATACATGGATGTAAACGTCATAAACCGTACTCCTATTTTTATATACACGATGAACATAACAAACCGCTTAATCCCCTCTTCTATCCCATTAAAAGCATATACTATGCAAGTCAATTTTTTCATAATCTAAATACAAAACATATAGCTTATCTTTGTAGACCTGATAAATCAAAAAAATATTATGAGATAAACAAATTTGCTACATGCAAGGGAGAATTTTGTGGCAATAGCGGGATAGAAGAATACTCTTTTATCGTAAAAGATCAAAGATATCTCAAAATAAAAGAAAATATGAAAAAACTTCAAGATATATTCAACAAAACACCAAACAACCATGCACATTATACCAGTATGGCACAATTTTTCTGTCCCCTACATGATATGTTTAGTATGGATTACATTTCTACCACAAATGCCTGTTGTCTTTATCAAATAATATGCAATTTTGGCATACTCAAGGATTCAAAATTTACCTTTGCATTTTACGAAAATAATTTATTAAACAAATCCCTGCCCCTCAACACAACAATAGAAGATCTTTGCAAGAACATGTATAAAGATACCAAATATTACAAAAAAGATGGAGAGACTAAAACTTTAAACAGACTAATGAACAATAAAGAATATTATGATATTACATAATATTTTCATCAGAAATTTCTGCTGATTTGCTGAGTACAAATTTTGTTATGGGCTCTTCAAGTTTTATACTGAGTTCTTCTGCATAACGCAGTAGTTGTGCTTCATCAATATCATCTAAATCTACGTCACCATTTTTTACTGCTTCTTTGGCAATATTGACCATACCACAAAGCATTTCTTTTACACTGTCACACACTCTTTCTGGATTATGGGGATTTGCAACAATGCTAAAAAAGTGACTGACCACATTAGCAAAATTAGAAAGCACAACTTCTGTCGAATCACCATACGATTCTGCAGGCTGTACCATGTCATTTTTTTCATGG
>Ga0187783_10002867_pt1 | contig 12775 bp, 10 predicted proteins | sample 1015_SJ02_MP02_2_FD_132471 | JGI IMG/M metagenome (GOLD analysis project Ga0187783, IMG submission 132471) | Tropical peat soil microbial communities from peatlands in Department of Meta, Colombia - 1015_SJ02_MP02_20_MG | ecosystem: Environmental > Terrestrial > Soil > Wetlands > Peat | place...
CAGAACATCTTGGTGACGGTGCCGAGCTCGACGTGCGTCTCGAGCCCGATTACCGGCTCGTACCTGGACACCGCCTCGTCGTAGGGCACCAGGCGTGCGACTTCGGTGGTCATCTCGCCGGTCCCCCCGACTCGCCAAGCGGCGGCGCCTGCGCCAGCAACGGCCCGCCCCAGCGCTGCTCAAGGGCCGCCTCGACGGCGGCAGCAACTCGGTACGTGCGGTCGTCGGCCAGCGAGGGAGCCATCACCTGCAGCCCCACCGGCAGCCCGTCCTCGGGCGCCAGCCCGCACGGCACGGAGATTGCCGCGTTCATGGCCAGGTCCGACGGGATCGTGCAGAGGTCGGCGAGGTACATGGCCATGGGGTCATCGATCCGCTCCCCGATGGCGAACGCCGTCGTCGGCGTCGTCGGCGATACGAGGACGTCGACCTGGTCGAACGCGGCGTCGAAGTCCCGGCAGATCAGGGTCCGAACCTGCTGCGCCTTGCCGTAGTAGGCGTCGTAGTAACCGCTGGACAGTGCGTAGGTCCCGAGCATGATCCGGCGCTTTACCTCCGGACCGAAGCCCGCCGCCCTGGTCAGCGACATCACCTCGTCGGCACTGCGGCTGCCGTCGTCGCCGACCCGCAGTCCGTACCGCATGGCGTCGAACCTGGCCAGGTTTGATGACGCCTCGCTGGGCGCGATCAGGTAGTAGGCGGGCAGCGCGTAGCGGAAATGCGGACACGACACCTCGGTCACCTTGGCGCCGAGCGACTCGAGCAGCTCGACCGCCTCGGTGAACCTGGATTGGACACCCGGCTGATAGCCCTCGCCGCTCAACTCGCTGACCACGCCGATCCGGAGGCCGGCCACGTCGGCCTGCCGCGCCGCGGCGACGACGGGCGGCACCGGCGCGTCGATTGAGGTGGCGTCGCGCGGGTCGTGGCCAGAGATCGCCTCGTGCAGGAGTGCCGCGTCCAGCACCGTGCGAGCCAGCGGGCCCGGCGTGTCGAGGGACGACGCGAATGCGACCAGCCCGTACCGCGATGAGCCGCCGTAGGTGGGCTTCATCCCGACTATCCCGCAGACCGCTGCGGGCTGACGGATGGAGCCGCCGGTGTCCGTGCCGATCCCCAGCGGCGCCTCGAAGCCGGCGACCGCCGCGGACGACCCGCCCGATGACCCGCCCGGCACCCGGCTGAGATCCCACGGATTGTGGCTGGTCCCGAACGCCGAGTTCTCCGTGGACGAGCCCATCGCGAACTCGTCCATGTTGGTCTTGCCCAGGATGATCACGCCCGCGTCGCGCAGTCGTCTCGTGACCGTCGCGTCATACGGGGGCTGCCAGCCCGCGAGGATCTTCGATCCGCACGTGGTCGGCATGTCCGCGGTCGTGAGGACGTCCTTCAGCGCGAGCGGCACACCCGCGAGCGGCCCTAGCTTCTCGCCTGCCGCTCGCCTCCGGTCAATCTCCTCCGCGGCTGCCAGCGCGCCGATGCCCGCAACGTGCAAGAACGCGTGTAGCTCTGGTTCCACTGCGACGATCCGGTCCAGGTGTGCCTGGGTCACCTCGACCGCTGACACCTCGCCGCCGGCAACGGCGGCGGCGATCTGCGCGGCACTCAGCCGAGTCAGCTCGGAAGCCCCGGCAGCCATCTCAGTCCTCCGCCAGGATCCGCGGGACCCGGAACCTCGACTGCTCACTCGCTGGCGCGCAGGCGAGCGCCTGCTCGGGCGTCAGCTGGGGGGTCGGCACATCCTCGCGGTACACGTTGGCGATCCCGGCCGCGTGCGTCATGGGCGGGATGTCATCGGCCGCGACCGCCTGGACCCGCGCCACTGCCACGATGATCTGGTCGAGCTGGCCAGCGAAGTGGTCAAGTTCGGCATCGGTCAGGGCCAGCCTGGACAGCCTGGCCAGGTGGGCTACCTCGTCCCTGGTAATGGCCATGCAGGCCATCCTATGGGGCGGCCTTCCGGTCGCCGACGGCATTATCGGCCCCGCGGCTGCGCCCGCCGGACGGGCAGCGGCTAGCGAACGGTCTCCGCCTCGACCGGCTCAGGGCGCACCGAGTGATCACTCAGCCACGCGGTCGTCGAGACCACGTTCATCGGCTTGGCGAAGTGCCAGCCCTGCCCGGCCACGCAGCCCATATTCATCAGCGCGCCAGCCACCGCAGCCGACTCGACACCTTCCGCGACCGACATGATGCCAAGCCCGGCAGCAAGATCGACAATGGACTTCACGACCACTTTGTCTTCGGGCGACTCGAGCATCCGGCAGATGAAGGACGAGTCGACCTTGATCTCGCCGAACGGCAGTCGCTTCAGCCGCAGCAAGGACGAGTACCCGGTACCAAAGTCGTCCAGGCTCAGGCCGACCCCGATGTCGGCGAGCGCCTCGGCGGTCGCGACCGCGTGTGCGGGCTCGGTGGTCAGCACGCGCTCGTCGATCTCCAGGAGGAGCGCGTCCGGCGGCAGCCCGTTCCGGCTGAGGCTCCGCTCCACGAGCTCCGCCAGACCGGTGTCGAGCAGGTCCCGGCCCGACACGTTGAGCGACACCTGGACCGGGAGTCCCGACTTGCGCCACCGTGCGGCCTGGGCCACGCTCGTCTCGATGACGAAGGCCGTGACCTCGCGCATGAGGTAGGACTGCTGTACGACCGGGATGAAGTCGCGCGGGCTGAGCAGGCCGCGGCGCGGGTGCCGCCAGCGGACCAGCGCCTCCACTCCGGCGGGGCGCCCGTCGGCCAGGTACACCTTCGGCTGGTAGTGCAGCTCGAGTTCCCCGCCATCCAGGCCCCGGCGCATGTCGCCGAAGAGCGCCAGCCTGGCGGGCGAGTTCCGGTCCAGGTCGGCGACGTACCGCTCGACCCCGCTGCGCCGCTGCTTGGCCAGGTACATGGCCAGATCCGCGTGCTGGACCAGGGTCTCGTCGGCGGTCGCGTCGTCGGGGAACATCGCGATCCCGATGCTCACCTCGATCACGAATGACATGCCCTCGAGCCGGATCGGCTCGGCCACAGCCGCCCGCAGCCGAGCTGCGACCTCACGGGGCACGGTCGCGTCCTTAACCGCGGGCAGCAGCACGGCGAACTCGTCGCCGCCCAGCCTGGCGACGAGATCGCCGGGTCGGACGCTGTGCGTGAGCCGGTGTGCGACGAGCCGCAGCAGCCTGTCGCCAACGGCGTGCCCGAGCGTGTCGTTGACCTCTTTGAGGCCGCGGTCCAGGTCCAGCAGCAGGAAGCCCACGGTGGCGCCCGAACGGCCGGCCTGCTCCAGGGTCTTGGCCAGGGTGCGCATGAGCAGCGCGCGGTTGGGCAGCCCGGTCAGCTCGTCGTGGTGCGCCTGGTGCTCGCGCTGGACCGAGATCGCAGCGGCCACGTGGAAGGCGATCAGCGGCACCGCGAACAGCAACAGGAACATCGTCGCGCAAAAATAGCTGACGACGGCCACGAGCGGGGCGACGGCGAACAGCACGCCGTTGGTCATGGCCTGATACGGCAGCCGCCTTCGCAGCGTCTGGATAAGGCGCTCTCGGTTGTGCAGCGCGATCGCAGCGCCGATCAGCACGGAGGTAACGACGAAGCACGCCGCGGCGGCGAGCAGGATCCGCCAGACGTCGTGCCCGTTGGGCACCCACTCATGCAGCTCCGGCCTCAGGATCGCGCCTTTGGCCGTCCTGGCCAGCGGGCGGCTCAGGCCGAGGCCGGTCAGCACCCACCCCGCGGCGTACATCGACAGCGCCGCGACCGCCGCGTTGAACGCCACGCGGTGTGGCGCCTGGCGCTTGCCGAGCAGCACCACCAGCTTCGAGGTCGCCGCGAGCAACACGCCTACTGGCAGCCCCCAGGCGATCAGCGCGGCGAAGCTGAAGGCGATGGACGCCCGCGGCGCGTCCGCACTGGAGCGGCCGGGGGTGACGACAGGCCAGAGGTCTCCGATGACGACGAGCGCGACCAGGACCCAGGGCAGCGGATGAATAGCCAGCTGCTCGAGGTTCATCAGCTTGCTCGCGGCCAGGACGAAGGCAACGGCACCGGCAAGCGTGACCAGCGTCAGATAGAGCCACAGCGGCGAGCCGACGCGGGGGCCGATGTCCCTGGTATCGGTCGGGTCTGCCATGACTCCTCATCGGCCCAAGCATCGCGCAGGGTGGTGCGCTCGCCGCTGCCCGTTAATGCTACGGCCAAAAACGTACTTCCCGAAGCCAATTGCATACTATCCGTTACAACTTGTGATCGGGAGTTACGACACGCGCACGCTCAGGCGTCCAGTCGAGGCTGGCTCAGCCTTCCGTGCGCGAGCCGAGCACAGCGTCGGGCCCGGCCGACAGCAGGGCCGCCAGCCCCTGCTCGTCTAGCACAGGCACGCCGAGCGACTCGGCCTTGTCCAGCTTCGAGCCGGGATTCTGCCCGGCCACCACGAAGCTGGTCTTCTTCGACACCGAGCCGGAGACCTTGCCGCCCTGGGCCTCGATCGCCTCGGCGGCTTCCTCCCTGGTCTGCCCTTCGAGCGTGCCGGTCAGCACGATGGTGAGGCCGGTTAGCGGGCCTCCTGGCAGCCCGGTCGCGGCCGCGGCTCCGCCGGCGGGCGGGACGAACCCCTCGGTGGCGAGATCAACGCCGGCCGCCCGCCACTTGTCGACGATCGCCACGTGCCAGTCCACCTCGAACCAGTCCCGGATCGATCTGGCGATCGTGGGGCCGACATCCTGGACGGCGACCAACTCGGCGTCGCTCGCGCCGACAACGGCATCGACAGAGCCGAACACGGCCGCCAGCGCCCGGGCCGCGGTCGGCCCGACGTGCCGGATGGAGAGCGCAACCAGGATCCGCCACAGCGGCCGGTGCCGAGCCTCCTCGAGGTTGACCAGCAGCCGGGTCGCGTTGGCGGTCAGCTTGCCGGCCTTGGTCACGAAGAACGGCACGGTCGCAAGCTGCTCCGCAGACAGGCCGAACAGGTCACCTTCGTCGCTGACCAGCCCCGAGTCCAGCAGTGCGCTGGCCGCCTCGTAGCCGAGCACCTCGATGTCCAGCGCACCGCGCCCGGCCAGGTGGAACAGCCGCTCGCGCAGCTGGGCCGGGCAAGACCGCGCGTTCGGACAGCGCCAGTCGACACCGCCGTCCTCGCGCGTGAGGGGGGTGCCACAGACCGGGCAGTGCGAGGGAAACTCGAACTCCCGCTCGTCGCCGGTCCGCAGGTCGGCCACCGGCGCGACGACCTCGGGGATCACGTCACCGGCCTTGCGCAGCACCACCATGTCGCCGATCAGCACGCCCTTGCGCTTCACCTCGTCGGCGTTGTGCAAGGTGGCGTTCTCCACCGTCGACCCGCTGACCTTGACCGGCTCCATGACCGCGAACGGGGTGACCCGGCCGGTCCGGCCCACGTTGACCCTGATGTCAAGCAGCCGGGTGTTGACTTCCTCCGGCGGGTACTTGTAGGCGATGGCCCAGCGCGGCGCCCGGCTGGTCGAGCCCAGCCGACGCTGCACGGAGATGGCGTCGGTCTTGACGACGACGCCATCGATCTCATAGGGCGGGTCGTGCCGGTGCTCGGCGTAGTGCGCGATGTACCGGCGGACGCCGTCGACACCGGGCACCACCTCGGCCCGGTCAGTGACCGGCAGCCCCCAGGATTTCAGCCGCTCGTACCAGCCGGACTGGCTCTGCGGCGGGTCGTCGAGCCCGTCGGCCAGGCCGATGCCGTGCACGATCATGTCGAGCGCGCGGGACGCGGTGATGCGGGGATCCTTCTGCCGCAGCGAGCCCGCCGCGGAGTTGCGCGGGTTGGCGAACGCCGTCTTGCCCGCCGCCGTCAGCTTCTCGTTGAGTTCCTCGAACGCCGCCACCGGCAAGAACACCTCGCCACGGACCTCCATGACGTCTGGCCAGCCGGACCCGGACAACCGGTTCGGGACCGCGGCGATGGTCTTGACGTTGGGGGTCACGTCCTCCCCGGTGCGCCCGTCGCCGCGGGTGGCTGCCCGCTGCAGCCGACCCTTGCGATACACGAGCGCCACCGCCAGCCCGTCGATCTTGAGCTCGCAAAGGTACGGTCCGCCGCCGCCTAGCCGCTCCGCCCGGTTGACCCAGCCGTCCAGGCCCTCCGGCGAGAACACGTTGTCCAGGCTCTCCATCGGCCGCAGGTGCTGCACCGGAGCGAACTCGGTGGAGATCATGCCGCCAACTCGCTGACTCGGTGAGTCGGGCGTCCGCAGTTCGGGGATCTGATCCTCGATGCTCTGCAGCTCGCGCAGCTTGGTGTCGTAGTCGATGTCGGAGATCAGCGGAGCGTCGAGGATGTAGTACCGGTACTGGGCCTCCAGCAGCTCGGTTGCCAGCTCGGCGTGGCGTTCCCTAGGGTCCTGCTGGGTCATGGCATGTTCTCCTCGGTCATCTCCGCCGCGACCCGCGCCGCCTCCCGGCAGTGCCGCAGCGCGGCCGTCGCAGCGGCTGGCGAGACCGCGGACAGGCCGCACGCCGGGGTGATCACGACCTGCTCGGCCAGCAGGCCCGGCGACAGCCCCGTCCGCCGCCACATCGCCACGACCTCAGCTGCGGTCTGACGCGGCTGGAGCGGCGGCCCAATATCGAGCCGGGCCGCGGCGGCCGTCGGCAGCGCCCCCACCAGCAGGCCAAGCCCGGCCTCGGCGAGCTCGGCGATCCGGTCGGTTTCCCGCACCGGGAGCCGACTGAGATCGAAGCTGACGGCCGTGGCGCCGGCGGCAGCGATCTCACCGAACACCTCAGCCGCCCGCCCGCAGCAGTGCACGACGGTCGCCGCCCCGGCCCCCGCCAGTACCGTTTCGAGTCGCTGACTCGCGACGATCCGGTCGACCGGTGCGACCATGCTCAGGCCGCTCGCAGTCGGCACCCGGCCGGCCAGTGCCGCGGGCAGCGCCGGCTCGTCGACCTGCACCACCAGCGTCGCTCCTGGCACTCGCTTGCGCACATCAGCCGCGTGCGCGCCGATACCCTCCGCGAGCGAGGCGGTCAGATCGGCCACGGCACCGGGGTCGGAGAGCGCCGGGTTGGCCGAGTGACTCAGTTCCAGCGTCGCCGCGAGCGTCCAGGGCCCGCACACCTGGATCTTGAGCGACCCCGTGTAGCCGACCGCCGCCTCCTCGAGCGTGTCCAGATCCTGTGACCAGTAACCGGCTGCCCTGGTGAGGTCGCGGCCCGGCCGGTCAGTCAGCTTCCAGCCGCTGGAGGTCAGCTGAACGGGCAGGTCGACCAGAAGTGCGGCGGCCCGCCCGGTGATGTCGGCGCCGGGCCCGCGGCCTGGCAGCTCCGGCAGGTATGGCAGGTCGGGCAGCTCGCCGAACACTACCCGGCATGCCTCAGCCGGGTCGGTACCCGGCATGGACCCGATGCCGGTCGCGGTCCCGGCTCGCCAGGGGAGCTGCTGCGCGGCCACCCTCCGAGCCTAGTGGCCGGTCAGGCCGCGGACCTGGCGGTGCTGCTGATCGTCGCCGAGCCGAGAACGGCATCCCCGTCGTAGAAGACGGCCGCCTGGCCCGGCGCGATCCCGCGCACGGGATCCATCAGGCGCACCCTGACGCCGTCCCCAGCGGGCTCACACACCGCCGGGTGCACCTCGCCGTGGGCACGGAGCTGGACCAGGCAGTGCAGTGGCTCCGACGGCGGTGCGCAGCCGGACCAGACTGGCCTGCGCGCCTCGATTTCCCGCACGTCCAGAGCCTCGGGCGGGCCCACGGTGACCGTGCGGGACAGCGGCTCGATGCTGAGCACGTACCGGGGCCTGCCGTCGGCAGCCGGCCGGTCGATGGCCAGGCCCTTGCGCTGACCGATCGTGAATCCGAAGCTCCCGTCGTGCTGGCCCACCACCGCGCCGTCGGCGTCCACTATCTGGCCCGGTGCGCTGCCGATCTGCCGCTGCAGGAACGCCCGAGTGTCTCCGTCGGAGATGAAACAGACGTCGTGGCTATCTGGCTTATCCGCAACTGCGAGCCCGAGCGCGGCTGCCTCCTGGCGCACCCCGTCCTTGGTGGTGTCGCCGAGCGGAAACAGCGCGCGGCTCAGCTGCTTGCTGGTCAGCACGCCGAGCACGTAGGACTGATCCTTCGCCGAGTCGACACTGCGCACCAGCCGTCGCCGTCCCGCCCCGCCGGGGACGTCCTCAAGCCGGGCGTGATGACCGGTGCACACTGCGTCGAAGCCGAGCGCGACCGCCCGGTCGAGCACAGCTGCGAACTTGATCTTCTCGTTGCAGCGCAGGCACGGGTTGGGCGTGTGGCCGCGAGCGTATTCATCGACGAAGTCCTGCACGACGCTGGCGTGGAACTGGTCGGCCATGTCCCACACGTAGAACGGGATGCCGATCACATCAGCGGCGCGGCGGGCGTCCCTGGCGTCCTCGAGGGTGCAACAGCCGCGGGCGCCGCTCCGGTACGAGCTGGGATTGCGGGACAGGGCGAGGTGCACGCCGGTGACGTCATGCCCGGCCGCCGTGGCGCGCGCCGCAGCCACGGCGGAGTCGACCCCGCCGGACATGGCGGCGAGCACCCGCAGTCTGGTCATCACTGCCAGCTTAGGTGCCTCAGCGGGCGGCTCGGCGGGCGCGCTCGACCACCTCGCCGATCACCGCGCCGAGAGCGTCCACGTCGGACTGCTCGGAGCTATGCCCGAGCGAGAATCGCAGCGAGCCGCGCGCCCGTGCGTCGTCCGCGCCCATGGCGAGCAGCACGTGGCTGGGCTGGGCGACGCCCGCCGTGCACGCCGACCCGGTCGAGCACGCTATGCCGCGGGCGTCGAGCAGCATCAGCAGGGCGTCGCCCTCGCAGCCAGGGAACGAGAAGTGCGCGTTGCCCGGCAGTCTGCCAGGCCCGGTCGGCAGGCCGTTCACAATCGCGTCGGGCACCGCCGCCTGCACCTGGGCGATCAGGTCGTCTCGCAACGCAGCGAGCCGCTTGGCCTCGTCGCCCCGGCGCTGGGCCGCAACCTCGACAGCGACGGCGAATGCCCGGATGGCCGGCACATCGAGCGTGCCCGACCTGACGTCTCGCTCCTGACCGCCGCCATGCAGCACCGGCACCGGCTGCTCTCCCCGGGCGAGCAACAGGGCGCCAACCCCGACCGGCCCGCCGATCTTGTGTGCGGTGATCGTGAGCGCGGTGGCGCCGGTTTCCGCCAGGCTCACCGGCAGCAGGCCAGCAGCCTGCACGGCATCGCTGTGGAACGGGATCCGGTACTCGGCCGCGAGGGCCGCGAGATCGCCGATCGACTGCACGGTACCGACCTCGTTATTGGCCCACATGACGCTGATCATGGCCACATCGGCTGGGTCCTGCTCGATGGCTGCCGCGAGCGTGTCCGGGCTGAGCACGCAACTGGAGTCCACCGGCAGCCAGACTGCCTCCGCGCCCTGCTGCTCGGCCAGCCACTGCACGCTGTCCAGCACGGCGTGGTGCTCGACGGCAGTCGCGAGAACCCGGCGCCGGCTCGGGTCTGCGGCCCGCCTCGCCCAGTACAGGCCCTTGACGGCCAGGTTGTCTGCCTCGGTCCCGCCGCTTGTGAACACCACCTCGCTCGGCCTGGCGCCATAGCTTTCGGCGATCAGCTCCCGGGCTTCCTCGACGACCCGGCGGGCGCGCCGGCCCGCGTTGTGCAGGGACGAGGCGTTGCCCAGCTGGGCTAGCTCCTCGGTCATCGCGGCGATGGCTGCGGGCAGCAGCGGCGTCGTCGCGGCGTGGTCGAGGTACACCACCGGCGGCCTTCCGGCGGCACTGGCGTCCACAGCGGCTGGGTCTGACATGATGCGTCCAGCCTAGTGGCGCCTGATTGCGTTTCCGGTCAGGGCCAGCCGTTCAGCCGCCCGGAGCGCCGTCCTCGCCGATCAGCCGGCCTGCCGCTTTCCGATCTCCTCGATGAGCTGGGGCACGACCTTGAACAGGTCACCGACGACACCGAAGTCGGCGAGCTCGAAGATCGGCGCCTCGGGGTCCTTGTTCACCACCATGATCGTTTTCGACGTCTGCATGCCGGCCCGGTGCTGGATCGCACCGGAGATGCCGATCGCCATGTACAGCTGCGGCGACACGGTCTTGCCGGTCTGACCGACCTGGAACTGGTGCGGGTACCAGCCGGCGTCGGTGGCTGCCCTGGAGGCACCCACGGCCGCGCCCAGAGAGTCGGCGAGCTGCTCGATGAGCGCGAAGTGCTCACCGGAGCCGAGCCCGCGGCCACCCGAGACGACGATGGAGGCCTCGGTCAGCTCGGGCCGCGCGCCGCGCTCAGCCACGACCTTGCCGGTCACCCGCGCACCCTTGGCAACGTCGCTGACGGTGAACTCGACCGACTCGAGGTCCGCAGGGCCGGGGGACGCGACGGGCGTGACAGCGTTGGGCCGCACCGCGATGATCGGCGTGCCGACTCGCACCCGCGACTGCACGGTGATGGCGCCACCGAAGATGGACTGCTCGGCGAGCATGCCATCGGCTAGTCCCGTGACGTCGGTCAGCACACCGGAACCGGTCTTGACGGCCAGCCGGCCGGCTACCTCCCGACCCTCCGAGGTCGCCGCCACCAGCACCGCGGCGGGTGCCGTCGCGGCGACAAGGTGGGCCAGCAACTCGGCCTTCGGCGCTACCACGTAGTCGGCGTAGTCGGTGGCATCGGCGACGTAGACCTTCACCGCGCCGAACTCGGCCAGCCGCTCCCGGCCACCCGAAACGCCGTCGCCGGTCCACACGACCGACGGCTCGCCGTGCGCGCGCGCCAGCGTTAGCAGCTCAGTGGTGACCTTCTTGACGGTCTCGCCGTCGTGCTCGGCAAGTACCAGGATCTCAGCCATGCCCTAGGAACCCTTCCGGCCAGTGTGCGGAGCGTGCTCAGATGAACTTGCGGGACGCCAGGAACTCGGCGGCTCTCGCCCCGCCGTCACCCTCGTCGGTCACGATGACGCCGGCGGCGCGGGGCGGGCGGGCAGCGAAGCTGGCCACCTCGGTCGCGCTCGCCGCGAGACCGGCTTGGTCGGCGCCGATCCCCAGGTCGGCCGCCGTGAGCGTCTCGACCGGCTTCTTCTTGGCCGCCATGATGCCCTTGAACGACGGGTAGCGCGGCTCGTTGATCTTCTCCACCACGCTCACGACCGCCGGCAGCGTCGCCGCCACGGTGTCGTAGCCATAGTCGGTCTGGCGGTGAATCGTGATGTCCGACCCGTCGATCTCGACCTTGCTGGCGAACGACATCTGCGGCACGCTGAGGCGCTCGGCGAGCATCGCGGCCAGCGTGCCCATCCGCGCGTCGGTGGACTCCGACCCCAGAATCACCGCGTCGAAGCCGGTCCGGCGCAGCACGCTCGCCAGCACCTCCGAGGTCACCAGTGCGTCCGAGCCGCGCAGCGCCGGGTCACTGACGTGCACCGCCTTGTCCGCGCCCATCGACAGCGCCTTGCGGATCGCCTCGGTCGCCTTCTCCGGGCCCATCGACACGATCGTCACCTCGCCGCCGTGCTGCTCGACCAGCCGCAGGCCCTCCTCGATCGCGTACTCGTCAAGCTCGTTGATGACCGCGTCGGCCGCATCCCGGTCCAGCGTGCTGTCCTCGGCCCGCAGCTTCCGTTCCGAATAGGTATCCGGTACCTGCTTGACCAAGACCACGATGTTCATCAGCTCGCCCGACCTTTCTCTCCGGCGCCCGGCTACGCCGGCCATCGAGCACTGTACCGCCTGCCAACGTGCCATCTGCCGCACGAGGCAGGTCGCTGCCACCGCCCGCGTCGTACCCCAAGCTTATGTTACCGGTCAGTAGCACGCCGACGACCTTGCCGAGTCAGGACGCCGAAGGCACTGCCGCTGGCGGCCGCCACATCGCAGTGAGCGGCGGCGCCCCCGCAGGCAGATCCGGGTTGCCCGTTGGGTCGAACCCGAAGTGCTGATAGAGCGGCACGCTGGTGGGCTTGCTGGCTTCCAGGTAGGCCGGCAGCCTGGCCCGGTCGCACTGGTCCAGCCGCGATCGCAACAGCGCACTCGCCAGCCCCGTGCCCTGAAAAGCAGGGTCGACCCCGATCGCGAACAGGTACCAGTGCGGCTCGCGCGGATGTGCCTGCGCCAACGCCTGTGAGAGCGCCGCCGCGGCGCCGATACGGCGGCCGAAAACACGCACGAGGCCGACCAGCGTGCGCAGTTGCTCACCTGCCGCTGCCGACGCGCCCCAGCGGCCAGGCGGCCGCCAGATCGCGGCGCCAGCCAGTTCGGCGCCGACGAGGACAACGTCGACTCCACCGTCCGCTAACACCTGGCCGCGGGTCAAGGTGACGAAGAGCCGGCGTTCCCGTTTCAGCCTCGTCGCCGGGTCTGGCAGTACCCACACAAACGGCGGGTCGTCATAGAAGGCGCGGGCCATGACCGCCGCGAGCGGCCTCACATCTGCAGAAGTGGCCGACCGCACGGTCCGCTTGGCGGTGCCTGGCATGCTGCGAATGGTACCGATCAGCCGACCAGCAGGGCCGATGGAAGGTCGGCTGACGAGCTCAGTTGCCGGCTACCTCGCGCTCCGCAGCCTCGACGACGTTCACCAGGAGCATGGCCCTGGTCATCGGGCCGACCCCGCCGGGGACCGGGGCCAGGAAGCCGGCCACCTCGACCACCGCCGGATCCACGTCGCCGACCAGGCCTGCGTCCGTCCTGGTGATCCCCACGTCGACCACCGCCGCGCCGCTCTTGACCATGTCCGGCGTGACCAGCGCCGGGCGCCCTGCCGCGACGACCACGATGTCGGCCGCCCGAGTGTGCGCGGCCAGGTCCCTGGTCCCCGTGTGGCACTG
>Ga0187783_10002868_pt1 | contig 12774 bp, 11 predicted proteins | sample 1015_SJ02_MP02_2_FD_132471 | JGI IMG/M metagenome (GOLD analysis project Ga0187783, IMG submission 132471) | Tropical peat soil microbial communities from peatlands in Department of Meta, Colombia - 1015_SJ02_MP02_20_MG | ecosystem: Environmental > Terrestrial > Soil > Wetlands > Peat | place...
AGTGTGGACGATCAAAGCCCGTCACTAGACTTAGAGTTTATGCGAGTACGGAGGTCGAGACGGGCAAGGATCGTCCGACGGTATTGCCGTCACAGAGGACACCAATGAAGAAGTTAGCAGTATCGCTCTTCCCGTTATTGTTGCTGGTTGCGCCGGTATTCGCGGCTAACAATGCCAGTTTGAATGGAACCTATGCGTTCTTTATCGAAGGAACAGGCAGTGCACGGGCCGAGGTCACGGACATCGACACCGTGAACGTTCCGTCGGAAGAAACCCTTGCCGTTGGCACAATCAAGTTCAACGGTGCTGGCACGGCGACCTTTCTCTCGGTCATGGGATACAATCTGGGCACAACCGGACCCAAGGCCGGTTCTACGTTCACGTATCAAGTGTCCGGTAACACAGCTACGATGAATATCACGGGTGCTACCGTGTCGATGTCTTTGGGTTCATACAACAGCAGCGGTGTCGCTTCTGTTGTGATCATCCTGGTGTCGGACTCCGATCAACCGATGGCAGGAATAGCTACCCTCCAGTAAAGGTCGATAGGGTGCGAGGGTCGAGCGGACGAACAAGGTCGCCGCTCGCGTCTTTCGCCGCGTTTTGGGGATGACATCGGCTCCGACAATGCCGGCGATACCCTGATCCCAGTATTGCCATACTGCATAGCACAGAGACAATAGCCACGAAGGGTGCCTGCTCTCGAAAGAGGCTCTTTGTCGTTGGCGCTTGCCGGGCCCTGGTTACGAGGGGGTTATTCGACCACGTCCGCGTCGAGAACCCGATCCTGTTCCAGATAATGCGAAACAGCGTATTGGGCTAGAAGGGGAGTCGGTAGTTGGATCTCGGCGCCGATCCATTCGCCTTTGTTATGCGGAGCCTTGGCATCATGTTGACACCGCCCGCCACTCCCGAATTGCGGTCCAAAGCGAGCGCTCTGAACTTGATCGAACTGCCGAATCTCGCGCCAGGCAGCGTCTCCTGTCGTTCCGGAAACATCAATCTTTAACCGCACCAGGGGCATCTTTTGAACCTCAGGCGATGAGAACCGCGGCATCCATTCCCCTTCGCAAGTTAGCCGACTCAACCAGTGAAGAGACGATAGAGCATCAAGTAAACCACCACCCCGGTCACCGAGACATACAGCCACAATGGATACGTCCAGCGAGCGATCGCGCGATGGCGGTCGAAGCGCTCGCGAAGAGCCCGGCTCAAGGTTATGATGATCATCGGCACAATCACCCCGGCAAGGATGGTGTGCGAAGTCAGGATAGTGTAGTAAAGCGGCCGCAACCACCCCTGTCCCTGAAAGTGGACCGATCCCACATGCCAATGGTAGTAGAGATAGCTGGTGAGAAAGAGGCTCGAAGACAGGAGGGCGGTAATCATCACTACCCGGTGTGCGGCCATGCGTCCGCGTTTAATCAATCCTCGGCCGACGAGCAGCAGCACCGCACTCGTCCCATTCAGGCTGGCATCGAGTCCCGGGAATACAGCGTATTGCGGGGGAATCTGTATCATGCGGTCGGTCTCGTGGTGCGCCGGTTCACCATAAAGAAGCATAAAACAAACATACAAAGCGTGAACAGGGCAATGGCAGCTAGGTTCGTCGCAAGGGATGTCATGGTTTGGCTCGCCGGATACAAGAGTTCACGTAACGCCTCAACCCCATAGGTCAGCGGGTTCAGCCGCATCAGCAGACGCAGCCACCCCGAGGCTCCCGAGAGCGGAAACAATGCCCCGGAAAGCAACCAAAGCGGAATCAGAAACAAATTGATGATCGCGTGGAAGGCTTGGGTCGAGTCCATCGGCCAGGCGATGGCGAAACCAAGCGCGGTGAGCGCAAAGGAAACCAGGGACACGACGATTACTACGGAGAAAAGTTCCCACAGACCGAGGTGCACCCCGACCAAGGGCGCGAAGGCCAGGAAAATCAATCCCTGGATGGCGGCCAAGGTAGTCCCGCCTAATACCTTACCCAGTACGATCGCGGAGCGGGGAACGGGAGCGACCATTACGGAGAGTAGGAATCCTTCCTTACGGTCTTCGATCACCGACATCATGGTGAAGATCGAGGTGAACAAAACAATCATGATCAAGGCGCCCGGATAAAAGTAGTCGAGATAATGCTGCTGCCCTTGAGCGTCACCCGAGCGGAACGAGCTGCCAAAGCCCGAGCCAATTACAATCCAGAACAGGACTGGGGAGGCGATGACACCCACAACCCGCGCGCGCTGACGGTAGAAGCGAACCACTTCTCGCCACCAAAGAGTAAACGCAGGTAAAAGGACTCCAACCGAGGCCGGGGCCGCTAAGATTTCGGTGCGGGTTGCCATATCGACTTCCTTCTATCCGCCCCAGGCATGCCGGCTATGGTCAGCCGTTTTCGATACGCAGCGAGCTCGCGTCAGCCTCGAGACGCCGGCACGTGAGGCAGAAAACAGCAGTCTTGCCCTAGACGTTCTTCGCCTCGTCCGTCCAGAATCGGTGACCGGTGCGGTGGATGAAGACGTCTTCCAGAGTTGGCTTACTCACGGAGACGGCTTCGATCTCACCGGGGAAGGCCTCGACTACATCCGTGACGAAGCGGTGGCCGTTCTCCCGTTCCACCCGAACCTGTTGCTGAAGCACTTGGGCATCTAATGCGAACTGGTTGCGAATTCGGCGAGCTAAAGATTCCGGATTCTTGGAATCGAACAGAATCACATCTCCACCAATTTCGTGTTTCAGTTCATCAGGGGTGCCCAGGGCTACGACTTTGCCCTCATTGAGGATGGCCAAGCGATCACAACGCTCCGCCTCTTCCATAAGATGGGTGGTAACCAGTACGGTCACGCGTTCTTGGTCGCGTAAGTTCGCCAGGTATTGCCACAGATCGCGCCGCGCTCCAGGATCAAGCCCGGTGGTCGGTTCATCCAGCAATAACACCGAGGGATGATGAAGAAGCCCCTTCGCCAGCTCCAGCCTTCTTTGCATTCCCCCGGAGAATGTCTCGGCTTTTTCATGGGCACGATCCCAAAGCCCCACTCGTTCGAGCATCTCGGCGATGCGCGCCCGGAGCGGTGCTCCGCGCAAGCCATAGAGATGGCCCTGATGCTTCAGGTTCTCCATGGCGGTTAGCTTGACGTCGATGCTTTGCGCCTGAAAAACTACGCCGATCTGATGACGCAGACGGCTGGGGTCGCGAGCAACATCAAATCCCATGATCGCGGCCCGGCCAGCAACCGGAACCATCAGAGTGGAAAGAATGCGGAAAAGTGTGGTCTTGCCGCTGCCGTTGGGACCGAGCAAGCCAAACAATTCGGCCGAGTGGACATTAAAGGAGACTCCGTTCAAAGCGGTGCGATCTTCATACTTGTGAACGACATCGTGCAGGGAAATGACGGCCGGTTGCGCAAGCGTGAGGTCGACTTGGACATTCGCCAGGGAATAAGTAGGGTCGGTTGGAGACACACTCTATTCTACAGTGAGGGGAACGGGAAAAGGGCGCCATATGTTACCAAATCCTCACTCGCTCTGCGGGAGCGAGGTACAGTTTCTCTCCGGGCTGCACGTCGAAGGCGGCGTACCAGGCGTCCAGGTTGCGGGTTTCCAAGGCCCGATATTTGCCGGGCGAATGGCCGTCGGTGAGGACCTGCTCGCGGAGCGCGGCGTCGCGTTGTTTTTCGGCCCAGCTTTGGGCGAAAGCGATGAAAAACTGCTGGTCACCCGTGAACCCCTCTTCCGCCGGTGCGGGCTGACCAGCGAGCGAAGCTTTCAATGCGTCGTACGATGCCGCGAGGCCGCCAAGGTCGGCAATGTTCTCGCTGAGTGTCTGCTTGCCATTCAGCGCGAGATCGGGGAAGGGTTTGTAGGTGTCATATTGGGCGGCCAATTTTGCGGTGGCCGCTTCAAAGCGAGCGAGGTCTTCGGGGGTCCACCAGTTGCGCACTCGACCTTTGGAGTCGAAGGCGCTGCCCAGGTTGTCGAAGGTGTGACTGATCTCGTGCCCGATGACCGCGCCGATAGAGCCATAATTGGCTGCGGCCGGAGCCTTGGGGTCAAAGAATGGCGGCTGCAAAATTCCGGCGGGGAAATTCAGCGCGTTTTGCAGAGGAAGATTCACGGCGTTGATGGTCTGTGGCGTCATCGACCATTCTTTGCGGTCGATCGAGGAACCCAGGCGCGCGACCTGCCGCTGATATTCGGAAAGGCTGCCGCGCCAGAGGTTGCCAAACAGGTCGTCACTCTTGACTTCGTAGTTTGAGTATTGGTGCCAGTCCTCGCCGTACCCGACGCCCACATAGAGCGTGTCGAGCTTGGCCAGTGCCTCTGCCTTGGTGGAGGGATTCATCCACTGTAGGGCTTCAATCCGCTTGCGAAACGCGGCCTTGAGGTTGGTCACCATGGCATCGACCTGCGCCTTCGATTCGGGTGGGAAATAGCGCTTCGCGTAGAGTTGGCCGACATCGTCGCCGAGAAGGTCGTTGACTATGCCCACGGCGCGCTTCCAGCGGTCGCGCTGCTGCGGCACGCCGGCGAGGACTTTGCCGTGGAAGGCGAACCCTTCGTCGGCCAAGGCTTTAGGAAGGGCGCCGCCGTAGGAGTCGATCAGATGGAAAGCCAGATATTCCTTCCAGGTTTCGAGCGGAGTGGAGGCGACCAGAGCTGATTCTCCCACGATTGCCGTGGGTTGCCAGACGATGAATCTCGTCCACTTGCTCAGTCCGCCGCCGCGGAAGTATTCCGTCCAGTCGAGGCCGGGAGCCTTGGTGGCGAAGTCTGACGCGTTCCAGGGATTGTTGGCCTTATGGATGTCGTCGTTGTCGGCGAGGCTGATGTGCTTCTCGGCGATGGCGTGCTCCAGCGCGACGATGCGGGTGGCCCGCGCATCAGAATCGTCGAAACCCGCGAGCTTGAGCATGGTGGCGACGTGCGCCTGATATTTGGCGCGAATTTCTTTCATCGCGTCGCTATCTGAGAGGTAGTATTCGCGGTCCGGCATTTGCAGGCCGCCATGCAGCAGGTAGGCGGTGTAGTGGTCGACATCGTTGAAGTCGGGAGCAACCCAAAGTCCGAAGAGATTCCCGGTATGGAAGTTGGTGTTATTGAGAGCGTCAACGTCAGCGCGGAGGGTTTCGCCCAGAGCATGGGCCAGTTCTTTCTTGTTGCTAAGGGCCCTGATCGCATCAAGGTGCGGCTCGAGCGGCGTCAGGCCTTTGGACTCGATGCCAGCCTCGTCCAAGAATGAGTTGTAGAGATCGGCCATTTTGTGAGCCTTGTCGCCTGCGGGGGACTTGGCGGCTTCGAGGATGATGCCCTTCACCCGCTCGTCCATTTCGTCGGCCAGCGGCAGGGCCGGAGCCGTGCCTGCGCGGTCGGCGGGGATTTCCGTGTTCTTGATCCAGTCGCCGTTCGCGTACGCGTAGAAGTCGTCGCCCGGGCGGACCGAGCGGTCCATGTAGGAGACGTTGACGGCAGGGCCCGGCGGGAGGATCGCCTTGAAGTCTTCGTTAGGTGTAGCCGCGTTGTTGGGAGCGGTCGCGCGGCCGACGAGCAGCGGAAACAGGATCAGGGCGCACGCGAGGAAATGCACCAAGAATGAACGCTTGCCTGTCATATTCATGAGTTGTATTCCTGGGGTGGGTCATGGATTAGTCGAAGCTCGAAGCAGGGTTTACTACTTGCACTGGTTCGGCCAAACCTAAAGACATCTCCAACCAAGATCCTGGCATTCATGTTCTACCGAGTTTCCGCCAAAGGATTGGCCCTCGATGGCAGAGATCGGACCGCAAGCAAAGCGTTACGCCGCCACCGGTCGCTGCTCGTGGTGGCCGATGCGCTCCGCAAACGACATCGGTATATGCCGCCAGATCTGGATCGCCAAGACCACGACGGTGGCTAATAAAAGGGCACCGACGGCGACATGGGCCACCGTCGAGACGACCATGGGCAGTTCCGGCTGAACCGCATCGTGGCCCCAGGCAATGCGGGTCAGGAAAGCGAGAAACCCCAGGCAGAGCTGGGTGATCAGCAACCCCAACATCAGGATCGCAGGGCGGCGTACGGCTTCGATTCTGCCGTACTCGGAAAGCGCCCGGATGGCAGTCCAAGCCAGTACTACAGCCACAATCGGCGCATTTGCGGCATGTGGCCACCAACTCATTCCGCGATGGCGAAACATCGCGCCCAACCCTAGCTGTACGTAGAGAACCAGGATCGAAAGCAAGGCAAGGACGAAGAGGGAGGGATGACGGGCGTCGGGCTCGACCTTGGGGACCTCCTCCACCCAACGAGGTCCCGTAAACAGCGCAATGGCAACCGTGAGGCAGAAGAAGGTTTGCGCCAGGGCCGCGTGGGCTGAGGAGATCGCTGGCGGGAGGTAGAACAACACGGTAAGCCCGCCCAGGATGCCTTGGGCGATGACCGTGCCGAGGGCACCGACTGCCAGATATTTCATCCAGGGCCGCTGGTCGGCACGCCAAGTCCAGATGGCAAGAATGATCGTCAGCAGGCCGGCAACTTGAGCGATCATGCGATGGGTATGTTCAAAGCGAACCCCGCCCACCATGTGCGGGATCTTGTAGAGTGAGCCGAAGGAAGTGGGCCAGTCCGGGACCGATAAGCCAGCGTCGTTGCTGGTCACCAATGCACCGGCGAGAATCAGCAGGAACGTCCAGCAGGCAAGAAACACTGCCAGCCTGTGAAGAGACCGGTTATAAGGTGTGGAGAAACCGTTCAGAGTCATCCTCTTATTGATCAACCCGAACCGCCTCCGACTTGCCGAACGCGGGCGGGTCGGCGGTGCCGGACAAGAGGGAAGCGGCACAGTCCCCCGCTTCCATTTTGCCGCTATTCCTGTTTGAAGGCCATATCCACGGTTTTGCTGTCCTTTGCCGCCAGCGTAACCTTCTGATCCTGCTCTCCCAGTTTTTCCTGAACGAAGGCCAGGGTGTAATCGCCCGGCGGAAGGCCTTTAATTTCGTATTTTCCGTCCGCTCCGGTGACCGCATAAAAGGGGCTCTTCACGACGTTGATGTACATCCGCATCCAGGGGTGTTGATTACACTTAACCGGCAGCATGATCTCTTCCCGCGCAAAGTTCTTTTCGAGCGGAGAGCTCTGCGGCGGCTGCGATTCGTTCCACTCCCGGTTGGACTGGGGGGTTGGGTGGATATTGTGGGTGGTCTGGTCGTCGTTCTTGATCTCAATCGTTTGCCCCGCCATCACGCCGAGCACGTGGGGATGATACTTGCAACCCTGCTGGTCAATGGTCACCGCCTGGGTAGGCACATCAAAGGTCCGGTCGTCCAACCCATCCTTCACGTAAACGAAGACGTTCTCCAGCTCACCGTTCGCCGCAACGATGGTTTCGGCCATGTTCATTCCCTTGCATGCGGGATCCTGGCTCATGTCAATCTTGGCCGGCTTGGGAGCCGCTCCATCGAACTTCACCGTTCCGCTGACACTGGCCACCGTGTTGGGGTCGATGGGAGCGGCTGCAGGCGCTGCAGGCGCCGCTGCCGGTTGCGCTTCACTCGTCGCGCTTTCCTTCTTGCTGCAGCCCGCAAGCAAACAGAAGCACATTCCCAAGAACCCGACCATTGCTATCCACAGCTTTTTATTCATCATTTCGCCCTTTCGTAAAGAATTTTGAAAATAAGACCACGGGATCAAATCTCGAGGATCCCGGAAGAAGTCCCCCATTGCCCTTGGTCGAGCGCCGCCGGGCGGCCGATCTTTGCCGTCCGCGTGCGCTCCGAATGACACTCATCATTGCGACGAACCCAATATTTTACCGCGAGCCCCTACTGCCTGCAGCCGCACGGGATGTCAGAGCCTGAGGCTTACTCGGCTTCTCGGTTGATGCCGCCGCTCGCCCCATCGAGGAGGCTACACGCTTTTGCTCTTCCGCGGTAAGCTGAAAAATGTAATCGACCAGCAGTTTGGAGTGATCTTTCTCGTATCCCTGGAACGATGGCGGTGTTGGCCCGGCAAAAACCCATTGGTTGTTCTCCCGCCGGAATAGTCCAGAAGGCATGGAAGTACCCGGACTGATCGCCTGGGGATCGAGCACCCAACGTTCCGCCCAGTCTGGTTTCAGTCTGTCCTTTGCCAGGAGAAAATTCGGAGCGGTGGCAATTCTGTCGTGCTGCGGATCGCCGGTGGCGTGGCACTTCAGGCAAGGGGCGGCCGTGCTCGAGAACAGGCTACGCGCCATGTCCGTTTCAGTTGCAGTGAGCAAGGGTACCTGCTCCGGAATGTAGGGCAATGGTTGCTGCGAGAGCGCCTGGAAAAAGCGCACCAGCTTGCGCAGTTCATTGTCGGAGAATGAAAACGTCGGCATACGCACCTTCAGGTAGGGACGCACGCCGTTGCGGTTGGTGTCGGCCTCGCTCAAAGCGGGGTTCGACAGGAACTGCCGCAGCCATTCCGGATTGACCCGCGCCCCTTCGGTGAGCAGCTTGGGGGGCAGCTGCTCAGGGGTGTCGCGGTATTGCGGCATGCCCATCAGAATTGTCTTTTGCTCGGGAAGGAACTGGTGACATCCCATGCAGTTATATTTCTTGACGATCCACCAACCTTCCTGAATATCGCGGCGCGCGTCGCCCGGCTTGTATTGATACTCCTGCGGCAGGGAACTCTCCTCACTCCCCAGCAGGAACGTGGTCAGAGCCCGAACCTGATCCTTCGCCAGGTGCAGATTGGGCATGCGCAAAGCCTCGGTGGGCGACCTGGTCTTTCCCTTGTCGAAAACGTTCGGCTCCGCCAATTTGTGCTCGAAGAAGCCCTTATGGTCGTACCAAGGTTCCGTGGCGGGACCGTCCGGCAGCCGCGCCAAATCTTCGGCATCGGTGATTGGTTCCATGCCGCCGCGCTCGGCGGGCACGGTGAACAGGGCAAAGTCCAGGCGCTCGATCGGTTTGCTGCCTTCAAAGGTCAGCTCCGTACCGATGCGGCCTTCGTCCTCAAGGCCTGCGATCTCATGACAACCCGCACAACCGAAGTGGCGGATCCACCTCTTGCCTTCCTCCTTGAGCTTGGGATCGTCCATGAAGGAGGCCTCCGCGTACGCCGACGGCTCCTTCTTTTTCTGGGTCATGAGGTAGGAAGCAATGTCCTGCGCATCTTCTACGCTGAGGCGGAGACTCGGCATCACCGTCATATTCTGGACTTGCAGTTCGTGGCCGTCGTTCGGACATTGACTGTGTTCGAGGTCGAACTGATAGGGGAGACCCTTTTTGGCGTAATCCTCGGGGCCGATGTCCTTTTTCTCATACGGACAATAAGGGCGCGTGCGCTCGCGCGCGTTGTGAATCCACCGTACCAGGTAATCGTACTTCGCCTTCTCGCCGACGCGGCTGAGATTCGCGGCGAATGTGCCGCCCATCATCTGCGGGCCTTCACCGTTCGAGTGGCAGGCTAGGCAGCCGCGCGCTTCGAAGAGTTCTTTCCCGTGTTCCGGGTTTCCCGCCTTCTGCTTGGGCAGGGGATCGGTCAGGGCCGATTGCCACAGATAGGCGGAGATGGCCTCGATCTGAGGGTCGGTGAGGCGGAAGTTTGGCATTTTGGTGGTCGGGCGGAAGTCGGTCGGTTTCTTCAGCCAGACGGGAATCCAGTCCTTATTCAGCTTGAGGCGAACGTCTTTCAAATTGGGTCCGACCTTTTTCATATCTTGCATCAGGCTGTGCGACTGGAAGTCGAGCTGCTGGATGCGGCCGTCGAGCTTGCTGTTGGCAACTTTCAGGGCCACGGCCTTGCCGTTGAGGAGGTTGGCTTCTTCATTGCTCTCCGCCGCATCCGCCTGCTTCATCAAATCGGCGCCGATCTTGACGTTGTCCTTCTCTTGTTGCTCGAACTGCTTGATCTGCTGGCTGAGGTTGTTCAAGTCTTCCGGTTCTTTGTCGTAGCCCTCGTAGCGATGGCAGCCGACGCAACCTTTTTGACGGAACAAATCCTTGCCTTGACTGATGGTTTCACCCACATCGCCGCTGATGAGCACCATATCGGCCGCGTGGCAGGTCTGACAACCCGCCTCGGCATTCTCCTTGGGAAACAGTGGCCAGAGCCAGTGCTCGTAATTGCCGTGGGCTTTCTCGACGCTCGTCGTAGCGCGCCCATTTCCCTGATGGCACGGAGAACAACCAAACTTGTTGGGGTCGTGAATCTTCAAGAGTTCCGGCTCAGGATGGCTAACAAAGGCATTGGCGTATTGGTCGGGTTTCTTCTCCCCCTTGGCCATCATCGAAGCCGCCGTGAGCCGAAGCGGCTCGCGAATTCCCATGTGGCAGGATTCGCAGCGGTCCACGATGTTGGCTTCGGCGACATTGATCTGCACAATCTTGGGATCCCATTCGGCGGTTTTCTTTTCGAGGCCTTCAATTTGCGCCGGCGTGAGATCCACCATGTGCTCGTTCACGTAGGCCGACATTTTGGTGCTGGCTTCGGTCACCGGCTTCAGCACCTCGCCCAGCTCGGCGTTCAACTTGGTTCGTTCATCCCGGAGCCCGTTATAGGTTTCTTCGAGCCGGGGGAAGTCATACTGCTCGCGGCGGCCGTCGGCATACTGGACGGCGGAAAGTTTCTCCTTGTAGTTGCGGATCTCGTTCTGTTTGCGTTGCTTCGCCGAGGCGCTCGGGTCGGTTTCCATCTCGTAGGTCAAAGCATTGACGTAGGCGCGCCGGTCGGTAAACACATTCTGCACCGCGAGAATCCGGGCACTCAGATCGCTGATCTGCTTCTGCAGCTGCTCTCGGCGCGGCTTGGCCGTTTGGTAGGCCTGCTGGTAGGCCGTTTCCAGTCGGCGATAATCGGGATTCTGCTCGACATCGCGCTCGGCTTTTGCCGATTTCGACTCCGCTGTCCTCAAGAAAGCAAGGTAGCGCTGCTTCCACTCGTTCTGAAATGCCTTCCACGGGCGCTGGCCGTAGGCTTCATCCCACAGCGCCCAGAAAAGCGTCGCCATCAGGATAGCCATGGAAATCACGTAGTACGAGGCATACGACTTGGTGACTATCGGATCTTGCTCCGGGATAGGTTGTTCAGGCACTAGATTCTCCCAGACAGTCGTCGACGGTTGCTTGCGGGCCATTCGCGCCACCGCGCCAGGCGAACGGTTGACCGCGGAACGGAAACGATGGTTTCAAACGTTGAACCACGGAGTGATCCACACGTACTTGATGTGCCAAAGTAACCGCAACAGGATCTTGCAGGGCAAGGCGATCATGGTGAGCAGGAACACCATCATGATGTTGTACTGCAGGAAACTCATGCGCTGATAATCCTTCGCTTTGTACCGGCGGAAGAGACTGTGCACCAGGAACCCGCCGATTAAAAAATAACCTCCGACCACGATCGCCCCGAAAATTCCCTTGCCTAGATTGGAGGTAATGCCAAAAATGTCGGGCAAATCCCGATTCACCTCATAAATCAGGCGATTGTGATCCCAAGTTTGACCCGGCCAGAACCACTGCCATCCCGGGCCGCGAATGAACGTCCCGATGATGATCATCGACACCCACAAAATGATGAACCCAAACAAAAACGTGCCGATGGCAAACTTGCGTTGCTTCCAGGTGTAATAGCCGCTCCCCAAAGGGTTGGTATCGATGTAGGGAATGACCATGAGGCCGACGATGATGAGCGTCGGCATCACCACTCCGGCGATCCAGGGGTCGAAGTAGACCAGCATTTCCTGCAGTCCCAGGAAATACCAAGGGGCTTTCGCAGGATTCATGGTGAGGTTCGGATTCGATGGTTCTTCGAGCGGCGCATACAGGGTGATCGACCATACCATCAAAACAATCGTCACGATGATGGCGGCCAGGAATTCAATGCGCAGGAGAAACGGCCAGACGTGCACTTCTTTTTGCCATCCCGGGCGGAACGGCCATGTCTTACGGTGGTGAGTCTTGGCCATCGCCGGCTGGGTCTCTAGCTCGGCGATCAGGTGGTCATTAGCGTTCGCCTGCTTCCACGCCAGGAAGATATAGAACACCAAGAGCGGAATCAAGGCTACGATCGGGACATTGTCGGGTGCGGAAGCGATCTGCCAAAGTTGATGCCAATCCATAAGGACTCCGAATCAGCAAGTTGCCATACGTTGCCTTGCCGAATCTTGAACCGTGGCTCCAGGGATCCCCGCAACGCGGGGCATCCGCCTCCACCCTTGGGTCACCGCTGCCGATCGAACCCGGGCTACTCCACTCGTCGGCGCGGCTTGTCGGCTTCCGCGCTCAGCACCACCGGGGCTGGTCCGGAGATTCCACCATCCTTTCGCACCCGCCAAAAATGGACGATCATCAAAACCGAGGCGACGATGGGAATGCCGATACAGTGCCAGATATAGGAACGTAAGAGAGCATTGGCATCGACAATGGATCCCCCGAGCAATCCGAAACGCACGTCGTTATAGGGGGTCATGCCCAATTGTTTGCCGAACGGACCTTCATGTCCCAGCAGCGGAGTGGCGCGTGCCATGTTGGTGCCTACCGTCACGGCCCAGAATCCCAGCTGATCGTCCGGCAGGAGATAGCCGGTAAAGGAAAGCAGCAGCGTGAAAACCAACAGTAGTACGCCGATATTCCAGTTGAACTCCCGTGGCTTTTTGTAGGAGCCGGTCAAAAACACGCGGAACATATGCAGCCACACCGCAATCACCATCAGGTGTGCTGCCCAGCGATGCATGTTGCGCAGCAGCTTGCCAAAAGGGACGTCGTGCTCGAGGTACAAAACATCGCGGAAGGCCTGGACTTTGCTCGGGTGGTAATAGAACATCAGCAGGACGCCGGTGAA
>Ga0187783_10002869_pt1 | contig 12774 bp, 10 predicted proteins | sample 1015_SJ02_MP02_2_FD_132471 | JGI IMG/M metagenome (GOLD analysis project Ga0187783, IMG submission 132471) | Tropical peat soil microbial communities from peatlands in Department of Meta, Colombia - 1015_SJ02_MP02_20_MG | ecosystem: Environmental > Terrestrial > Soil > Wetlands > Peat | place...
CCTGCTGCGTGAGAAGCACCATCACATCCTCGAGACGATCCAGACGCGCGCCTGGCTGCACGTGGATGATTTGAAACGGATAGCCCGGCTTCGAATCAGCTACCGTCCCGATCATCAGCCCCTTGGGGAAAATGCGGTCTTCGCCGGAAGTAAGAATCACTTCGCCCGGACGGACTCTCTCGTCGTTGATAACGTATTCCATGCGCGGGTTGGGGTCGCCATAGCCCTTGATGACGCCGTGCGTGCGCGTGTCCACGAAAAGCGCTCCCACGCCGCTGTCCTTGTCGTTGATCAGCAGAACCTGAGATGTCGTTGGGAAGACTTCAACAATCTTTCCCACGATGCCATCGGCGGTGATGACAGGTTGATTGCGGCGAATGCGATCGCGCTCGCCACGGTTGATGAAGACAGTGTGCGATGCGGTGTCAGCGCTTGCCCCGATCACCTGGGCCGCGATCATCGGAGCTTCCGGATGGGCTTCGCGCAGATTCAACAGCGCCGCAAGGCGATCCGCTTCGGCAGCTTTCGTCGCGAGTTCGCGATTGCGCAGTTCGAGCTCGTCAATTTGGCGATGCAGCAGACGATTTTCGGCGCGGGCGCCATGCAGCGCAACGTAACCCGTCCACAGCCCGCCAATCTTCGAGAAGAACCAACTACCGCTGCTTTCGAACGGCGTAGTGCCCTGCGCTGCCCAAAGCCGGATCAGCCGGATGTTGTGATCGCGCTTGATTTGGAATGCGAGCAACAGAACTTGCGCCAATACGACTGTGGCCAGAAGAGTGAGCGGGCGATGGCGAGAAATGATTTGGTGCATTCTAGAAGCTCGATGCTCGATGCAGGATGCTGAAATGCCCGCCGGAACGAAATTGGTTCCGTGGCTGCCGGGCGTGCGTGTGGGAAACTTCCATTGCCCTAATCGATTGAAACCAAGCGCAGCAGGCGGAAATCGCTCAACATTTTTCCGGTGCCGAGTACCACCGAAGCAAGCGGATCATCCGCGATCGAAACGGGCAGACCCGTCTCCTCGCGGATGCGCTTATCGAGATTCTTGATCAGCGCACCGCCGCCGGTCAGGACGATGCCGCGGTCGCTGATGTCCGCCGATAGCTCTGGCGGCGTGCGCTCGAGCGCCACGCGAATGGCATTCACGATTGTCGAGATATTTTCCGATAGCGCTTCCCGAATTTCGCTGTCGTCGATTGTGACGGTTCGCGGTACGCCCTCGATCAGGTTCCGGCCTTTCACTTCGAGGGTCAATGGCCGCTCGAGCGGATACGCAGAGCCAATCTCGATTTTGATCTGCTCGGCAGTGCGCTCACCGACCAGCAGGTTGTACTTGCGCTTCAGGTAGTGCATGACGGACTCGTCCATCTCATTTCCCGCCACGCGCACGGAACGCGAGTAAACGATGCCGCTCATCGATATGACCGCGATGTCGGTCGTCCCTCCGCCGATATCGACCACCATGTTTCCCGAAGGCTCCTCGATCGGCAGGCCGGCCCCGATCGCCGCTGCCATCGCCTGTTCGACCAGGAAAACTTCCGAAGCGCGCGCGCGATATGCGGAGTCCTGCACGGCCCGCTTTTCCACCGGTGTGATCTCGCTCGGGACGCCGATCACGATACGCGGATGGACCAGCACGCGGCGGTTGTGCGCCTTCTGAATGAAATACGTGAGCATCTTCTCGGTGACTTTGAAATCAGCGATCACGCCATCCTTCATCGGCTTGATGGCCACCACATTGCCCGGCGTGCGTCCCAGCATTTCCTTGGCTTCGCGCCCGACAGCCACAACTTCTCCGCTATTCTTGTTGATCGCGACGATCGAAGGCTCGTTGACCACGATGCCTTTGGTGCGGGCAAAAACGAGGGTGTTTGCGGTGCCCAGGTCGATGGCGAGGTCGGATGAAAAAAGACTAAAGACCGACCTCATGTTATAGCCGTTCTTATTCACGGATTGCTTCCCCCTCAGATTCCGCTGAAACGCCGCTGCGGCGGCGTACGGCTCAGTTCTCGCTACTTTCCAGCCCGATTAAGGAATGACAACATCGACCCGCTTGATGGCAGTCCCTCCACGACGGTTTTGGCCGGTGATGACAATCGTGTGATTGCCACGGGTCATCGGCTGCGTGAAAAACCGAAAGTGCCCGTCGGATGAAATATCGGCCACCTGCTCGCCGTTGATGATCAGCGCTGCGTTTGGCTCAGTGCGCCCAATCACCTCGACGACATTGCCCTGCAACTCCGTGTCGTCGACGTCCAGCAGCATTTCCTGCTCCTTGCCCTGCGTCACCAAAATGAACTTGTACGTATCGCTGGCATCGCTCAGCTTGTTTTTGTCATCGATTGCACGCACGCGCCAGAAATAGTCGCCCGGCTCGAATCCGGAAAGATCGATGCTCGTATCGGCCGTTTTCTTCTCCATAACGATGTGGTTGAACATCGCCGTGGTGCTCGCCTGAAAATCGTATGTTTTCGCCGTCGCAGACGGCTTCCATTCGAAGTGAATCGCATGCTGCTTTGGATCGGGAACGATGATTGGCTGCAAGTCAAGCGGCTCAACCAAGGCCGGCGGCGCCAGCACCTGAGTCGTAGTGATTGCACCCCCGGTTGGAAACGACGCCCGTTCGTATTGACCGATGTCCACGTGCTGATCGCCCCGCTGCAATTCCGCACTTCCGGAGTCGACCGTAATCTCCTGCTGCCGGGTCTGCGGATCGCTGGTGACAGCCGCGCGGCTATTGGCGCGCAGCGAAGCGACCGCGTTCTCAAATGACACTTCCGCTTTCGAGCCGGGGATCGGCCAGGTGCCTGTGGCCAAATCGACTTGGCCGGAACTGATGTGCACTCCCACATGGGAGGCTTGATCCTGACTTACGACATTTTCTTCCACCGTGACGAGCGTATCGCCCTTCACCGTGTAGGTGGTTCCGTCCGCAAACGCGATGCGCGCCACGCCCTCCGAATCCGTTTGAATCAGGTCGCCCTTATCGAGCGTCATCTGGTAGTCGGCGTTAGCCCACTGCACCGAATTCACTTTTTTCACTTGCACGTGGCCGTCCAGGTTGACGAACCGCGCCTGGCGGGCAGTGATTGTGGCTACCCCGTTGTCGTGGGAAGACAACGCTTCGGAAATGTGGCGCATGACCGTCGCGGAGACTCCGGGAAAGATCCAGTAAAAGAAGATCACCGCGATGGCGACAGCCGCGAGCACGTAAAGTACAACCGTGCGGTAGCGCACCGTGTGCCAATACACCTCGACGCGCGAGATCTTAGGCTTGGCGCCAGAAGCGTCTTTTGCGACGGATGTCGTCATTTTTGCCCGATTTTGGCAGCCTAGCATAGGGGTATAGGCCTTTCAACGGAACCCAAGAACAGTTGCGAAATCAGCTAACATCTCTTGAGAATCGCCTCGTAAGGCTTTTACACTTCGGCATTTGCCACCCATCCCGCGAATCGGAGATCCATTTTGGAGGTTGACCGCGGCGGGCGCGTTTAGCGAGACTAGTAGCTGCCAAGAGAAGAGCGGAAAGAGGAAAGCAAAATGAGCCAAATGGTCGGTGAGCTACTGCCGCCGGAGCGCCTGATGCTGACGCCCGGACCTTCCTGTATGGACCCGCGCGTCTATCGCGCGATGATGGCGCCAATTGTGGGGCACATGGATCCCTGGTTCACGTCCATGATGACCGACGTACAGGTGCTGCTGAGAGCCGTATTCCAGACCCACAATCGCATCACGTTTCCGGTTTCCGCCTCCGGATCAGGAGGCATCGAAGCGGCCGTCGCAAACCTGCTCGAAGCGGGCGATGAATGCATCGTCTGCGTGAACGGCGCGTTTTCCGAGCGCATGGCAGTTATCGCCGAGCGCATCCCCGCAAAGGTGATTCGCGTCGAAGTGCCATACGGACGAACGGTTGATCCCGCGGATGTGATTCGCGCGGGCAAAGGCCGCAAAATCAAGTTTGTCGGACTAACGCATGGTGAGACCTCGAGCGGCATCGTCCAGCGGATCGATGACTATCGCAAGGCCGCGGATGAATTGAACGCCTTGCTGGTAGTGGACGCGGTCGCGACGCTCGCAGGCGTGCCGCTCAACATAGATCACCAGCGAATCGATGTCTGCTTCAGCGGCACCCAGAAGGCCATCAGCGCCCCGCCGGGAATGGCGCCGATCACTGTGAACACGCGTGTCGAAGAACTGATACACAGCCGCAAAGAACCTGTGCGCTCCTGGTATTTCGATTTCATGCCCATCATGACTTATTGGGGCAAAGAGAGAACCTATCATCACACGCCTCCGATTACGCTGACTTATGGATTGCGTGAGGCGTTGCGAGCGGTAGTCGAAGAGGGGCTCGAGGCTCGCTGGGAACGCCACGCACAGAATCAGCGTGCGTTGGTGGCTGGCCTGGAGGGTATGGATTTGAAGCTTTTTGTGACCAATCCGGCCGACCGGCTCATCACGGTAACAGCAGTCAATATTCCGGCGGGCGTTGAGGACGCAAAGGTGCGGCTGCAGCTCCTCGATGAATTCAATATCGAGATCGCGGGCGGATTCGGCCCCACGAAAGGCAAGATATGGCGCATTGGGCTGATGGGATATTCCAGCCAGAAGCCAAACGTGCTGCGGTTTCTCGCGTCACTCGAGAAAACGCTGCTTGATCAAGGCGTGCGCGTTCCGGCTGGCGCCGGCGTTGCGGCTGCAATCCACAGTTACGAAGAGTCCAACCAGCCCGCACTCGCGGGCTCGCGAAAATAAAAGTAGGCGACGAGGTTCCTCGATGGAGAAAACGGCTGTGTAGCCGACGTTTCCGAACTCGGGCGCGATGAGCGAATTCATTGGCGCGTTCGATGTGCGCTCGAAGGTCACCGATTACGTCTACAAATGCCGCTTCTCGCATTGCTGGAACGCGACCGCGACGCGCCACAGCGATACGATGGACTGCAAGTTCATCGTTGACGGAAAAGGCGTCATCGTCGGACTGGCGCATCCTGCGTTCGTCGATTTTCGAGAGGCCGCGGGGCGGGGACTCACGGATCGCGAAGCGAGCTTTATCGCGGCGGAATATTTGCGCGAGCGTCTTGAACAAGAAGACGAGCACTCACTCTACGATGTTTCTGCGGCGGACGTGACGCGAATCATCGAGAAGCTCGGCATCCACTGAGCCTTCCTGCGTTCCCAATCCATTGTTGCTGAGCTGATGCCGGCTGGGCCTGCAGGCCTGCGTTGAACTGTTTGGTCGCGAGATCTGTTACGTGGGACGGGAATCGTCCGGCATTTTCAGACCGCGCCGCGCGGCCGTTCGCGGCCATGCCGCGAACCATCCATGCTCGCGTATTCTTTCCTCTTCGACCTGGCGCGTCCAAGCGCTTAAAACCGATGAACGATCCAGATAGCCGATCATCTTATGCGGATCGTCCTGTGTGACCACAGGAAGCCGCCCAATATTGTGCTCCAGCATACGGTGGAGCGCGTCAATGACGAAGTCATTCGTATATGCGACGACAGGTGCATCCGATCCTGCTTCTAGCACGGTCAGTTCCCCTTTGGGATCGCTCTCCATGCTTCGCAGGACGTCGCCCTGCGTGACCACCCCCACCAGTCGGTTCTCCTTGTCCACGAGTGGCAGCCCCTGCACCGCATGGAATGGAGAATTCCCACGAGCCATGCCTTCGGCCAGCTCTCTCACTGTCACTTCGCTCGAGAGCGGCTGCACATCTGTTCGCATCACCTCACCAACGCGAACCATCTCAAGCACGCCGACCGCGTATTCTCCCGGAACGAAGAGACCGCGGCGCGCAAGTTTTTCGGTCATGATCGATGACCGCAAATACCGCAGCCCGATCAAGTCCGCAATCACGCAGGCGAGCATCAGCGGCAGAATCGCGTTGTAATCGCGAGTGATCTCGAACGCAAACACGATGAACGCGAACGTTGCGCGCGATGCGGCGCCGAATACAGCCGCCATCGCCACGAGCGCGTACGCACCGGGCGAGAGATGGGCACCCGGAATAATCCAATTCACGACCACCGCGAACACTCCGCCAAGCGCCGCGCTCGACATGAACATCGGCGCGAGAAGGCCGCCGGAAGTGCCCGACCCGAGAGAAATGACCAGCGCCAGAGCCTTGAAAATCGCGATCAGAATCAGAAGCTTGAGCGCGAGATGATTGTTGAGGATGTCGGAAATCGTGTCGTATCCAACGCCCAGTACCCGCGGGACGAAAAATCCGATGATGCCCAACGCGAGCGCCCCGATCGCCGGATGCCACAATTCATCGATTGGTAGCCGGTCGAACTGGTCTTCGACGAAATAGAGAAGTTTCGTAAAGCCGACCGCGGCGATTCCGCTCACCACGCCGAGCAGGATGTAAAAGGGCAGTCCGCGCGGGACGTCGAAATCCACATTGCCCATTGAGAACATCGAATGCTGGCCCAACAAGATCGCGCGGACGCTGGTGGCCAGCGTAGTTGCAATCACGAGTGGAATGAATGAGCGCGCGCGAAATTCGAAAAGCAGCAGTTCGATGGCGAGAATCACACCCGCGATAGGGGTGTTGAAGGTTGCCGCCATGCCGGCGCCCGCACCGCAGGCGAGCAAGACTTTGCGCTCGGCAGCTGTAGTGGAAATTAGCTGCCCGACTAGGGAGCCGACCGCGCCGCCCGTCTGAATAATGGGACCTTCGGCGCCAAACGGACCTCCCGTGCCGATCGCTATCGCCGCCGAAAGCGGCTTCAGTATCGCAACCTTCGCTTCGATCCGGCTCCTGGATGTGAGCACGGCTTCCATCGCCTCCGGAATGCCGTGACCCTTGATCTTGTCCGAGCCATATTTCGCCATGAATCCGACGATGATGCCGCCAACAACGGGGATCAGAATGATCCACGGGCCCAGGGTGGTGTTCTCGGGGCTCCTGAAATGGAAAGACCATTCATGATAGTAAGAGAGATTCGTAAACAGGCCGATCAGGTCATAGAGGACATAAGCAATCACTCCGGCGAGAACGCCGATCACTACCGCCAACAGCGAGATGAACCCGATGCGGTAACTGGCCAGTTCGGGTAAGTCCTTGGCGGTTGCCGCTGCGGCTTCGGCTTCAGAATCAAGCACGAGAATTTCTCCTGGTCACTTTGCGCAAAGCTCGGATCAGTCGGGGACCGGCTGTCCGCAATTCGTCCCGATGCGCGATGGACAGCTTCAACAGCAAATTTTCGCCGCGACGCGTCAATCGAACCAAAACCTCGCGCCGATCCGCTGAATTTCGCATTCTGTCGATCCACCCTCGAGAGTGCAGACGATTGCTTAGCTCCACGGCGCTATGGTGTTGGATTTGCAGCCGCTCGGCGAGCGCGCCGATGGTCGCTTTTGCATCTCGCGGTAATCCCTTGATTGCCAGCAGCGCCTGATGTTGCTGCGGCTCGATACCGGCCGCGTCTACGGCGCGTTCGCTGAAACTCAGGTATCGCCGAATCTCGTATCGAAATTCGGCTAGAGCCCCGTAGTCGATCTCAGCTCTGACGCCCTTTTTCATCTACCGGTTATTATATCGTAGTACGATGTATCTCTAGAGGACAGGATCGCGCCGTGTTGTGGGAAGCGAACTACAAAAGAACCCTCAGGTGCGGTTAGCATGCTCTTCTCAGTAAGAGAACCGCCCTTCGGACAAAGGAACTACGAGTTAACTTTCGGTACGGAGAACAGTTACGGCAGCGAGAAGACGTACAGCGTGTCCATGGCCACAATCGCCACGTACTGCTTGCCGTTCGCCTCGTACGTCATGGGGTTTGCGTTTGCGTCTTTGCCGGGACCGAGGTCGGTCACCCAAAGTTGTTTGCCGGTTTTGGAGTCAAACGCCCGGAACCGATGGTCGCTTGTCGCACCTACAAATACCAGGCCCCCCGCCGTTGTGATTGGACCAGCGCTTCCTGCGGTGCCGCCCTTTTGCTTGTCCTCCGGGAGGCCTTCGACGTAGCCGAGCGGCACCTGCCAGGCAATGTCGCCCGTATTGGCGTTCACCGCAATCAACCGCGACCACGGCCCTTTCTGGCAGGGCCATTGGCCGAGCGGCTTCCCGTCTTTGTCCTTCATCATCACCGCGAAGCCGGCATAGGGACCGGGACCGTTGACGCTCGCGCGGTCATACAGCTGCGTTGAACCCTGCGTACCGCGTCCGTAGTTCAATCCTGGCTTTTTCTTCTCGATCCAGCCCATCAACGACATGTCGTGGCTCTGCAAGTAGATCAATCCTGTTTGGGGGTCGACCGCGGTTCCGCCCCAGTTGACTCCGCCAGTTCCGCCTGGAAACTGAATCGTGCTTTTCGGGGGCGCGCCCTCCTCATGAAAATTCCAGGCCGTGAACGGTCCCTGATTCAGGAAACCGCCGGCCTTCTGCGCAAGAGCCGCACAAGCAGCGGCGTGTTCGGGCGTCGTATCGTCCGCCGTAACCATATCTTCGGGTGAATAAGTAGTGCGCGCGAGTGCCGGCGGCTTCAGCGGAAATGGCTGCGTTGGGGAATACCATTCGCCGGGCACGTCTCCCTTAGACACGGGCCGCTCTTCCACGCCGAACACCGATTTGCCGGTGTCGCGATTCAGGATAAACATCCAACCAGCTTTCCCGATTTCCGCAAGCGCGGGGATTTTCTTTCCGTTTTGATCGATGTCGACCAGGCTCGGCGCGGGCGGAAGGTCCTGATCCCAAAGATCGTGATGGATCGTCTGGAAATACCACTTCAGCTTGCCGGTCTTCGCATCAACGGCAACAATGCTGTTGCCGAAAAGATTCGCGCCCGGCCGGTCGCCGCCATAATAGTTTGGTGAGGGGCCGCCGATTGGCATGTACACCGTATCGTGCTTGACGTCGACGCTCATGTACCAGCCCCACACGTTAGTCCCCGAGCGTCCCTTCCAGCCGTCATTCAGCCACGTATCGTGTCCGACTTCTCCCGGCTGCGGCACAGTGTGAAAGGTCCACAGCAGCGCACCCGTTCGCACATCGAATGCGCGCGAATCTCCTGGCGGCCCGACAGGCAACTCGCCAACGCTCGCACCCACCAGCGCGATGTCCTTGTAGACTGTCGGTATACCGGCATACCCGACCGTCATTGTGATCACGCCATTCGTGCCAAAACTGGACACGGGTTTGCCCGTGGCTGCATCCACCTCGTACATCTTGCTGTTGAAGGTCGTGAAAACAATGCGCGGCGGATCGTCTTTGTCGCCGGGCCAGTACGCCACGCCGCGCGTCGAAATCGGGTCGTCCGAATCGAAGCGCCAGACTTCTTTGCCGGTAGCGCCGTCGATTGCCAGCACGCTTTTCCCGGCGGGCGTGTAGAGAATCCCCTTCACAACAATCGGCGTGATCTCGAACATCCCGTGCTCGGTGAGGCGATAGGTCCACGCCTGCGTGAGCGTGGAGACGTTATCGGCGGTGATTTGTGTCAGAGGCGAATACTTCGTCGCGGCGAGATCGCGAGCGTACATCGGCCAATCGGCTGCGTCCTTGTCCTTACTTTTGTCGGCTCGCGCCACTCCGGCCAAGCCCGAGGCCAAAATCGCGACAATCGCCCACGCTGCCATTCGACTGAAACGCATCAATCGAGTTCCTCCTGTCAAATCACGAACGGTCTTTCGGACGGAACGACGCAACCAACCCGCGATTTCTAGTGCTCGCATACTAACCCACCGGTAATCCCAATGGAAACAAAATGGAAGGCTTACATACCCAGACTCGCATATGCCTATCTCAGACGCGGACGGCCTAGGAAGCGTTACCGAAAAATGGTGTTTAAGTGCTGCATCGCACGCCGGCTCTTGCGTACCTGCATCGAACGACTACGATCGCAGACGTGGAATGAAGGACGGGACGCGGCGCGCATATTCTTCGAAAACCGCGCCGAAGGCATTTCGCAGCAGGTTTTCCTCTGCGCGGATTCGAATCGCCGTGCCCAAAACAAAAACGACGATCGCGATCGGCAATACCCAGAGCCGGCTGATCGCCAATCCTGTCGCAAGCAGCATCCCGAGCATCGCGAGATAAATCGGATTCCTTACGATGGCGAACGGACCCCGCGCGATCAGTTCATGTCCTTCGATGACGCGTGCAGCCAGAGCCCACTGCTTCCCCAATGCTCGCGCTGCCGTGTAGCAGAAGCCGAGAGAGCCGATTGCGAGCATCACCGTGACCACCGCGAGAATCGTCTCGTCCGTTTTCGACATGGGAAACAAGGGCGAGAAATAATTTCGGGCGAAGACGAAACAAAGCGCATAAGCGCCGCACTGCAACAAAAAACCGATCGACGATTTTGAGTCCCGCTTTTCCTCGGATTTTGACGACCCGCGGTGACCAATCAGGAGGATCGCGCCGAAACCTGCCCAGCCCAGCGCCACAGAAAGGCACGCAATTTCAGCCGGGAGGTCAGGCTCAAAGCTCATGCCGGTGTTTTTGTCGCAACGAACTTGCTCTGGAAGGCTTTCTTCAGAATGGCGATCTGGCCGCCATGATAGAGATCGTGCTGGATCACGCCGTGCACGATCACGTAACGAGAATCGTTGTTGCTGGTTGCGAGTTTCTCGTTTAGTTGGGCGTCTTGCAGGCTCTCGATGACATCACGCAGCCTCGCTCGCGATTCCGCGAGATTTTCTAGCGCGCGGCGCCACGCGACATCGCTTACTTCCCACACCGGCGGCCAGTCGCGCTCAACCGTCACTTCAACGGTTTCGCCGTTCAGGCGCTTCTCGACAATCGAGTGCCATGCGGCGATATGATTCACGATCTCCCACGCGGAGTGGGCGCCCGGCACCGCGTGCGTCGACGCATCCTCGGCCGAGATCCCATCGAGCACGGCTATCAGCGACGGTCCATGCCATGCATCTCCGGAATACGCGCGATCCATCTGATCGAGAATTCTGTGTATTTCGGTCACGTTTTCACCTCCGGCCACAATCGAGCCAACCGGCGCTGGATCCGTCAACTCAATCCGCGCCTTTGACTAGTAGATGCTCTCAACAGCTCGCGCGGTCACAGAAATTTCAGGAATCGATTTTGACGCTCCGCGCTAGAACGTCTTGTTGGAGTCAAGCAGAATCGTCACCGGGCCGTCGTTCACGATCTCGACCGACATATGAGCTTGAAAGACGCCGGTTTCGACCTTCACGCCAAAATTGCCGAGCGCCCGCACGAACTCCTCGTACATAGATTTCCCGTGGTCTGGCGGTGCGGCTTGGATGAAACTCGGACGCCGCTGCGCGCGCGCATCTCCGTAAAGAGTGAACTGCGACACGGCAAGCACCGCGCCACCCGTATCGAGCAGTGAGAGATTCATTTTGCCGGCAGCATCATTGAAGATCCGAAGATGCGCGATTTTTTCCGCCACCGACGCCGCAGTCGCGGCCGTGTCTTCACGCCCCACGGCCAGCAGGACAACGAGCCCATGACCGATTTCGCCTTTAACATTTCCGTCGACGAGTACCCGCGCCCGCGTGACTCGTTGCAGAACGGCTCGCATGATTTCCCGCAATCCTCCCTGGTAGCAAGCGCACGATTCTAGCGCAGCGCGGTCATGTGTTGTCTTGGTGGCGAGCCTGCGGCGGGATTCTTGTATGCAGGCATTTTTTCGCTGTCGGGAGCGTACTGATATTCGGTTGGCGATAAGGTTTCGTGACGGAAGATCGAACGCGCGCTCGGGTCGAGTAATTAGGCGCGGAGAGGCATTCCTTGGCTCGCTTCGCTCGCCTTAGAATGACGCCGCGGACCGACGACCTACAGCGGGAGCTGCAGCGGCGTGCCGCGTTCTTCGTTGACGCGAACCGTAGCATCCGCGTCGAGGTTCGACACCGGAAGAGTGTGCCGTCCGCCGTCGCTTGTGATGTAGACGATCTGATCCTTCAGGTGCGTGAAAGCGACCGTCTGGATCTGAGTGCCATTCCGCAGAACCAGTGTGAACTGCCCGACGTCGGGAGCGGGCTGTTCGGGTGCGGGCTCTGCCTCCGCCACAGCTGGTTGCGCTGCAGGCGGGCCGCCTTGCACCACGATCACAGGAGGCTGTTGCTGTTGTTGCGCGTTATCCCCGCTCTCGTCTGGAATCGGATAATATCCGCCGCCATCCAGTAGATAGTAGCCTCCCCCAAAACCGAACCCTCGGGTATTCCTAAGGAAGCGCTCGGCCACCGCGATGCGCCACTGCGTTGCCGGATCGATCGCGCCCTCGATGGGATCAAAACCGTAGCCGTTGTATCCCAGCAACTGTCCCGCTCCGAAGCCGAGCACCCCTGGTTGGAATATGCTCGCAGAGGCGTTTGGATTGAAAAACACGTTGCTGAATGAGGGGCGAGCCGGCGTATGTGTCATCACGGGGCGCGCCGCCATATGTCTCGGCGCTGTCGGATGCGCGGCAACACCACCCGCCACGCGCTGCGCGCGCGCAGCTCCAGCTATCAACGTTGAGGACCCGAGCAAGAAGGTCAGGAGGAAAATCGCGGCTCGGAAATGACAATTCCTTTTCATGGCCGCCTCACTTCGACACCTATTGATCTGACGCTACACCTTACATCGTGGTTGCATCGCGATTATCCTCGTTTCTATTGCTCCCGGCCAGCGAAAACAAGGCGCAGGTACGGCCAGTACCAACTTCCTCCTCCAAACCCGGGATAAACGCCGCGTTTGCTTTGTCCCTTTGGCGGGATGTGCTATAACCGTCGGTCGACGGAGCCGGGATGGCGCAGCCAGAGCCGTTTGTGCAGCCTGCGGACGAAGTCGACGTTTTGCATCGAAA